>Ga0228643_1000173_pt1 | contig 25876 bp, 17 predicted proteins | sample 55DmetaG_FD_190533 | JGI IMG/M metagenome (GOLD analysis project Ga0228643, IMG submission 190533) | Seawater microbial communities from Monterey Bay, California, United States - 55D | ecosystem: Environmental > Aquatic > Marine > Coastal | place: USA: California | collected 2016-11-08
AGCTGAGTTAATTGAACCTGTAAGGGCGTTTGAAGCTGCAGTTGCAGCTGCTGATCCACTCAATACAGCATTGCTTGCTGCTGCAGATCCACTTAATACGGCATTTGTAGCTGCCGCTGATCCACTCAATACAGCATTGCTTGCTGCTGCAGATCCACTTAATACGGCATTTGTAGCTGCTGCCGAACCGCTTAATACGGCATTACTTGCTGCTGCCGAACCGCTTAGTACAGCGTTAGCTGCACTACTTGTTGCAAAGTTTTGTGCTGCTGTTTGTGCAGCATTACTTGCAGTAGTCGCAAAGTTTTCTGCTGCTGTTTGTGCTGCCGCTGCTGCTGCTGCTGATGCTGTTGCAACGGAATCATTTGTTGCTGCATTACCTCCTACTATGTTGATATCTCCTGCTATTGTTAGAGAACCACCATCCCATTTTAAATAATTTGTATCGCTTCCTGTTAAGAAAAAGTTACCATTATCTGCCATGTAAGTTTTCCAATCACTACCAGAGTAGAACCCTAATGCTTCATTACCAAGATATAGACCAGCTGTTGTTGTACTTGGGGTAGATACTATTCTACCGGTGCTATCTGTAAATGTATCTAGGGCTATAGAAGCTGATGTATTAGATATAAGTGTTGACTGATCGTAAGTAGAGTCAGAGGCTGTAATCCATTCAGACCCGCTAAATATATATAGCCTTTCCCCATCGTTATCATCAATCCACATATCTCCTTGATGTCTACTTTCTGTAGTTGGAGCTTCATCTTGTCTGAATATAGAGTTAAGACCTGCTTGTACTAATTGGATTGCTGCATTTGTTTCTGCTTGAGTAGCAAATGATGCAGAGGTATTTACTGCTGACTGTGATATATCTGTAGCTATGGATCCTGAGATTGTATCAGAGTATTCTTGTGAAGCGGTTACTGATGCAGAGTAAGCGCTATTAGCTGCTGCCGAACCGCTTAATACAGCATTACTTGCTGCTGCCGAACCACTCAATACAGCATTACTTGCTGCTGCAGATCCACTTAGTACAGCGTTAGTAGCTGCTGCCGAACCGCTTAATACGGCATTACTTGCTGCTGCCGAACCGCTTAATACGGCATTTTCTGCAGAGGCAGTTGCTGCATTTGCAGTTGATTGTGCTGCTTCTGCAGAGCTTGTGGCTGCATTTGCAGTTGATTGAGCTGCTGTTATAGAACCTGTTATTGCAGTAACTGCACTATTACTTGCAGTAGTCGCAAAGTTTTCTGCTGCGGATTGTGCAGATGCTGCAGAGGCAGATGCAAAAAGTTGTGCAGCGGTTTGTGCTGCTGTTGCTGCTGCTGATCCACTCAGTACTGCATTTTCTGCAGAGGCAGATGCAAAAAGTTGTGCTGCTAATTGAGCGTTGTTAACGTCTGTAGATGTAGCGGCATTTCCCCCGGTAATATTAATTGATCCTTGTATGCTTAGCTGTTCTCCATCCCATATAAGAAAGCTACTATCACTCCCTGTTAAGTAGAAATCTCCGGATGCAGACATGTATGTTTTCCATTCACTTCCAGAATAGAAACCTAAATTATCTGCATTAAAGAATAAACCTTCTCCTGATGGTGTAGGGTTAAATGACATTTTTCCGACAGCGTCTACTGATCTACTAAGTGCTGTAGAAGCTGAAATAGCTGCTAGTAAAGCTGCTGCTGAAGCATTGTTTGCGTTTTCATTAACTGTTGATAAGGAGCCTGATAGTGAAGAAGAAACTGCTGTTGCTGCTGCTGAACCGCTCAGTACTGCGTCTGCAGATGCTGAAGCGACAGATTCATTTGTTGCTGCATTACCTCCTACTATGTTAATGTCTCCTGAAATGGTCAGGGATCCTCCGTCCCATTTTAAGTAATTGCTATCACTACCTGTTAAAAAGAAATTACCGTTATCAGCCATGTATGTTCTCCATTCACTTGATGAATAGAATCCTAATGCTGAATCCCCCAGGTATAGGCCTGCTGCATTTGGCGATGGTGTAGATACTATCTTACCAGAGCTGTCCGTAAATGTATCTAGGGCTATAGAAGCTGATGTATTGCTAATTAAAGATGTTTGATCGTAGGTAGTGTCTGATGCTGTAATCCATTCAGATCCACTAAATACGTAAAGTCTCTCACCGTCATTATCATCAATCCAAATATCTCCTTGGTGCCTGCTTTCAGTAGCTGGGGCTTCATTTTGTCTAAAGATTGAATTAAGCCCTGCTTGTACTAATTGAAACGCTGTGTTAGTTTGTGCTTGAGTAGCAAATGATGCTGAAGTATTTACATTTGATTGTGATATGCTTGTCTCTAAAGATCCTGTAGCGGTAGCAAGTGCTGCTGCTGCTGTATTTTCTGCTGCTGTTTGAGCTGCTGTTGCTGCTGCTGAACCACTCAATACTGCATTTTCTGCAGAGGCAGATGCAAATGCTTCTGCTGCTGTTCGAGCGTTACTAACATCCGTAGATGTAGCAGCATTACCTCCAGTAATATTAATGGAACCCTGTATGGTTAGTTCTCCTCCATCCCATGCAAGGAAGTTACCATCGCTTCCGGTTAAATAGAAATTACCGTTATTTGCCATGTATGTTCTCCATTCACTGGCTGAATAGAATCCTAATGCTGAATCTCCTAGGTATAGACCTGCTGATGATGTAGATGGTGTACCTACTAATTTACCTGTATCGTCTGTAAATATATCTACAGCTACAGAAGAAGATAAACTTGCAGACGTGTTGTTAATGAGTACTGTTTGATCATAAGTTCCGTCTGGTGTAGCTGCCCATTGTGTTGCATTCCAAACATACACTTTATTTCCGTCGTTAGAATCAATCCACATATCTCCAACTGTTCTATTTGAGGTAGAAGGTGGATTGTTTTGTCTAAATATTGCTGTTTTGCCGTCTATTAGATTGTTAGCAGAATCTAAACCATCTTGAAGAGTAGCTGTAGAAGAACTTATTGAAGCTGATAATGCTGCGTTTGAGGCAGATATACCGGTTGCTATTGAACCAGATACTGTGTCAATACTACCTGTTACGTAGTCTTGAGTAGCTGCATTTCCTGATGTGATATTTATCTCTCCTGCTATTTCTAATGTACCGGTTGACGAATCCCATGCTAGTTTATTACCTTCAGAACCTGTTAAGAAGAAATCTCCTTGATTGTCCATATAGGTTTTCCATTCTCCATCTTTATAGAAACCTAAGTTCGTAGAAGCTAAATAAAGTCCTTCAGCTGATGCTGTTGGTGGTCTTACTGCTCTACCTGCACTATCTGTAAAGATTTTTCCATCTAAAGTATTTGTAGTATTTACAACTGATGCTGAATATGCTGCGTCTGATGCTGAGATTTCTGTTCCAAGAGATCCTGATAGTGAGCTAGTTGCTGAGTTAAGTTCTTCTGTGTTTACACCACTACCTCCGGTTATATCTATATTACCTTTTACATTTAATGTTTCTCCATCCCAGTATATATAATTTGTCCCTGTTGTGCCTGTTCCTACCCTAAACTTACCGTAACCATCTAAGTATACTCCTGTTCCAGTAGTGCTTGTTATACCACTTGCTTCTGCACCTGCTGCTAAGGTTCCTTTATTTAGTGAGCTTGAAATTATAAAAGTAGTAGTATCTAAAGCAAATGTTTCAGTATTAATAACTAAGTTACCATCTGTGAAATTGTCTAATGATATAAAGTTATTGGCGCCTCCTACTTTCCAAGCTCCGTCTGTGTACCAGTAATTATTGTTGTTAATATAAATTCCATCATTTGTTCCTGATACGTTTGTCCCTAATGATATTTTCTGTCCTGTTTCTAATCCGGTTGAACCATCTTTAGTAGCAATATGAAGTATACCTGCAATTGATCCTGTGTCAGCTGTTATAGCTCCTCTGAAGAAACCATTTTCAGTATATAAGCCAAATCCTGGTTCATTATTACCGTATAGGTACCCTGATGCTAATCCTGAAAGGTCTCCTAATCTAGATCTTAACTGTAAATCATATGCTCCTGATCCTGTTCTTTCTACAATATCCATATACGGAGTAGAAACATCTCTAGGATTAGCATTCATCATTATGTATCCAGATGATATATCTTTAGTTGGATTAAATACTCCTGTTGATACTAATACCTGCCCTTCATTATATGGTTTTGCTGTTGAAACTAATCCTGATAAGAATTCTGCATCTAAATCTATTAAGTAAACTGTATCTCCGCTAACATGAGAATCTGCTTCTGTATCATGATAGTCTCTAATAACTGTTAAGACATTACTGTTAATTGCTGTTACTTTTAGTCTTTCACTTCCTATTTTAATAATATTCTGTACTCCAAGACCGGATGCAGAAGTTACATGAATAGCAGTTTCTCCTGCAGTATCTATATCTCCTGAAAGTGTAGTAATTGATGATGAGACTGCTGGGGTTCCTCCATATGCTCTTTCTACGTACAACTCTCCTGCTAACCCGTCTGGATCTATTGAACCTGTGTTACCTGTTATTGATGAATCTTCTGAGTATCTTTTTGAACCAGATACGTATACATACTCTACACTAAAACCGGCATCGTCAACTGATTTAATTTTAAGTATTTCTCCTTCAGTAAAACCTGAAGTATTAGCTACTGAGAATGTTACAGCATTTGCCGCATATGATGAAGACCCTGCTAAGATTACACCGTCTTCATCTTTCAGAGGCTGTATTGTAGTAGCGTTAGCGACCATTAATTGTCCACCGACTACGTTAACAGTTTCTTTTTCAAAGACTGTAGTGCTTAGGGTTCCTCTAATTCGCATATTCTCAAACTCTGCTGAACCATTTCCGGTTGTATCTATTCTCCAACCTTTTAGATTGGAAACAAAATTAGATGATTCTAGTTTTCCGCTTGAATGTATTATTAGTCCTGTCTCGTCTTCACCGTAGTTTTCTCCAAATCCTGCTGTAGGTACTGTTCTAATTTGAGAATCAGTTATTTCCCATCCTCCAATCTTATTGCCCTGTTGACCAAACATTGCTATGGTATTAGCACTGCCTGTTCCTGCTCCGTTATATATTTTTATACCGTAGAGGTCATCTGCTGCATCTGATATTTCTCCTAGTCTTATTATTTCTGCAGATGCAGTATCGAATATATTTAATCTTTGAGTGGTTGTATCAATATTAAAATAAGTCGTGTCTAACTTAAAAGTATCTGTCTTAATATCAACACCGGTGGTTGTGTTGAACCTAACATAGTTATCAGCATCCTTAGTCAGATCCAGTGTCGGTACAGTACTATCCATACCCATTATTACACCAGCGTCATCAGTTCCGAAGCCGGTTTTTGCACCTGCTATAATCATTGCATCTAAAGCGCTGCCTGATAGTTTAAGTACATTTGTCTCTCCTACTTCTATAGCAGAAGAGGCTCCTAATAACTTCACACCGCCTCCTCCAAGAGACATAGATGCTTCTGTAGAAGATATTTCTATGTTAGATGCTGAAATTTCTAATAGTGAAGTTGATAGGCTTATATTACTACCATCAAACTTTACAAAACTACCTGTTGCATCTCCTACATAAAATCTAGGTGAACCTTCGTTGTATTCTAACTGAATACCTTTATTACCAAAAGTGCTGTCGTTAAACGATATACTTCCTGCGGTTGCATCTATTACTACATTAGTAGATTTTTTTATCTGTGTGTTGGTAATTTCCCATCCAGCTATTTTACCTCCAGAGAACATTACTGCTGATCCTGTTATATCTCCGTTACCTTTTAAACTAAAGTTTGAAGCAGAAATAAAATGATCTGTTGGTCCTGCGGCACCGGATATAAAGAAGGAAGGTACCCCTAAAGTAGTGGGTCCGTGTAATGTACTATGGTCAATGGTGAAGCCTCCTATCTGCCCAGAAGTTGCTGTTATATTTCCAGAAATTACTGCATCTGAGGCGTGTAATAACCCGCTTGAAGAAATAGCAAAGTTGGATCCAAAATGTACGTAGTATGGAGCATTTACTGCTGGATCAAAGTCTATATACCATTCGTCAGAAGATAGGTTTCCTCCATCTGAATTCATAGCTTTATTCTTATCGTAGAATTGTCCGTTGAATAGGTCGACTATCATTCTACTACCAGTTATCTGGCTGTCAGCTATATATACGTCTCCGATTGACCCTCCATTTTCTTGGAAATCAGCAAATGCCTCTCCACCAATAGGTACAGTTGCAGTTGTTCCGTCTTTCCTTTGAAGAATTAATTGATTTTCAGCGAAGGATGCTGTAAAGAAGAATGATCTAAAATTTTCATCTAATTCTTCGTGTGTTAGAGGTGCTCCTTTCTCGTCTCTAAATGTTAAACCCATAGTACATTCCCTTTATTATAAATACGCTCTAATTCTCGAATTAGCCAGTATACATAATATAAGCTAATGCATAAAATGATGGAACGTGGTATGAAGGTGTTATATCGTGATCGTGTCCTGTACTGTTACCTGTCTGTGCAGTAGTACCGCCTCTCCAGTATACATATTTATTATCTGTATCACTATCTCCACTTCCTTTGTATTTTGTTGGACCTACATGATCTACTCCACCTATTGCTCCGTTTGCCCCTACACCTGGGTCGTTAATCTCTATATAGTACGAATCTTTATATTGATGTGTATGTTCTGGCATTTGTGCAAACGTTAAAACATGTGATTGAGTAGAGCCAAAGTGATCGTGATTGGTATTACCTCCTGTTGATACTGCACTTCCGCTAATAGTTGTAGTCGGTGTTCCTGTTGTATTATTACTAGCTACAATAAACTTATTTCTTAAATCTGGAGTAACTACTGAGTTATATGTTGCTCCATCACATAAGTTCCATCCGCTGGGTAGCGACTGCACTGCGCCTGACCACATTATTATTCCTCCTTGAGGTATTGGTGCTGCATTAACTTGCTTTACTACACTGTTATTTTGCTGTACTAAGAAGTTATAGTTTGTAGCAGATAAAGCACCTGCAATTGTATTAACTGTTAATGAACCGGATATTGTAGCGCTTTCTCTTACGTACAGTTCTCCACTCCCTGAGATGTCTCCTGAAAAAGTTGCTTTACCGTCTATATTAATATCATCTGATCCTGTTATTTTACCTTTAACGGTAAGTACATTTCCTGCAATAACTGATGATGTTCCTATTCCGACATTTCCATCTGCTGCAAAATAGGCTACCATTTTATTGTAAGAAGGTTCTGCTGATGAAGATGGTGGAGCTGATATAATACTAAACGATTCATCCCCTGTTGTAGACTGTAGACCCATAAGTATATGAGCATTATGAGGTCCTTCTAATATGATACCACGTTCATTACCTGTTAATAGGTTAGCACCGACATTATTCTCGATTCTAGTGTTAGCTGCATCCCATGTGAATAGTTTTGATCTGTAGTTATTACCGTGCTCTTTACCAAATATAATACTACCGCTTATAACAAAATCTCCAAGATTATTAGGAGCTCCTCTATGTAGTACTTTTCCGTCACCTGTTACAGTTAGGAGTGGTATAGCATTATTATACAGTTCTATATTTGCATTATTATCTGAGAAGTTGTTTCTTATTATTAAATCTTTAGTAGTACCACCGTACGTAATACTTGCGTTTGCAGCATCTGTTCCTATCTTAAGGTCTGATCCATCTCTCAAATATACATCTCCGCCTTCTACTCTTAATTTTTCTCCAGAAGCAGCGGATGTTGCTCCTAATACTAAAGCATCAACGCCAGCACTATTATCATATACGACTGATGATGCTCCTCCTAATAGTGTAGGTGATAATTTAAATTGTACTTCTCCTACATTTCCAGCAGCGACTGGGTCAGAGCCGGTATATGGGTTTAGCGGTATATTGACTGTGCTAGCAGCTTGAACTGTACTTCCAGTGTAATGTAGGCTTAAGCTAGTTAAATCAGTTGAAAGAGAAGCTGAGTAAAATACTGAGCTAAAATTAACATCTAATTCGTCGTATGTTAGTGCTGTTCCTTTGTTTGATCTTAATGTTATTGCCATGGTTAAATATCTAGTTTTACTACTACCGTTGTTTCATTATTATTCGATACAGGGACTGGTTGACCCATTTTAGCTACAGCGATCAATTCGTTTGCATCGTTATATAGACCTACGGTAGTAAAATATGGTTTAAAGTGGCTACCTGTAAGTTCTGCTTTTATAGTACCATCTGTGCCTGTTGTTCCTGTTGGGTGTAGTGTGTTGTTAAATTCGCTTTCACCAATTGGACAGTGGTAGTTATACGTATAAATAGGTTGAGATGATTGCCAAGAGACACTTCCTGAGAAGTAATTAGCGTAGTAGTTACCTATAGCAGGGTTGGTGATGACCATAAGCCCATGTGAGTATATTACGTTTCCTACAATTCTCTGTGGGGATGAAGCAGAAAGTATTAAGTTACCGTTTTTATCATCTATTAATGTTGTTTTCCAATCATCAAAGCCTGCTACTACGAAATCTTCTTCAGTCTCATTAATATAATCTCCTTCATTAAGAATATACTCTCCATCCTGTAATACTTCCGATGCTCCGTATAATGTATCTATCTGTTCATTATAACTTTGTGATACAAATCCGTATTCATCATCTTCAAAAGTATCGGATGAAGTAAATGCGTAGTTTGATTCTGACCCAGATACATCTGGTTCAATACGGATGCTTCCTGGTTTTATATTTGTTCCGTACAAGTTTTGAGGTATGGAAATGACGGTGAATTCAGATTCTGCTCTTCTTTGGTTTTGCGTATAAGAACTCTGTAAATAGTTCTCATATGCTGAGCCCGACATTTCGTTTGAACTACTTACAGGACTTCCGTTTTCAAATCCGGAGTAATATAAGTGGTTTATGCTGTTGTATACTAGTTGAGTGTAGTGCTCTTTGTCTGTGCCTATTAATCTCTTATCTGCTGTGTCTGGGAAGAATGTTGATGAACCGGATATCCCTATGTAGGTTTCTATTCCGAATTCATCATGTTGTTCTCCTGCTGCTACAAATCTTTTATGAGCAGTATAAGAGGTTAGAAATGAATCTTCTTTGTTTAGTTTTTTGTAAGCACTCATTCATTAATAGTCAAGTTTGATTCGTATTAGAGCTTCTTTAGTAAAATCCTTTAATAAAGGTTTTGATAATTTAGCTACCCCTAATAGATCGTTGTTATCATTATATAATCCTACTGATGTTACATATGCCTGTGGATTGTTAACCATTGAATTATGTCTTATCTCTCCTGACCCTGTTATATTAGACGGGTTTGACGAGTAGTTAAATTCACTGTTTCTCACTCTAACAAATACGTAGTTAGAAGATATTGTTTCTTCAGAATTTAACTTAAAACTATCTCCTGCTTTTATTGCATTATGTAGTATGGTGTTATTTGCACCGTTTTCATCATTTGATCCTGATAGAATACCTAGACCGCCTAGGTCAACTTCTAATGCCTGTACGTTTAGTAGTATTAAACCTACGTCCGGTAAAAACTTACCGTATGATGCTATATAGTTTCCTATAGTGTAGCCTGTCCCTAAATCATGAGAAACACCATTTGAACCTGAGATTATATCATATACTCTTCCGACATCGCTATAAGTTTCAGTTGATGTTAAGCCGCTATTATCTGTTAATTCTAAATTATCACTACCTTGAGTTAATTTAAGATTAAAAGTTCCTGGAAGTAATTTTTCTTTGTATCTAGCTCTGTTTATCGATATTGCGTAGATACCTTTGTTTCCTGTGTTACCTCCATATAAGAAAGAAGATTCTTCATCTCCTAATACTAATGATCTAAACTGTCCAAATATTGTAGATGTTGGAGATTTTCCAGCTACGTTTACATTATAAGGCTGTGCACCTGATCCATCTTCTGTACCAAATGCTATTGAATACTGTACTGCAGCTGCTGAAGAGTCTGATGATGTTTGATATACATTTAAATAATAGTCACCACTTGTTGCTGCTTCTTGGGTTGATGATGTTTCAAAGCTATCTAATTCATAAGTGTCAGTAGACCATACTGTTGATGATACAGAGTCTGCACTTACTATTACGTCTTCATTATCGAATTTTTTAAATGACATATCTTATTAAGTTGTTTTCGTTATTGTAATTGGAATAGTAACTCTTGCTCCACTATCTCTACCGATTATTGTAATCGTACTAGTAAGTGATGTTGCGTTAGATCCATACAGAGTGTTTATTGTTGTTCCAGTAATATTGATAGATGTACCAATTACTGCTTTTGATACATTAGTACCAAGTGTAGTAGTTGAATTAAGTCTATCTGCTTCTGATGAAGTTATACCAACTCCTGTGAAGTTAGATAATAACCTTACATCTGATATTGTTGCAGAATATCCGTTTGTTTCAAATGCTTGAGTAGCTCCTAAGTAGTTAAGAGTTTGCGGTGTTATAGTTAAGGATGCTCCTTGTTTTAATGTTATAGATGCAAATCCTGCTTCTAATATTGGTAGCTTAGCTGTACCTCTAGGTAGTGTAGCAAGCTTATATTTCATTACTTGATTTTCATCTGGGAATGCTTCTAGTAGCGGCATATTCTCTATAGCTTCACCAAAAAAAGCTGATCCTGAAGGATGAGCGGTGTTATATAGAGTATAATCTATTTCGTCATCTGATAATGCAAATTGAGTGATTCTGAAGGATCCGTCACCTCTTGCGAGTAGTTCGCGTCCTTTCTTTGTTAATATTGCGTCTACTGTGACGACTGAGTTGTTTAGGTATCCCATGTTTTAACTTTTAATATATATATTATAAATATGTACCTTTTTAATATTCTACGTGGATGATTCAGAAGACCCAGGAACTGTACATATAGTTTTAATTGAATCTACAAACCCTTTATCGTTTGTTGAAATTATTGAGTTTGTTTCTTTTAACCACACCAAGTGTCTACCTATTGGTTTAATCCTACTCCCGGCAGTAGTGTATAATCTTGACCCTCCTACCCTTCTTACTTGCGTTCCATCTGAATGTGCTGCTACTATTGTTCCGTCATACCCTCTTAATATTGTAAGTTTCAAGTAGTTGTCGTAGAGTATATATGTCCTAATATCAGTAGACCCTGGTGTTAGTGGGTTAGGTTGTTTTGTTGCGGTGTTAATATTTAATATCTGCACTTTTTCTTGTTCTATCACTAGTATATCTCCGACCGATACTACTGCTCCTTTTGCTATATCAAGTCTAAAAGAATTATCATTTACGCTGTTGGTAAGTACGTCAGGGGTTATTATACTTCCTACGAGTTTTTCACCTACTATAGGTTGAGTTCCTGTACCGTCAAAAAGTACAGTTTCTATATTTCTATCTGCTAATGATGAACTGCAAATTTTATCCAACTCTGTTGTTAGCCCACTAAAAGGATACAGTGCTACTTCAACTTCCATTCCGGCAATAGCGGGTGATATACCACTAAAATCTCCTTCAGATGTCTTTGTTCCGTTGTACCTAGCATTAATTAAACCTGTATCTGTGTAATTTGAATCCTGTATTGTTGCTTTTTGTGCGTATGGTTCCTGTACTCCTCTAACTGCTGCTAGGTTAAAATACCTATCTAATTCTCCAAAAAATGTACCTATTTTTACACTATCTAGAGTTCCGCCAAGGGTATCTATCTGTACTGTTTGTCTTAATTTCACATATAAATCAGTCTGGCTTGATGTGTACAGTTGGTTTAATGGTGTTGAATTTTTTACAGTAGTTGTTGTACCGTTGTCATTTGTTTGAGTTAACAGTAATTGAGGTGATGCTGATAAACTGCTAAGTGATGGGTCTCCAGTGTATACATCTAGGTAAAGCTTTATGGTAAATATTACATTTGGTCTTACTGTGCCTACGACGTTCCCAGATCCTGTGTCGGTTTCAAAAAAGTTCGGATTAATGGTAACTACGGGAGGTACTGGTGTGCCAAATGTGTTGTCAAGATCTGCTAGTGTCACTACTAATCGTGCACCACCTTCTCTGTTTAACTGCCGTATAGGGGAAGATATTGTGTTTATAGTTTGATTATTAGAAGGATTTGCAGGAATTGTTGCATCAATCTCTCCTACTTTAGTACTTCCTATTATGTGAAATAATGTTAAATCTACTTGAGGATTTCCTACTAATGCATCATAGTTATCAGGTCTTATTCCTCCAGAAGCTCTATCTACATCGTACCGTAGACTATTCGTTCTGGTATTTTCTGCATTACTTATAATTGCATTGTATTGATTATTAAAAAAAGGTTCTATTAAAAAGGGGTCAACTGCTATAGAAGATGAAATTGAGTTTTGACTGTCTCCAATTATTGTATCTTCACTGTTTAAAAAAAAGTAACCCTCTTTATCTGTTATATCAGTAATGTTCAAAGTTGTGTTAATTCCACTACTAGATATAGGAAGGAGTATTTTGTTGATTTCTGATAGTGAAGGGACTATTACGTTTCCGCCAAGGTCTGTATCTGAGATTGTTACAGATCTGATATTAACAAATCCACTACCGTTATCTGTTTGTATTAGTACTCTGATTTCTCCGTCTGCTGGTGATGTGTTTGAAAAGACTCCTTGACTTGGCATAATCTACTTTTTATATAAATATCTACTGAACATTTATTTTAAATTCTTCTACTTGTTATTATGAGACAATATACCGTTGCTAATATATGTATGAGCTTTTTCAACTGTCACTTCTATTACTGCTCCTTCTTCTTCTTCTATTACTTCTAAAATTTCGTAACCTGTTGTTACATCACCAACCTCTAGTAATTCAGCTGCTATAAAATCAGATTTATTATCTACGTATACTCTATGTCCAGGGCTACATATTAAATCCCTATCACTGTAGACTATTTTAAGTTTTTTACTATTGTTTAATGTTTGAGCTTTAGTAACAATACAGCTTAACATTTCCATAGTTGATTCATGCTTAGTTCTTACTACATCACCTACTTTTATGTCTTTTGCTTTTTTAGTATGTCCAAATTCTAATGTAATATCTGTTTCCGGGTCAACACAGTAGTTGCCGGCTTGTGTTATTACTAAGAAATCTGTAACGTTTGAACCTACTTTAAGCTGCACTGTTCCGGTTCTTGAACTCGGACTAGTATTATAGTTAGCAAAATATGAAGTGGTTACGTTTCCAAATCCAGAAGATGTTCCAGTTGATATCCAACTTGCCATAGACAGTAAAGTCCAATTTGTATTTGATGTAACAACTATGTTACCGTTTCCTGCATTGTATCCCATACTTACGGTAGAGGGAGTCATAGTTGCGGTTCCTGCTTGATATGTTACTGTATCTGATACACTTACCGATTGGTTGTTTGCCGCATCCGTTAGTGTTACTACTGCTGTAACTGTACCATTGTTGAAGTTGTGTGCATTATCAAATAGGTATACCCAGCCATTTGCATCTCCAGATCCATTACTAAAATTAGTAAGATCTGGCTCTGTTATGTATTCTGTTCCTCCTCCACCTGTTGATGATATAGAAATATTAGCTACTACTGGTTCTGTGGTGGGTAAGTTGGCTATTTTTAGAAAGAAGTTTCCGCTGGAGTTACTAGATTGTGCTGTACTTCCTTGAAAGCTAGTTACAAATAAGGCACTATGTCCCGTTATTGGGGTAGTGTCTTTCGGTATAGTTTTACCAAAATCTCCTTGAGTGGTCCCTACTGTAGATTCACCGCTTTGATTAGTTGCTGCATCTGTTAACTTAACGCTTAGTGCTATCTCTGTGCTTGTTGTATCCGGTAGAGATGATAAGTTCATATTTACAATTTGGGAGGTTGAATTGCTTATTGTTACTTCTTGCTTTATTGAACTTGCTCCAAGGGATGCTGTAATATTAGCTGTAGCGCCAAATTCAGCATTTCGTATCACTACAGGTACTGAAGTTTCATTTTGACTATAAGCATACTTAGCTCTAAATGCTACCTCTGGTGCAGGAGGTGCTCCTGGTATGTTATCATACTGGCTACAGTCTTCTATTGAGGTTACGGTTCCGTCATTTGCTATTTGAAATGCTTTTTGAGATGATCCTCCGTGGTAGTATTTACCTGCTCCTGCTAAAACAGTATTACCGTTAATGTCTAGGTAAACTGTATCGCTTACTTGTGGAAGAGCGGTTAAGTTATCATGGTAGTATGTTATAGCATCGGATGGTAGTAAAATACATGCTGCTTGTGGGGTGGTTTTTCCAGTAGAGTTTAATGAAAACGGTGTGTAGATACCGCTGTCAGACTCAACTGTTGTAATATTGTATTCAAGAGCTGGTGAATTCAGTATTTTAAATATATTAAGACTATTTAATTCACCATCAGTTATTTCTATTACACTACCGCTTAATTCTCCATTGTATTTTGGAGATTCATCTCCTATTACTTTATCTGTTGATCCGGTTATAGTTTGTATAGTATCACTAAATAGTGTAGTACTATCCATTGTTGAGTTGTCAAATGCTCCTGCATCATACCCTTCAATAAAAGCTGTATCTATAACACCTTCATGATCAAGTTGTGTACCTGACATTTCAGGTGCTTTAGTCTTTGATTTACTTAATAGTCCGGGTTTGATAATTATTCCAGTATCAGCAGTTGTTCTTGCTGGAAGGAAATCTTTTATCATTTTAAATAGTGTATTGTCGTAGAACTTTAATATCCTTACAAAATCGTTTAATTGGTACCTTTCAAGTGAACCAATAGTTCTTCTTTCTTGTTCTACTAACCCGCTATATTCAAGTTTACTTTCGTTTCTTGGATCTCCTAAATATTGATCTATACTGAAGTCTGATGCTACTTGTGTTAGTATATATTCATCTATAGAGTCTGTTGGTGAGAAACCTACCTCTACTCTGTGTATATCCTGTGTCAGTACATTTTCTGATTTCTGTATAGAGACGTCTTCATTTAATGTTGTGTTAATTGATCCGCTTGCTCTTGTTTCTACTCGTACCTTTTCTACAGCATCCACAGTATGTTTATCGTAGTTAAAAAACCTTTCCCCTTCTATACTCTTACCTCCGTACTGTTTAATTTTTAAGAATTTAGAAGGTATACCGAAACAATTAATTAATGCCCTAAGGCCTCTTTGAGTACCTTTAGCTTTTGTAAGAAGGGGTATATTATGGTAGATTCTCTTATATACTTCTGTTTCGTATTCTTTCCTTGACACTGGTTGTTCATCTATAGCAACTCCCGGTACTGATGTAAATGTATTGATAACTTCTAATTGACTTCCACTATCGTATGAATCTGCTATTAAATATTTAAATAAGTCTGTTGAACCTTCTTCTGAGTTATATATTTTAACTCCTAGACTCTTTATTGCCTCTTTTACTAAATCTTTAGATATACCAACATTTGTTCTATTATCTGCATTATACTTATCTGTAATTGCTTTTGTATATATCCATAAGTTATCAAAATGTTGACCTATCATATGTGTAAATAAGACTCCTGGGTTATTAGCATTATCGTCTCTTATATATTCAGGTAAAGCGTTTCCTAACACATCGTAGTTTTGAGCATCAAAATTAGAAGCTGATATGATTTCACTATTGTACCAGTTTACTGCTTGCATATCTGTGCTAACTACATTGATATGAGGTTTTGCTGTTGTAGTTTTTGGCCAGCTAGAAGAGCCACTTTCAAAGTACAAATGTCTTTCGTAATGGTCAAAGTTGCCTACTATTCCCTTTATTAAGTTTGTGTATCTAGCATCACTTCCTACTACGTTAATCGTATTTGTTTCTGTTAGACTGTTTATAGTGTTTAGGCTTGTTTGATATGATTCTATTAATTGTAATTTGTATTTAAAGTTCTTTAATCTCTCCGTTGCAGATGAAAAGTGTATAAATTCTCCGTAATTACTGTGGTCTATATTTACTGCTACGCTCTTTTCGTTCAACAGTGAATATAATTCTCTGTTAGAATTAGAATTACTATAACTAAATAGTTCGTCGTAATTAAAGTACTTAGTAGAGGTAGCGTTAGGTAGTTCAAGTTTTATGTCAAAGTTTGCTGGTCTAAGTCTAGGTTTAACTGCTATAGTAGGTTCTACTTCTGGTTCTACTTGTACTACTATTGAATCGCTTACTTTTTCAACAACTTGTACAAAACTTTTTATACCGTATCGTTTTGGTAACGGTTCGTAAAGTTTAAGTGCTACTGTAAATTTATTTTCTAATTCATATACGTCAATATTCGTAACTATGAATAAGTCATTATCTCCACAATTTAACCAAAGTTCTTCAAAGTATTGATTATTTTTAAACCCTTCTTTTAAGTCCTCTGTTATATTAAGAAGTTGATTAGTATCAATCTTATCAGAGTACAGTAAAACTTCTTTTCTGTCTTGTGATATTTCCTGTAGATAAAAAGACTGTTTTGCATTATCTATAGTATACAGGTCATTTAAGAAGTGAAATACTATGGAAACGTCTGTTTGTACAAATCCGTATTCAACAGCTATGTCTTGTGGTTTTAAAGTTAGCTGAGATACACTATTGGTGGAGAGGTCTTCGTTGTTAACTATTACTTCTGTTGGTAACTCGTAATCGTATACAGATAGTAATTTTGTATTATATATAGAGTAGAAATGAGACTCAATATAGTTCTTTTCAAAATCATATTGTTTGTTAATCTCATAATTATCAATTAAACTTAAATCTGCATCAGAGTACTTCTCATTATCAGTTATTGAGTTTAAAGGTCTATCCAGTAAAGTGTATGTTACTTTTGCCATTTATTACTATTTTAGTCTGTACCCAACTTCATCTTCTCTTTCGGGATCTTTGTATGTTATTACTCTTGCTGTTATTTTTCCTTTAAAGTACTTAGTTTTCTTAAATGCATCTACTATTGAAGATGCCTTATACCCTGCTTGTACTAATTCTGATACTATAAAGTCGAGTGTCATATCGTTAGCAGTATCCCTACTTGATGGGATTAAATATCGACGGTCTGAATTATTCGTATAATACTGTTTTCTTTTTGAATAGTACCCTGTGTCTCCGCTATTTTCACCGAATAACCAGAACCATTTTTTGCTAAATGCTTTTGCCCAATTGCGGAAAAAATTTGATCCTCTGTGGAATTGAAATAAAGTGTATTGATTTTTGACTATAAACCTGTAGGCTAACCCAACACTATCGTTTTTATTACCAAGTATCCCATATATTTCATCAACTTCTCCAGTATCTGCTTGTGCAGCATTTTGAGCTGCTTGGTCTGCTGCTGCTTTTTCAGCGGCTTCTGCTGCTTTTGCTGCTGCTTCATTTGCCATTGCTGATGCTTGTTCTACAGCAGAGTTTGCTATTGTGTTTGCCTGTTCTAATACTGTAATAGCTGAGTTAGCAGCATCTAGTTGACCTCTTAATAGAGCCATTTGTTCTGCATCTTCAAAGTTAATTTCCCCTCCATTGGCTAATTGAGTTTCTAGTTCTAAGATACGTCTGTTACCTTCTAGTATTTGACCTCTTAGTGAAGCAACTTCATCTAATAAAGGTTGTATGTTTTCTAATTGAGCGTCTATTTGGTATAGTTCTGAGCTTCTTTCTACAAGGTATTGGTGTGAGTTATTTTCTCCCTCTATTGGAATTAGCATATAGAGTTTATCGTAGAGTCTAAATAATTCCTCTACGGTATCAGGGTCTATTAAAGGTTCAGGTTCCTTATAAAATTTAAAGTTCCTGTCTATTGTACTTTTATACCCATCTCTATTAAAGACAGTTTTTTTAATATCTACCTTTCTATCCATTTCTTACTACCTTAAATACCTGATTGTTATCTACTACTGTAGTTGTTCCGTCTATTTCTGTTTTAATTAATATCCTATAGTATCTTTCTGGTTGTAAACCGTCCATATATACATCAAAGTAATTTGAAGTATTGTCAGCGCTTAATTTAGTATATTGATCGTAGTCAAATACCATTTCTTCTGTGTTTTCATCTCTTAGACCCCAGAAGGAGCCTGTAGGTAATGTATGGTTAACTGTATACGCAGAACCTGTTGTAAATGTACGTATTGGGTTTTCCGGTCTTACATGTAATCTAAACCGTTGTTTTCCTTCATCTACATATTTACCTTTATTATTCTTAATAGACACTACTACATCTGGTGTTGTTATTTCTTGTAATGTTGAAGAGTGTGAGTAATCACTCCACTGTAATTCAAGGAAGGGTGGGTATATTGTATTAGTATCTTCCCCGTAATACTTTAACCTTATAGTAGATGTTTCGTTAAATTCAATCGAATCTTCTGATTTAACTATAAATCCATTATTACTAAGGTACCCGTTAGTCATATACACGGTAGCGTTTGTTACGTCTATATCTACGTCATGAGTTGAATTCTTGTTGAATGATTGACTCCCTGAGAGTGTTGTCGGTGCGCTTCCTGATGTAAAGTACCAGCTTCCGCCTCCTGAAAGTCCTACTTCAAAGGAAGAAGTCGTATGTAGTTCGTTAGTATTTAAAGTAAACCCTAATTCAGTTGATGTTGTAATTTGCTGAGAAACAGTAGCCCATGGGTGATTAGTCCCTGCTAGTCTATTTACCCAGCTACAGCCTGTTTTATTCACTGGTATATCTCCGAATTTTCCTGTTCCTTCATCCCATGTTTCTGCTATCGGATGAGCTGTTAGTGTGTAATTAATCGGTAATTCATTTGCATAATTTAAAGCTAGGTTTAATTTAGCTTTAAAAGGAATAGTAAGTGTTTCATCAATAGGGTAACTTACCCCTGCTTTATCTTCTAATACCTGCTTGATTTCTACTTCATCAAATTTGATCAGACTTCTTAGTGTTTGCCCTGAATCAGATGTAGGGTATCCTCCGACTTCTAATAGTTCGTCTCGTCCTGTGTTTGCGGTAGATCTCTCTGTGGAGATGAATGCGTCTTGGATTGGGAATATTCTGTATTTAGCCATATTATAAAGTTGTTATTCTACCCTTTATATCTGTATCTGGATATTTGACTTCAAATATCATTGGATCTAAAGACGGGTAAAGTATATTGTTTTTCATTGCTCCCATAACGTCATAGTCGTAAAGAGAATAACCTTCTCCTGATAAGCTTTCTAATTCTATGCTCTGTACTGTTTGAACTCCTTTTACTCTATCTAGTAATGTGTATATTGCTGATATATTTATCGGTTGATTAATTGACCAATTATCTATATTAAAGTGGTTCCTTAAAGCATCTGTACATCCTTTTAGTATCTCTCTTGAATTCATATTAGGTAGTGCAATAATATCAAACTTAACTCCTAAATTTATAGTAAATGCATCCTTAATTGTTAACCCATCTGTCAGCATCATAAAAGGAGCTAGGTATCTTCTTAAGTTAGATTTCAATTCTGGTGATGCTTTAATTGTGTTCTTTTGGTTATCGTAAGCTAAAACATATAAAGTTACCCCTAGTGGGTTATCTGGATCATTATGTGCGTCTGCAGCTACTATTGATTCTTGCTGTGTAACATACGTCTTAGCAATTGAACCATACTGAGAAGGCATTGTCATAGCTCTAAACGCAAAGTCTTGAGCAGTCACCATTCTACCTTGTTCGTTAAACGCTTTTAAAGAGTTCTGCCTTAGCTCTTCTAGAGTGTCTCCATCCTTACCGCCTGTTGCTGGTTTTGGATTATTTACTGATAATGTATCTGAATATGTTAGATCTGCAGCAGTCTTATTTATACTCTCTATAGTACCTAAAGTATTAGCTTCTACATTTGATTCTATACCGCCTCCTCTTAAATACCTAATAGTTAGAGTTGTGTTAGCAGGAGCATTTCCGTAAGCACCTGAATATAAGAAGTTTGAAGGATCGTAAGCCTGTAAACTTCTATTTTTACCCTCCATAGGTACTGGTGATCCTACATTTGTCGGGTTAGGTAGGAAAGCATCTACACTATCTGTTGCAGTCCCGGCTCCGAACTGTATTAGTAGTTGTCCGATTGAATTAAACCGTGTAACAAATCTATTAGGTGTTTTTGATGTGGATACCAAATACGGAACTTTGTTTGAATTATCTCCTGTATTAACAGAATCATTATAAACTGTTTCTTGACCTAAGAATGGTACTTCTTTCCATACACTGTTATTACTGTCTACAATGTCAATAATACCTATAATATCAGAATCTTCTATTGTTAGTGTCAAAAATTTTGATGCTGTACCTATAGTCTCTGTCTGAGTGATTATCTCCCCACTCTTAGCTTTCACTTTCTTAATTAGTTCGTATTCTGCTGGTAGATTGTTATCAATTGAGTATACGAGTGCTTCTGTTGGGTCGTAAGAGCTAGAAAAAGAAAAATCTACTTGATCTTCTATTAAAAACTTCTGTACTCCGTTTGAGACAACGCTATTAGCTCCTATTGATAATGCTTGTGCGAAGTTAGGGACATACTCTGATCCAGATGCTGCAACTCTTTGTCTTAATTCTATCTCTACAGAAGCAGCAGCAGTAGTCTTTGGTCTATATCCCATTTGATATGCCAATGTGTAAAGGTTACTTGGATCTTGTGCATACTGTAAATATGTTTCTTGTAGCTGTGAATCTTGATAGTATGACAATATATCTCCTACGTATGCTGCCATTTCTACAAACATCATACCTGGTGATGTTGGTGAGAAGTCATTGTATGTGTCCGGGAAGTAGTTCTTAGCTAAGTCTACTAATTGCGATTTTAAACTATTAAAATCTTTATCTGTATATTTTATGTTAACGTCTTGAGCCATTATTGTTCGAAGTTAATTGTTATTTCATCCTCTGTTTCGGTATCTCGTATGTTAAACTTAAGAGAGAATAGTATTGTGTTATCATCTACAGCACTTGTTAAAGTGAGTTCTTTTATATTTAAATTAGGGAAGTAAGTTAATAATTCTTCACGTATCAATAGCTCTAAACTTGTTAGGTTATCTCTATTAATGTTGGCGAATATTAAATTACGTATACCTGAACCGAATGCAGGATTAAAGTACCTTTCTCCTTTACCTGTTAGTATGAAGTTAATTAAGTTAGATTTAATAGCATCTTTTGTTTCATACGAAGAATTAAACACAGCTTTACCTGAAAGAGGAACTGTAATGCCTACCGCTCTCCTTTTTTCTAAGTCTATAGGGTTAATTCGTTTTGCTCCGTATGCCATATTGTATTACCTTTTTATCTTATTAGCAGCATTATATACTTCTCCTGCTTTCTTAACAAAGTCTAGATTGTTTATATCTATACCCGGTGCTCCTCCGCTATTTCTTCCCATTTGAGAAGCTACATTTGATGCCATGCTGTGACCTGGTGATACCATATCTGATGTTCCGGAGAATACATTTCTGTACTCTTCATTAGTCATGTTCTTTTTAGTCATTGAAAGCATTTCATCTAAAGTAGTCTTACCCATTACTGGGTTCAATTTGCTTGGTGCTTTCTGTTCTACTTGAACAGGTTTAGCAGGTGTTTCTGTAAATGTTGGTGTACTCGCCGCTTTAACTGCCTCGTTCATTACCTCTTGTAACTCTTCCTTGACAGCTGATCTTACTTCTTCGCGAATAATTTTACGTAGTTGATCTAGTTTCATATATATAAATAGTTAGTTTATGGAAGTTGATTATTAATTCTAAATTTTATTTCGTCTACCAGTATTCTTGTAGAAGAACTAAACGATGGTGGACCTTTTAATACCTGTACACCTTGTGAGTTTTCTACTACTGCATATCTTCTTGGAGCAAATTCTGGTGAATTCTTATCTACTAATATCTTTATAGTGTATTCAGTACCTATACCATCTGGGTTCGGTTTAAAATACTTAAATGTATTAGCTTCTACCTGATTTGTTAATCCTGCATTAGAAGGTAAGTTTTCTATACCTGCTAGTATTCTATCTTTATCCTCTTGTGGAAGGTTTTCAACACAAGACCAAAGTTTAATATCTATTGACTCCAGCTTTGCTTTCAATGGATCTAATCCTGAGAATCCTAAATCTGTCAAGTCTTTAATTGCTTGTTGATCTTTATACAACATATCTACTATTTGACATGCTAGGTTAAGTAACTGTGCAAATCTATTTTGTGCTCCTACAGATACTGAAAATATAACACCACCACTAGGTCCTGGAGGTAATCCGATTGTTCCTGGTATGGCTATCATCTCTAATATAGTTACTGTCACTTTCCCTGCTTTAATAGGTGGGTCTAATATATCAGCAAACTTCTTAACTGGTTCAATCTTCTTTTCAAGTCCATTAATTGCATTTAATAGATTGTCTCTCACTTTTAATATCTTCTCTATCTCTGCTACGGGAGGGCAGATAGAACCAAGTAGCTTTTGCTGTATCTTTGATACCTCTTTTAATACTAGTGCATACACTCTTGCTTCTAGTTGACCTAAAAATTTTGCTATAAACTCTGCGAGTTTCGATGGTGGAATACTACATGGCATTATTCTACAAAGGTTTTAGTTGATTTTAAGAGTGATTTACCTTTTGGGTTTATTCTATTCTTTAATGATTTAAAAGCACCTAATGAAGAGGCACCTTTCATATTAATTTGCGGTATAGCATCTCCTTTAACTGTTTTTGCTTTCATCATTGCTTTTGCCATACCCTCCAGTACATCTATTACATCCTGTAAGTATGTTTCAACTTGATGTCCTAACATTACAGGTTGTTTAGCATTTCCATCTGCTGTTCTAGCACGAGAGCCTATATAGATTTTATCAGCATCTATACACATATAATCTTCTCCGTCTATGTTAACTGTTTTTGAATTAATACCTATAGATTCCTGACCAGATATTAGAACTTCATTTGATCGAGCGTTTAGTACTAGTCTATCTGAGTTTAGTAGTAGCTGTGAACCTTGAAACTTTGAAGGAGTGTCTGGGCTTTTATCATATGAAGATCTTTTATTATTTGCTAAGAATAGAGGGACAGAGTGATCTGATGTGAAATATATAGAAGAAGGATCTTCATTAATATCTTCTACAATATGACTAAACCCGTTCTGTGTTTCTCTTTGACCGTTGCTTATTACTATAAAAGGTTTATCTTTATTGGAATCATCAGTTAACTTATTTTCTTCTATCTCCGTACCGGACATTCTTATCGTTTGCCCTAACCTTCCTGATATTATCGTATCACCTGGGAATGGTTGAAGTGGGGCTAACTTATCGTTTATGTCGAATGCTTCGCCTATATTAACTCCTTCTTGATCTATATCAGTTGGAAATGCACTATGGTGTGGATGGTTCCAGAGGTTGTAAGCAGTTTGATAGTATTTTCTAGAGTAACTACTTGCTTGCCCTAGGTTGGTACCTGGTCCTGTTTGTATTAATATAATTTCATTCTTTACAGGGAGTGTATTAATATCCCTATTTAACGGATAAGCAATACCTGAGTACACTGTATCCCCTGTATCGGATGTATCCACTCCGTCTGCTAGATCTATATACAATACAACACCTATTGAATCCGGTCCTCCGTATTGATCATAGTATTTATGTTCAGAATTTAATATAACATCTACAACTCTACCGGGATTAAGATTACCTCTATCACCGCTAGTCAGATCTCCTGTTTGAGATTTTGTTCTATAGTTATTATCTAACATACCTACTACTCTTTTTCTTCTGACTTATCAGATGATGCCTCTACTTCTTCTTGTATTTCTTCAGTTTCTTCTAATAGAGACTGTAACGAATCAAAATCAAATAGATCATTTCCGTCTCCTTTTGTCTGTGCTATCTCTATTCTCTGAATGATAGTGGCTAGCTTTATTAAAGCATCATCATTCTTAACTCCTATCTCCATATACTCTTTAATCATTGGTACTATCAAAGTAGCATCACCAATGTTCTCTATAAGAGGTTTTAATTCTCCTATAAGAGCTTTTACTTGAGATTTCGTTTCTTTTGAGTTATCGTAGATTTCACCAAAAAGATCAGAAAGGCTTTTACCTTTAAATATTTCTTTATCAGTACTCATGTTCTTTTCTTATAAATAGATTTAAAGTACCTTTGTGCGGATTAATCCTACTTCATTATATTTTTCATATAATTTATAGAATTCTACTTTAAGCTTATTTACTACTTTAGTTAAATGAGGAGTTTCGCAATCTGTCATTTCCCTAATATATATGTAAAGAGCTTTCTTTTTAAATATATCTAAGTCTTGTCTTGTCTTAAATATAGTAAGAATTGCGTCTGCTATGTTCTTTTCGCTATCCTTTACAAATAATTCATCTAACTCTTCATACATCTGATCTACATACATATCCAAGAAGAAGCCTAAAGAGATAGCATTTTCATCATCTACTCTGTAGTCGGTATCATAACCGTCTTCCATTTCGTTGAAAGTACCTATCTTCTTAAGCTTCTTGTAGTTTTTATTATTGTAGTTAATTAACCAACGTTTAACAATAGTTCCGAAGTAGGAATAAGCCTTAGCTCCGTTGTTCTTATCAAACTTATCAATCTTCTCTTCTAATAACATAGAAACAACCTCATGTTTGAGGTCTTCTATTCTATCAACATCTGTATAATAGAATTTAAAAGTATGTATTATATTCTCAGCTAGTTTATAGAAAGGGTAATATATATGTTCTGTAAAGATACCATTCCTATATTGCTGGTTTGTTGATTCGTTGTACTTATTAATGTATTCTTCTGTTTCTGAAGTAAAGTAATTAGCTTTTGCTTTCTTTCTTGCCATAATTTTGTGGGAGCATATATCGATCTAGTTCGTCTTGCACCTTTTTTAGTTGTGTAAAAAAATAACCGACCTCATCATCTGACTTGAAAACCCCACGTTTGTCAAGATCATTAAGGTGCTTTTGTGAATCCCCTATTAAATTTGATATATTCTGTAGATATGTTGTTTGATCAACGGTAACATCTTCATATTTCTCTACCTTACTTAACAAGTTAAAGACAATATACGATAATATTCCGGAAAAAACAACTAATATAGTAATTATTACGTAAAGAGTAGTAGGATGTATGTTCATATTATATATTTTTTAATAAATTAGTTAATCCTGCAGATGATTTTACTGGTCTTCCTGTAGAAGCTTTAGTTTTTTTAACTGATGGTTTAGAACTTCCTCCGTTTCTCTTCCACATATCGTATTCTACCTTAGAAGCTAAGAAGTCTGCTGTATGTAGTACTGAGATTAGTGATGTCTTTTGTCTAGATGATTCAACATTACTGAAAAAGTAAGCTTCATTTGCTTTATCAAACACTCCATCGTGACATCTTATACCTAAAAACTCTTTTTGATCTACTTTAATACCAAACTTTTGTAAAATAAATAAAGATCTATCTGGAATTAACATAAATTGAAGATCTGGATTATAAGTATACATTTCTGAAAGCTTATCTTGTCTCCATTTATCAGTCTGAGGTATATAGTTTGGTTGATCTCCATCTCCTATCTTACCTAAATCATGGAAGAGGGCGGCAAATACTAATTGTTCTTCAGTATAATCTAAAGTACCTCCCATTTTTTCATATAATCTAGACTGTTCTACAGCATATTGTACTACTCTATTAACATGATCTACATATCCACCGGCAAAAGCATTGTGATACCAAGTTTTACCACTAGCAGGTGCCATAACATAGGTATCTTCCATATGTTTTAACATTTCCTTACAAGCAATAGCACGTCCACCTAAGTAGGTATCAATGATTTTTAAGTGTTTTTCGTAGTTTTTACCAATTTGTTCCGCATTTAACATAGATAACCTTTTTAAATTATTATTATTATTTATTTTATTATTATATTATTCAATATTATATTTATTTAAATATATTTTTATTATATCTTATTAATTATATTATATAACATATATAGAA
>Ga0228643_1000191_pt1 | contig 24501 bp, 24 predicted proteins | sample 55DmetaG_FD_190533 | JGI IMG/M metagenome (GOLD analysis project Ga0228643, IMG submission 190533) | Seawater microbial communities from Monterey Bay, California, United States - 55D | ecosystem: Environmental > Aquatic > Marine > Coastal | place: USA: California | collected 2016-11-08
TTTTTATGATTTACGATGTTTATTTTTATCGAGTGGCAAATTTATGAATTTATTTGAACTGTAAAAGCATAAAACCAACTATTTTGTATTTGAATAAAGAATAAATTTTATAGATTTGCAATCCAAATTTTAGCTCAAGTGGCGGAATTGGTAGACGCGCTGGATTCAAAATCCAGTTTCTTCGGAAGTGTGGGTTCGATTCCCACCTTGAGTACAGTCGAACCCTCAACCTTTGTTGAGGGTTTTTTCTTTTCAAAAAGATTCTAAAATTTTGTTTAAAAAACAGAGGTTTTGCTTCGAAAATAACTCAATAGAGTGTACAGTCGAACCCGCAACCTAGTTTGCGGGTTTTTTGTTTCATAGCCTTTTGCTTTACAAATTTCATTATTTTTGAAAAAACCAATTTAATTATGCGCTATCTTACTTTAGCTATTTTGCTGTTAGGGTTTTCATCCTATGCACTGCCCACGATTTCCAAACAAGTGATTGGTCCAGGGGGCCAAACTTTTGAAAATGGAAATAACAAACTTAGTTATTCTGTAGGAGAAGTAGCCGTTGGTGCTATGACCGATGAAGATGGCACCTATCAATTGGGTAATGGGTATTATCCGTCATTAAATTTATCTACTTTAAGTTCAGAAACTCCTGAACTACAACTTCAAGTAAAGGTATTTCCAAATCCTACCAAAGAAGTAATTTACATCACCCACCCCACAGAACAATTCTTTGAAGTAAAAATTACAGACGTGAGTGGAAAACAAATCCTACAAACAGCACATCAAAAACAGCAGCCTTTAAGCGTTCAAATACTTACTACAGGCACTTACTTTATAACAGTAACGACAATAGAATCAAAACAAACCAATACGTATAAAATCCTTAAGCAATGAGAAAGTTCTACGCCATACTATGTTTAACCATAGCATCACTAACACAACTACAAGCCCAAGCCCCACAGGGGTTTAATTACCAAGCCACGGTTAGAAACAGTACTGGGGATTTAATTGTCAATACCAATGTGTATTTTAAGTTTAATGTGATGCAAGGTTCGCAGACCAGCCTTCCTGTGTTTACAGAAATACACTATGTGCCAACAGATGATTTAGGACAAGTCAACCTTATAATTGGACAAGGCACAGCCACCACAGGCACTTTTTCAGAATTGGATTGGTCTTTAGGAAGCTATTACTTAGGCATAGAGCTCAACACAGGCAGTGGCTATGTGGCTATGGGCACCACACAACTACTAAGTGTACCCTACGCACTCTATGCAGAAAATAGTGGCAACAGCACACCAACAACCCCAAATTTAGAAACTGTACTTGCTGAAAATAATTCTGCCAACAACCAACAAATTAAAGACTTACAAGACCCTACTGATGCTCAGGATGCAGTTACAAAAGCATATGCAGAGACGATACTTAGCTCACAAGGATTAATGAACTTTAATGATTGGACTAATTATCAAGTAACACAAGATGATACAACTGTAGATTTAGAAACAAACTCTTTTGTCTTTTTAAATGCAAATAATACTACACTTAGGATGCCTCAAAACCCTAATGATCTTGATGTAATTTATTTTTATGTAGTTAGGGCTCAGTACTGGTATTCTCCTCAAGCTGGTCATAGTTACAATAATACTTTTCAAGCAAATGGACACCCTATAACTGGTTTTCGAGATGGCGCAGCAGGCCCCGGTATGATATATGATTCAACAACTACAAACGGATATGCTATTGGGTTGTGGAAACATTCTGGACTGCATACTGCCATATTCCAAAATGGGCAATGGTTTTTAGGTCAATTTTATATACATATAATTACAAATGACCTTTTAGATTTTGATGGTGATGGTTTTACTGAATCTGACGGTGACTGTATGCCAAATGACCCTAATACTTATCCAGGGGCACCTGAGATTTGCGACGGCCAAGACAATGATTGCGATGGTGAAATTGACGAGGATTTTAGTGAAATGACTACTTGGTATTTAGACAATGATGGTGATGGATTTGGAGGTAATATGGATGTAATTGAAGATTTTTGTCCCCCCGATAATTATTTTTATGTAAACAACAATCAGGATTGCGATGATGATAATCCAGATATTAATCCAAATGCTGAAGAAATCGAAGATGGTATTGACAACGATTGTGATGGTGAAATAGACGAAGGATAAAAGGCTATGATAAGCTCAATAACTTATATTTTTTATAGGTTTCTGTAAACTCTCTAAGCCTATCAAGGTCTTTCAAGAAAAAGTTCGATAATTGGAGTACGTTGTGTACAGTCGAACCCGCAACCTAGTTTGCGGGTTTTTTGTATAAGCCGTATTCAGTTCAAATTTACTTATTCCGCCTTAATTTATATTCATCATCTAAAACATACTCTTTAATTCTACGATCTGTTTTATTTTTTGAGATTGAAAAAACTGTTTTATTTTTTGATGTCAAAAGATTCAATGATTTGGATAAATCTCTCATAACTTCAGGAATTAATCTATAAATGTGATTTGGATGAAGATCTTTAGTGTCTAATAAATTATGTATTTGATTAGTAGTTATTTTTTGATTTAATGACAAAACTTTAATAATTTTAAATTCAGTTTCATTAATACCTATTTTACTTAAACGGTATCTCAAATGGTTCTTATGTATCACTATTTCATTAAATGTTTTTATTTTAAAACAAATTAAAACAACAAGACTTATAGATATTAATATTATCACAGCTAATTTAGCATTGTTAGCTTTGATAATTTTATCAACAAAAAAAGGTTCTTGTTGGTCTAAATTGAATTTAGAAGACGATAACTTAAAGGCTCCCTTATTATTCTCAATAAAATAAAACTCATCATCTATCATAAACACATTAAAACTTTGGTCAACTTTTGTTGTCCAATAAGATCTATATTTTTTCATTAAATTATCTCTCCAATCTAATGTTGTAATTCCTGTTTTTTTAAGTATAACTGAAATATTGTTATTAGTTATAACTTGTCTTCCGTTTAGTATAATAGTGCTTTGTCCTTCATAAGTAATTTGTTTAGCATTGAAATCAATTTTAAAAATATTTTTATTATCATATTCATGTAAAGGATTCTTGTCATCAAAAATAACACCCCCGAAAATTAGATATTTGTCTTTTTCAGAACTAAATAATTTGGGGCTCAAAACCCCTTGATATCTTTGGTCAATAAATTTTAATTTGTAGGCATGCCATGATAGTTCAGCTGGATCTAAGAATGAAATTCCTCTGTATTTTGTCCAATAGCCATAACCACCTATTCTAAATAGTGTATCATTATAAGCTAAAAAGCTACTGTTCATGAAGTAATCCTTTGAAGTTGTTTGATTTACTTTATTAAATTTTTTATCAACTACAATGTTGGTCTCGTTTGATGCGAAGAATTTAAATGAATCATTAATGACTGTTTTCAGAACTTTAGGATTGTAGTCATTGGAACTAATTTTTCTTTTTTTAACCAACTTTTTATCAAGATTAAAACTATATATACTGTCATTTGATATGATTTTAAACAATTTACTGTCTATATCATACAAAAAATTATCAACTGTTTTAAAGTTTTCCTGGCAATGAATTACTGCATTAAAAAAAAGAAAAAAAAGTATTCGCATTATATGCGAATATATTAATTATAAAAACATAAAACATAATTTCGTTACACTAAAATATACATTATGAAGAAAATAATTTTTTACGGTTTTATAATATTATTAGTTTATAAGCTATTAGGCGGATTATGGAATAAAATAACCCTTGATGAAGAGGAAGAGGTGCAAAAATTTACTCAAAAAATAGAAATGCTGAAATCCTCTAAAGACTTTTATGATGTAAGCAATACATCTAGAGAATATTTGAATTTCCTTAATGAGAATGTTGATTGGTTTACCGCTGAACAATCTAAGGCAATTTCAACGGAATTAAATTACTTAAGAGATTACGCAAAATCTAAGATAGACTCAATTGATAATGCTAGAGCAGCCAAGAAAGAGGAAGAGAAAAAAAGAATTCAGCTGGAAGAAGCAGAAAAACTAAATGCAAAAAAGAAAACTAATAAAAAAAAATTAAGTAAATCCAAAAACAAGGCAACTAAGAATTACTGTTTTACAAAAAAACCATTCATTTTAGGCACAGCAAAAAGTATTTCACTTCGTTTCTATAATAATGGAACATGCAAAAAAGAGTTTGATTATCAAAGTTATGGTGCGACAGGAACATACCAATACAAGGATAATATTATAACTATTAGTTTTGGTAACGACCCAAAAGAAAAATATGAACTTATTAGAAATTGCACCACTTTATATAACGGTAGTTATTGGTGGAATGGTGATACTCCATAATTCTATTTTAAATCTAAAATTTTAAATAAAAGCATAAATGAAAAAAATAATTTTATACACTATTGTAGCGCTAATTGCTTTTAAGCTGATTGGTAACTTATGGAAAAAGATAACCCTTGATGAAGAAGAAGAAGTACAGAAATTTACTCAAAAAATAGAAATTCTAAAAACATCCACTGATTATTCTGACGTTAGCTTCACTTCCTATCAGTATTTAACTTTCTTAGAAGAAAATATAGATTGGTTCACGGCTGAACAATCTAAGGCAATTTCAACGGAATTAAATTACTTAAGAGATTACGCAAAATCTAAGATAGACTCAATTGATAATGCTAGAGCAGCCAAGAAAGAGGAAGAGAAAAAAAGAATTGAGCTTGAAGAAGCAAAAAAACAAGAACTAGAAAGAGATGCAAAAGAAAAAGAAAAACGAGACAAGGAATTAGCTTGGATAAGAAAATACTGGCATGTCGGAAAATGGGAATTAAGTGTAGAGGATTTAAAATTAATACTAGATTTAAAACAAAATGGAAAATGTAATGTATATCTTATTAATAGATGGGTAAATGATTTGAGTTACGAGAAAACAACAAATAAAATATCTATTTCACCAATAAATGATGTTAATTTAGAATTTAATATTGACAATAATAAAAGAAAAATATATTCATCTGACTACACTCCTTTAACTAAACTTTAGTACACTTTACAATTAAACAAAAGTCGATTTTAATAGATTAAATTTAAAAAATCAAACGCAATTTTGAGTTTGTTTTTTTTAAGATGTTTCTAAAAAACTAATTAAAAGTTCGAGTGTTTGTTTTGAAAATAGCTTAATTGGGTGTACAAAACCCGCAACAGTCGTTGCGGGTTTCTTTTCAAATAAATATTAAGATTATTTTTTTAATTTGAAATATCACAATACATCAAAGTTCCAGAATAGTTGCCAGTTATTACTTCACCGTCCATTCCAGTTAGATCCCATGAAATAGTGTAATTATTTCCTGATTTTTGAACATCAACGGTACCTGATGAAATTATTGTCCAAGTATTTTCCTGGGCATCACTATCGTAATTGAGAATGTAGTCTGATGTAGTAATATCACCAACTTCTAGAAATTCTTCATCAACTATTGAATATGTCATAGAGTCTAAAAAGTCGGGATTTGAGGTCCAAATTTCAAAATAAATATTTTGTCCTTGACCAATAGCAGAGTCCTCAGTACAATCTGGAACAACAATCCCAGGAGATTGAATGTCCAAATCAATATTATATATACCTCCGTCACTGCCATAATTTAATAAGGTTCCAGACTCCAATGGATACTCTACACCATCTACAATTAACTTATTAATTGAATTTGAATTATTGTCATCATCTCCGCTACATGAGCAGATTGTTATAGCAATGACAAATAAGATTATTTTTTTCATTTTGTAATATTTATTGATTAATTCGATATTAAAAATATAGATTTTAACATATTGTTCTTATTTTTTTATTACATTACACTAAATATCCTGTATTTGTGAGTTTTATTTTAACCCTTTTTTTTAGCTTAACGATTAACTCAAATCCTGAGCTTGTCAAGGATCAATATTTTACATTTTACCATGAAGATAAATTTTATATTATCCAAAAAGATTCTGTTTATGAAACCCTTGACGGAAGTACGTTCAACTCATGGTCTCATGGAGTCATTTTTTCTCATTATGATTTTAATCCATTAAATACTAACGAAGAAGTTTTTTTAGTTTCTGATGGTGGAGGAGTGGTTTACTGCTTTAAAGATAAGTCTCTGAAAAGAATTGATGATTCGTTTGAACATAGAAATAAATACCACTCTTGTGATTTTATAATAGGCAGCAAAATCTTTTCATTTGGGGGTTATGGCCTGTTTGATGATAACAATATGATCACTCAATTTGATACTGAATTTAAGCAATGGTCTGAAAATATAACTAAGTCAAAAAAACCACCAAAACAAAGAAACTCAATTGGTCAATATATGGATTCAGTTTTGTTTGTTGGTGGGGGTATTTCAAAACATATTAATAAAGACCTAAAACTATCGAAAAAGTTTCAAAATGACTTTTGGCAGTATGATCTTGAAAAAAATAGATGGGATTATTTGGGAAGTGCAAATAGAATATTTTCAGATTTAACAAACAATGAATACTATATAAAAAAATTAGTCAAATTTGGTGAAAACACACTTTTAATAACTCAAGCTGACGTTTGTGAAATCAATATCAAAGACAATAAGCTAATTCAATATAATGAGTTTAATGAAAATGTTTTATTCAACTTAGATCAAATTATTTACAATCCATTTACAAAATTATTTTTGCTCACCAATTTAAATTATGAAAGCAACACATTAGACTTTCTATTTGTCAATCGTGATAAGTTACTTGGGAAAAATAAAGTATCATTTAAACTTTACAAAAATGCTTATCCCGATTATTTTATTGTTTTTATTTTACTTATTTCCATTTCTTTAATTTTAATATTCATAAGAAAAAAGGATAAAATTGACATCATTAATAAAAATTTATCGGTTATAAAAAATGAGTTAAGCAGTCATGATTTTTTAATTTTGGAAACACTCCTAAAACATCACCCAGATCCTGTCCAATTCCCCGCTCTTTTGTCTAAATACGAGCCTAATTTGTCTTATGAATCCAGAGTAAAAAAACTTCGCCTTTCAATGTCAAATATTGATGAAGTAATTAGAAAATACACTAAAAAGAGAGCACTGATGTTCAGTAAGAATAAAAATGATAAAAGAATCAAGCAGGTTTCTTTATCAAAATAATTTACAAGAAAAATTCTTCATCTTTATCAATAAATTTATATTCTGTTTCGAAAATAGCTCAATGGGGTGTACTAAATGGGAGATATCTGAAAAGTTGTCTCCTTTTTCTTTTTTTAGACCAGTGACTAACGACATACTATCAATGATTTTATCTATATTTGAGTTAGACGATAAATTAGTGTCTAAAATTAAAGCGTATCAATCCAAAGACGTTTTACAAAACGAAAAAGGATTAGATAAATACATTGATAAAATACTAACTGAAAAAGCAGAAAAGAAATGAAAGGTTATAAAAATTTATTGTTTGGTATTACAGGATTACTTTTTATTACTGTGTCATTAAAATCATTATTAATTGACAAAAGCGATGAGTATATGAAAATAATTGGTTGTGTTCTATTTGGATTATTTTTAATGTACCCAATATTCAAAAAAAATGATCAAACAGGTGTAGAAAAATTTATTGAAAGTAAAAATATTATTGGAGTCATATGGTGGAAAAGATTAATTACCTTCTTAATTGATTTTTTTATTATATTATTTTTTTATTCGATAACGATGATTTTAATATCAAAGTTTTTCGAAACAAGATTGGATAAATTATATAATCCGTTAATTTTAATTTCCCCATTTGCAGTCTTTTACTACACGATTCAAGAATATTTATTTCAAACTACTTTAGGTAAGTTGCCTTTTAAACTTAAAGTGATTTCAATAAAATCAAATCCCTTGTTAAAAAAAGAAGCAGGATCAAATCCTACATTTTTTCAGATTTTAATTAGATCTTTAACACGACTTGTATTTGTCGTTGATATTTTCTTTTTTTTATTCAAGAGACCTATTGGACTACACGATATAATCTCAAAAACTATTGTAATACATAAATAGTATTGATGAAAAAAATTTATACACTAATAGGGTCAATTGTATGTTTTTTTGCTTTGATTTTCATTTCAGTTAAATTTCTGATTAAAGAAGTAAAATCGACTAAACCAAATAATAATCTTGAAATAGTTAATTCAATTAATAGGTTGAATGATTCACAACAAAGGATACAATATAGTTTGTTAAACAAAGATAATCTTTACGAAAATTACTCTTATAATTATGCAATTAAAATTCCTGAAGGATACAAAACTAATAAAGGGATTGGTAAATATTCAACTATTCAGTTTTACAATGAGGAATTAGGATGTATTGTAGCAATAAATGTCGGTGAAAGTAATCTTGAGGGAATAACCCTTGTGGAAAATAATTCTATAATTAGAGAATTTGCAGAAGAATATGAAACCGATTTATCATTAAATCAGACAATAGAAAATGCGATTATTGATAGGGGATATAATTCCCCAAAGTTCTTAAAATCAAATATTGTTAATTACAATAATAGGTTATTTCTGAACTTAACCCACGAAGCATTCAGACGTAAAAATAAAAACAATAACCCTGTAGTAATGTCATCATTTATAACTTATTACAAGGGATATATTTATTTCATACAATTCGTTTCTTATAAATTTATTTCCCAAAAAAAATGGGAGAATGAAATTGAAAAATCAATGTCAAATTTATTTATAAATAAATTTATTTCGAAAAAGGATTAGAGAAATACATTGATATAATACTAACTGAAAAGCAGAAAAGAAATGAAAGGTTATAAAAATTTATTGTTTGGTTTAACAGTAAAAATAAAATAACATTTATGATTAGTGTTGTAATAATACTACTTTTATGGTTGACACGTAAATTTCTTTTCGGTTCTGACTTATTTGTAGAAATGTTAGATTATGTGTTTGTAAGGAATGACAAACAAGAACTAAATATATACTTATCAAATAAACAAACAAGATTTAATATTGACCAAACATTAAGTAGTTTGGTAATTTTAGGATTGAAAAATTTAATCTTCCGTATTCAATTTCAGTTTATAAAAAATCAGTGTAACAAAAAGAAAATTTTCAAACTATTTAGTATTAGATTATTAGTTGTTATTAAACTATTATTGGCTGCTTATATTATGTTTGTGTACGCTTTAAAACCATCAACTCCTGATTTAGATATAAAAGAAATTAATGGTTCATACTACTATTTTAGGACTGATTGTGTTATGGAAGATGTTTCAAGAACAGGCAGAATAATAAAAGACTGCGAAGAATATGCAATAGGCAACCCACTTTCAGATCAACAAATCAAACAACACTATGAAAAAATTGATTTTGAAAACAACTACTTTGATAAATTTTATTTCTTTCTACGTCCTCCTTTTGATTTTGGAGGAGTAATTAATGGTATTTACTTTTTAATAATCTGCTTTTTAATATTTAGTTTTTGTAGTGCAGAAAAAAAATCATTTTTATTCTTTGACAATCAATATATTTTTAACAAATTTTTGATTTCAAAAAAAGGTAAACTATCTACTGACGCTGACCAGAAATCATTTACTCACAAAAGAAAAGGTTGGTTTTCGGATAAAGAACTCGAATTTAAAGTTTTAATGATTAAGTATTTATATAATAAATTAAGTGAAGAGGAAAATTACTATTTTGAATCTCTTTTAAAATTAGGATTTGGGACATGGAAGTTCAGAGATGATGGGGTTGATGATAAATATGACTATACATATTACATGAACAGGTATTTTCAAAGTATCAACAAAAAAGTAGTAAAATCTAAAACAGTAAAACGATTGGAAAATTTATTTGTTGCAGATATTCTTTTTTTACTTTCTTTTCCTGTTTTTTATTCATTTGCTAAAAATGGAAACCCATTTATTTGGGGTTTAGGTACTATGTATTTTTTAATTGTATTATACAAAAAAGATTTATTTTAAAATTAATTCACTTAATAATTGAATCTTTCAATCTAATCTCTTCTAAAATTTTCCGCCCCCTTTTATTGAATTTTATTTTTTTTAGGTGTTTGAACTTTTGATCAATAAAATTATTCTTATATGTATAATCGTTAACTATATTCATTTCAAATTCGTTTAATGATTTCCATTGCTTGTATGTTGGAAAAATAAATTTTGGTGTGCTTTTTTGTGAGGCACAAGATCCGAAGAGTATTAGAAAAATTATAAATCTTAAATTTTGATGTTTTTTTTGACTTAACATATTTTAAATAATTAATTATTTTCAAACCAATCCAATGGTTCATTAATCTTATGCGAAACGCTTGTTACTTTAGGTAACGCGTAAGGCATTAACTTTATTATTAATTCCATCTTTCTTTCGGCTTTAAAGCGTCTAAACGTTCTTGTAGCGCTTCTATCTCCTCATATAAAATGTCTTTAAGAATAGACCTCAACTCTTTTGTCATTCTGTTAGGAGTCCCCTTCTGTCTTCCTCCGTATTTCTTTCCTGTATTATTCGCCATACTATTTAATACTATTATAGTTTAATAACTGTTAGGTAATACTGAATTACTACGATTATCAGGTTTGACAATAGGCAATCCTTCTATATCTGCAATACCCTCGTTATAAAGGAGTTCTTTTAAATTATAGATATCAGTAAGGTTTTGGAAAAAAGAGTTCGATAATGGGATCGTAAGGGGTACTTTTAAAACCGCATCTCCTTCTTAATAAAAGGTTTTGCGGTTCTTTTTTGTACGGTATTTGTACGGTAAAAATGGGTAAGCCTAGAAAAAACGCCAAAAATTCCAGCTAAAGACCAAAAAACCGTACCCCCCCTATTAAAATAAAGATCGTTTTCTTTTTTGAGGGTTGGCTATGGAATGTATATATAACCCAATTATTACTGATTTCTAATTTGAGAAATAGTTTTCACAATATGCCCTGTCAAAAATGGGGTAATTTAATAGCTTGGCTTTGGCCAAGTAAACATCTAGTTTGGTTTTCTTTTTACCAGAGTTGTGGTAATCCAATAAACTAATGATCAAATCAACAAAATCTCTATGACTATTTCTAAACAGCGTTTCATTGTTTAGTTTAATTAGTCCCACGCTAATGTCATTTCCAGAGTCAAATTTGACAATAGCATCTCGTAGCTCAAATAAACTGTAGTGATATTCTTGATAATAAGGTTTAGAAATTTTGTAGTGCGCTGTAGATTCTTGCACAAATCTCAATAACTTCACCTCACCCGCCACAATGCAAGCAAACAGAAATTCGTATAGGTAATCGATTTTATTTTTCTTTTTTGCTATATCACTAATAAATGATTTGGTGTGGTCTTCTTTTTCAATAAAATCCCGTCTCAAAATTTCAACCCCCTTATATCGACCATACAATATTGGATGAATTTGTTTGATATTTAGTGGCGTGCTAATTGTACTGACGGGCTCTTTATTCAAAAAACTCTTTAGCTCTAAGAGGCAAGATGTAAATAGTATTTGTTGGTTGTCAGTTGAACAATCAGCTACTGCCTTACAATAGGAACCGTAGTTGTCATTTAAGCCAGAAATATCAATAAATGAATTGAAGATTGTTGGGGTGAAATATTTTGTTGGCACAAACTCTTCAATAGCAGTCTTTGTCTGCCTAAACATCGGGCCTATGCAATTCCCTAAATATATTATCTCTGAATAATTGTATCGCTTTGGATCTATTAAAGGAGAATTAAACACTAATTTTAAAACTTCAATATTTTTCGTAACAGTTAGTCCACCAATTAATGTGATCAATAGCTCCAAGTAATCTTCTGGACTTGAAAATTCATTCTCCATCAAGTTTAATGCACACTTGGGATCAACCACAATATGATTATAAATTTTTTGATGAATATCCCAGTTTTTCTTTTGAGGGTAGGCTGCACAAAAGTCCACGTATGAGTTGTAACCAACATATTTAGAAAGCGTGTTCAATGTGGTGCTTGATGGACTTGTTCCTTGTACTATGCCATAAAGCCGCCTTAGTGTATTGTAACTTAAGTCAATCCCTAGTTCCATTGAAATCATCTGGGATAATCGCACACAATCCCCACGGTTTTTAATTTTAAAACCACACTTATAAGAGACGTTGTTTTTGAGTTGGTAAAGCATCAAATTTTTTTTCAAATGTACTAAATATGGACTACATTTTCGTTTTTTTTAAGTTATTTTTGATTAAACCAATTTATACTTTCAGATGAGAAAAATATTCTTTTTATCCGCTTTATTCATACTCTCCTGTAGCAGTGATGATGATAGCAATTCAACAGCCCAATTATTTTTAGAGAAATATGATGGCGTAGTGTGGAATGAAGACATTTATGATTCTGATCCCGATTATTCATACAAGATAGTTTTCACAAAAACTCCCCCTGCCGTTACATTTAATGAAACCTACATGAATGACATGGATTGTTATGTTGTGCCAATTGGTTCTTCCTACACTGATGAAAATGGAACAATAACAACCTCTGTTGTAGAGTCGACAGAAGACACTATCGTTTTGGACTTCGAGGAGGATTATTTTGGAGAGAGCTACTCGTATAGATCAACCATTTCTGTGCAGAATAATGGAAATTCAATGGTAGTAGAAATCTCTGAAGGTGATGAACCCGCAACAGAATATTACTCCAGAACAAACTTAAATAACCCTTGTAACTAATATGAAACACACACTAACACTAATACTAAGTTTATTCCTTTGGAATGCCTCTGCGCAGTTGCATCATCAAATGCTCTCTAGCCAAGGCAGCACCTCTAAAACCGAAAAAGGAGTAATCGTCACACAAACCATAGGCCAACAATCCGTAAACGGCAACTATACCGCAAAAGGATTCAATATAGGCCAAGGCTATCAACAAGCCAACTGGGCCAGGATTATTGTAGAAGGCACCACGCCAGAGTTTGAGGTCTCCGTTTATCCAAACCCGTTCAGTGGGATTGTCAACATTCAACATAACTCCACAGAGGATATCAATATCAATGTATTTGATCCTGCTGGGAAACTAGTCTTTAAAAACTTATTAAAGGTCTCGGCACCGAGCCAGACCATTAACCTGCAACAGCTGTCATCAGGAGTATACCTAGTGCACTTGCAGTCCAATCAACTTAATTATTTTACTAAACTCATCAAAAAATGAAACAGCTATTATCCATTGCCCTAATTGTTTTTGCGCTTAATTTTTCAACGGCCCAAGAGGTCTATTTGAATGTAGGACGCAACTTTACAACCTATGATTATACAAACTCTCAAGGAGAAGAAAACCCAAACATCGAATCCAGCAGTGGAGCTTCGTACGAAGTGGGTTACATCTTCCCAATGGGTGATAAATTTGGTATTGCTGCTGGCCTTACCTTGGATCAGTACAACGCTACTGGTGGTAACTTCGTTAACAACTACTCTTGGGACACCAATTATTTAGGACTACAAGGAATGGCCAGGTATACTGTGATTGATGCAGATAGAGCACCATTTGCAGTGAACCTAAAAGCAGGAATTAACTTTAACCACATCATCAGTGGAGAGCAAAAGATCAATGGTCAAACGTTTAAGCTCACAGGTGAGGATGAGTTTAAGGGATTGTTCATCAAACCTGCCTTTGGTTTGGATATACAATACTTCCTTTTGGATGATATTGCGATTAGTTTGGGCTATAACTTCTCCAAAAACTTTGGCCTAAGCAGTGGTGATGAAGAACTTAATTTTAACAACAGCCAACTTCAGTTTGGTATTTTAATGTCACTTAACTAATATGAAACGATTAACTTATTTATTTATTTTTGTAGCCAGCTTTGGTTATTCGCAAAACAATTTAGTGTTTAATCAGGTTCTAAACTTTAAAATAACTACTTCTGTTACAGCTACAGTTCCTGAAGGTAAGGTTTGGAAAATTGAGCGAGCTGCTTTCCCGATAATCGCTGACAAGCAGGACGTAAATTATGGGGCAGGATTAACTAGCGGATATTATTATGGAACAGATAATACTAACGTTTTATGGTTCTCTGAAGGCACAACGATAAGAGCAAATTCCAACGAAATAAACTTGTCTATTTTAGAATTCGATGTCGTTCCTGTTTCAAATACTGGTGGAGGAACAGGAGGTACAGGAACTAGTATTGGAACTGGATCAGGGGGTGGTCAATCTTATGGAGATGACTTTACAGAAGGTCCCCAACTAACAGATAACGACGGTAATGTTTATGAAACTGTCCAAATAGGCGATCAAATATGGACAACCTCAAACCTCAATGTATCAACATACAGTGATGGAACTCCAATTCCTTATATATCAAATAAATTAGACTGGATAAATTCAAGTACAGGAGCATACACTTATTACATGCAAGATGATCAATCAGGATATGGAAAAATATATAATTTTCATGCAATTATAGGAAATCACGATAATAATCCTAACACTCCCCCAAAAAAACTGGCCCCTGAAGGCTATCACATCCCAAATGTATATGAATGGGATAATTTATTTGAACTTTATGGTGGGATTGAATCTGCTGGGACTTATCTAAAAAGTGAAACTTCTTGGGGTATTCCAGGGAATAATCAGTCAGGGTTAAATATTAAAAGATTTGGTTTTGTTGGGGTTGCTTGTAATGAAACAGGAACGTGTACTACGCGATGGGGTATTGAGTTACAAGGAGGTCAATTATCTTACACCCAGTTAGCAACCACAAATATTGAAGCTAATTCAGGAATAAGATTTAAAACTGTAATTTTTTCTGACGATGTAAACTTTTCATTTTATGGACAAGATGACATCGACAGTACCGCACCCGCCTATGTTCGCTATGGATATCTTGAGTCTTCGACTTATCAAAATAAACAAGGAGGCGTATACGTAAGACTTATTAAAGATTAAAATCATGAAAAACATTCTATACACACTATTACTGTTCAGTTCACTAGCTTTTTCACAAAGCAATGGAATTACATACCAGGCTGTTATTTACAATCCAAATGGAGAGGAATTGCCAGGTATTGATAACCCCTACGCACCACTTGTAAATCAAGACATTTGTTTGCAGTTCGGTATTGTAGACGCTGATGGGAACCTGGAATACCAAGAACAAGTACAGGTAACTACCGATCCTTTCGGTATGGTTAATCTACTCATAGGTACTAACACTCAAACAGGCGGCTATGATGCAGATTTTGCAGGTGTTCAGTGGACCGCTGACGCTAAGTTTTTAGTCGTAGATCTTGATATCAAAGGCAATTGTACAGACTTCGAAGAGCTTTCTAACCAACCCTTCACTTATGTACCGTTTGCTTACTACTCCCCTGCTTCTGATGTACCTGGACCAGAAGGCCCACAGGGCCCTCCAGGACCTGCAGGTGTACAAGGCCCTCAAGGCGAACCAGGACCAGCTGGAGCCGATGGTCAAGACGGCGCAGTTGGTGCAACAGGACCCACTGGCCCACAAGGTCCAGCAGGACCACAAGGTATTCAAGGTATCGCAGGAACAGATGGTATAGACGGTCAAGACGGTGCAACAGGTCCACAGGGCCCACAAGGGCCATCAGGACCACAAGGTCCCCAGGGTGTTGCAGGAGCAAATGGTGCTGATGGGCAAGACGGAGCTACAGGGCCACAAGGGCCAGCAGGGCCCCAAGGGCCTCAGGGTATCCAAGGACCAGCTGGAGCTGACGGTCAAGACGGCGCAGTCGGAGCTACAGGACCAAGCGGACCCGCAGGACCCGCAGGGCCACAAGGTATTGCTGGTGCAGATGGACAAGACGGTATGTTACCAGATGGGACTAATGTTGGGGACACAGCTTACTGGGACGGAACTGAGTGGGTTGTGAGCAGCAACCATCTATATAATGACGGCAGCAATGTGATGATTGGATCAGATCAGGTGGACAACTCCTCAGCCCTCACTGTGGCTGCATCCGACAAAGGAATACTTATACCAAAGCTTACACAAGCCCAGCGGGATGCTATAGCCAACCCTTCAACAGCACTACTTATATTTCAGACGGATCAAACTCCTGGATTCTATTACTTTGATGGCGTAGAATGGGTAGGGCTTATCAATACAAACTCAACAACAAACAATAACAGCGGTAGTAGCGGAGGAAGCCAAAGCGACACCCTAATATATACTGTAGATGGATTTTAAGATTATGAAGAAAATAGTTTTTGGATTATTAATTACGATGGGTATGCTAAATGCCCAAAACAATTTAGTTTTTAATAAAGCATTGAATTTTAGATTAGTGCCTGGAAATGATGGTATCAGTCTCGGACAAACAGCAACAGTACCAGAGGGCAAAGTATGGAAAATTGAGTCTTATCAACGCGATGGCGCGGGCGGAATTAATGTAGGCTTTGAAATCCAAGATCCAGAATACGGATCAGCAATTAGCTATGGTTCTTACAGTAGTACACCGATATGGCTCCAAGAGGGAACTATATTGAAAGCACCTAGTGATGGAATTTTCTTTTCTGTTCTAGAGTTCAACGTTGTTCCAACATCATCTGGGACAGGTTCAGGAACTGGCGGAGGTGGTGTGAGTAGTGATGGGTTGGTTTTTTCTCAAATGATTAATGAGGCTATAACTACTCAACCTACTACAACCTCAGGAACTGTTATTTATTCATTCCAAGTACCTAATGGGCATGTCTGGAAAATAAGATATATGAGTATTGCTTATTGGAATAGTTCTATTAATCAGTTCCAAGGAACTGTATTAGGCGGAACTATTTATATCACAACAAATGATGAAGGACCATTTATCAAGCAAGGACCAGCTGTTTACTCTACCAATGATTATGCTCTTTTGCTTAAAGAAGGTAATTATCAAGTCAAATATTTTCATACCAACACTAATGGTGGTTCAGGAAACAGGCTATATATTGAAGCTATCGAATACAGAATACCATAATACTTATGAAAAACATACTATACACACTATTACTATTCAGCTACTTAGCTTTCGCTCAAAGCAGTGGGATTACATACCAAGCTGTTATTTATAACCCTAATGGCGAAGAATTACCAGGCGTAGATAACCCGTATGCACCACTTGTAAACCAAGACATTTGTCTGCAATTCGGTATCGTGGATGCTGAAGGAAACTTAGAGTACCAGGAACAAGTACAGGTCACAACCGATGCATTTGGAATGGTGAATCTACTCATAGGAACCAATACACAAACAGGTGGTTACGCCTCTGATTTCACTAGTGTTCAATGGACAGCTGATGCTAAGTTTTTAGTTGTGGATCTAGATATCAAAGGCACCTGTTCTGACTTCGAAGAGCTTTCTAATCAGCCCTTCACCTATGTTCCGTTTGCTTACTACTCACCTGCTTCTGATGTACCTGGACCAGAAGGCCCACAGGGCCCTCCAGGACCTTCAGGAGCACAAGGACCTCAGGGTGAACCAGGGCCAGCAGGAGCCGATGGACAGGACGGAGCAATTGGTGCTACAGGACCCACTGGCCCACAAGGACCAGCAGGACCTCAGGGGCCTCAGGGTATCCAAGGACCAGCAGGAGCAGATGGAATTGATGGTACTAACGGAACACAAGGAGAAATTGGATATAACTCATTGGTAAATACAAGCGTTGAGTCTCCTGGTATTAATTGTGAAAATGGAGGTGTTAAAATAGAAGTTGGTTTAGATTTAAATAGAAATAATAATTTAGACACTAATGAAATCGACTCATCACAAACAGCATATATATGTAATGGAGTTGACGGTCAAGATGGATCAAATGCTGGAACCATTCCCCCAGAAGATTTGGAAATAGGTGGTCTTTTTGGTGGTGGAATAGTAACGTATATAGCTCAGCCAGGAGACCCAATTTATGTAGAGGGGGAAATACATGGATTAATCGCTCCACTATATTGGTACAACCCAGGAGGAGGCATTAATCCATTAAATTTATTATTGTACTCTCAAAGACCAACTTATACTGGAAATGCAAATGAAAACATTGGTTATGGTAAATCAAATACTGAACTTTTTATTTCATTACTTTCAGAAAAATACAATGGAACGATCCCAAGCTCTCTTAATAGTTTTGCGTTTAATTTTTGTTACTTACTTGAGTTTAATGGATATGATGATTGGTTTTTACCCACATCTAGTGAATTATCAACATTGTTAGGGTTGCAATATAGCCTCGGGCCAAACGCATCTGATATTGCAGTAGATTATGCTTATGATTTAGCTAATGATCATGACTATGAAGGAAACTATGCTCATTCTGGAGATTTTTACAGTAGTGTTGGTCAAACAATTCCTGGAAATTTCTTTTATAATATGAATTGTTGTTCAAATGGGTGGGAGAGATTTGTGCCAATGCGGTATTTTTAATCAAATGAAAAACATACTATACACACTATTACTGTTAAGTTCCCTAGCTTTCTCCCAAAGCAGTGGAATTACATACCAGGCTGTTATATATAATCCTAACGGAGAGGAGCTTCCTGGCGTTGATAACCCCTATGCTCCACTTGTTAACCAAGACATTTGTTTACAGTTTGGCATTGTCGATGCTGATGGGAACTTGGAATACCAAGAGCAAGTACAGGTAACCACTGATCCTTTTGGTATGGTGAACCTTTTAATTGGCACTAATACACAGACAGGAGGTTATGCCTCTGATTTTGGAGGTGTTCAGTGGACCGCTGACGCTAAGTTCTTAGTGGTTGACTTAGATATCAAAGGTACTTGTAATGATTTCGAAGAGCTATCGAACCAACTCTTTACGTATGTACCATTCGCATACTACTCCCCTGCATCCGATGTACCTGGACCAGAAGGCCCACAGGGCCCTCCAGGACCTGCAGGTGCACAAGGCCCTCAGGGTGAACCAGGCCCAGCTGGAGCCGATGGAGCGGTTGGTGCAACAGGACCCACTGGCCCACAAGGTCCAGCAGGACCACAAGGTCCCCAGGGTGTTGCAGGACCCGCAGGAGCGGATGGGGATACTGCTGTTAAGACATTAATCAATACAACCGATGAAGCTCCTGGGACAAATTGTGCAAATGGAGGTATTAAAATTGAAGTAGGTGATGACACCAATGCTGATGGTATTCTAGGCACAGATGAGATTGATGACTCTTTAACTCGTTATGTATGTAATGGTGATGATGGACAAGACGGTTCTGACGGTGGTGGCGGATCTGGTATTGGAGGCGGATTAAACAGTGACTCAGGATTTGTTTTATCTTCTAATTACCCAATTATTGGTACCCTTAGTGGTTTTACAATTATTAGTGGGGATGGAAATGTTTTTATTAATGACGGTAATAGATACGACAATCTAGTATATGTTAATCGTTTTACTAGTGGGGGAATTTATACTTATCAACCCATAACTATTCCTGTTAATTATACTGGATCTATTGGAATTAATTATGATGGCAGTATTGTAACTATTTCAAATGATGATAATCAATATTTTTACAATCTGGTTGATGGTAACTACGAACTCACCAATACTGTGCCCCAGACATCAAACAATTATATTTATTTGATTTCAAATGATAATGAAAGGTATTTTTCTAATAATTCAAATATTTGGAAGCTCAACCAGGGTAACTGGGAATTTGAAGGTGAAGTTGTTCCAACTGATAATATTACGGGCCAAAGAGTTATAAACCACTCTTTCACTTCTTACGCTCAATCTGAAATTGGTGATCATAATGGATTTTATCAAAATGGTAGAATTGTTGTTTATGAGTACAATGAAGGCGTTTCAACTCAAAAAGGAAATTCAATACATGGTCAATTTGATGAACAACTAATTGGATACCAGTCTTTATCAATTGATGAAAATGCTAACAGTCTAGCATGTATTAGCTCAGGGTCAAATGGCTTTGGTGATATATCATACGGACAACGAGCTTATGTGTATTCATATGATGAAAGCTCTAATGAATGGTTACAAAAAGGACAAGAATTCTATTGTCTCTCAGGTAGATTTGTAAGTATCTACTTGTCAGAAGATGGTGATGTAGTGACAATAGTAGAATATAATTTTAGTGGGAGCCTTGTCAACTCGGGGGCCACTTCTACCATATCAAGGTATTATTTTATTAATGATATATGGGTCCAATTAGGGTCTTCTATACATATACCATCTCATCTAACCACTCAAGAAGCATCACAAGTTAAAATGGAGAATAATACTATTTTTATAGGCTGGTCTAATCAAGAATGTTTAATCAAACAATTCTAACTCCATGTGAAAAGACTCACTTTGCTCATATTACTCATATCATCTTTAGCGTTTACACAAACCTGTCCAAACATTGGTTTTGAGAACGGTGATCTAAGTGGTTGGGAAGGCGAGACAGGGTTATGTTGTCCTATAGGCACTTCTAACTCAGGGATTATTAATGGCAGACATACCATCACCTCAGGCACTGGAACAGATCCCTTTACCAATAACGTTGTGACCGTTGTGGCACCTGGAAGCAACTACTCCGCTAGGCTTGGAAACTCCAATGTGGGTGCAGAGGCCGAACGCATGCGCTACACCATGACGGTATCTCCAGACAATGTGCTGTTTATATACAAATACGCTGTAGTTCTAGAAGATCCAGGCCACCCTTTTGCTGAACAGCCACGCTTTCAGCTTCGTGTGCTCGACCTGAACGGGGTTTTAATTGACCCTATATGTGCAGAGTATAAAGTGGTATCGGCACCCACCATCCCTGGATTTGTATCCATTGGAGGAATACGTTATAAGGACTGGACTACAGTTGGTCTTGATTTGACTCCATTTATGGGACAAACCATTCAGCTTGAATTTTCAACTGGGGATTGTGCTCAGGGTGGACACTTTGGCTATGCCTATGTAGATGCCTCATGTGGACCTTTAGGGATTAGCTCTAACTACTGCTCCAATGCACTAAATGCGGAGCTTACTGCACCAGAAGGGTTTCAATACTTATGGAACACTGGAGAGACTACAAGGAGTATCACCGTTAACAATCCTATTGAGGGAAACACCTTAACCTGTATGCTGACCTCAGTAACAGGTTGTCAGGTAGAGCTATCTACAGTATTAGAAATCCAAGACCCTATTGCTTATTTTGAACTGGACCTAAATTGCTATGACAATGTGGTTATGGCTGACACCTCGTATATTCCACCCTCTGTGGTTATTGAAAACTTTGAATGGGACTTTGGAGATGGCACCACTTTTTCAGGCGTTAATGCCACCCACACCTACGCCGCTGCAGGTGATTATACCATAACATTAGACATATATAATTCAACGGGCTGTGTGAGTAACATCAGCAAAACGGTTACCGTCTACGCACCCCCTACAGCAACGCTGTCCTATGCTAATCCTATATTCTGTGCGTCGAGCGGACCTCAACCTCCAACCCTTACAGGAACAGGGGCCTTTACAGGCGGCGTATACAGCTCAACGACTGGATTAGATATCAACCCTTCGTCGGGAGTTATAACGCCTACAAACAGTGTGCCTGGGGTCTATACAGTGAACTATGCCGTACCGCAAAACCAAGACTGTCCTTCGTTTACTGTGAGTTTTCCAATAGAAATCACACCACTGCCCACAGCGGTTATTGACTATGGTGCCTTGGGTTTTTGTGAGGACGATTCCACAACGATTACTCCAAGTCTTACGGGAACCAATAACTTTTTAGGGGGTAGCTTTTCTTCAACAACTGGACTATCAATTGATACGGCTACAGGAGCGATTAACCCTTCGCTTTCAGAAGTTGGACTCTACACCGTCCAATACACTACTGTAGCATTTGGGGGATGCCCCCCTCAAGATTTTACCACCCAGGTTGAAATTTATCCTTTGCCTACATTATTTTTAGATGATGGATTCATATGTGTTGATGATATGGGGAATGTCACCCAAGACTATTTAATACAGGCCCCACTGGATAATGTCAACTACAGCTATAGATGGTTCTTTAACGGCAGTGAAATCGCTGGGGAAACTTCAAACTTCATAGTTGTAGACCAGGCAGGGACTTACAGCGTTGAAGCCACTGAAAATAGCACCCAGTGTAGTTCTGAATTAGAGTCCTGTAGTGTTGTATCTGTTGCTCCTTTTGATGACTTTACCATGCAGTTCACTAGGGATGGCACTCTAGGTCCAACCCTAGAAGTTACACCAATTGGTAGTGGTAGTTATTTGTATCAAATCGACTCCGAACCACTGCAAAGCTCTAACATATTTCCAGAGTTACCTTCAGGCATATATGATATCACCGTTTATGATGATAAGCTATGCCACCAAATGACTAAGAGAGCTATTGTTATAGATTATCCACGGTTCTTCACGCCTAATGGTGATGGATACAACGATAGATGGAATCTTAAAAACATTACTTCACTAACAGGAATTAAAATATCAATCTTCAATCGATATGGTAAGCTAATGGCTGAGATTCGTCCTGAGCAGTTGGGTTGGGACGGCCTACACAAGGGGTATAAACTCCCTGCGGATGACTATTGGTTTAAAGTGAATTATGATGGTCTAATTGATCCAGCTGATACTGCTGTATGGAAAGAATTTATAGGGCATTTTAGCCTTAGGCGTTAGGATACATAGGTAACACATAAACCCCCATTGCTCAATTATTGATTTTGAGTGCGTTACAGCAATAATAATCACCACCTTTTGTTTAGCCTGGCTTAACTAGGGAGAGGGGTTATTGTGAATCTAAAGGCCTGGAGGGGTAGTGAATCTTGTATACTTTCTTCTTATAAAGCAAAACAGTTTAGCTACCTTTAAAATATCTTGATGGTTTTGGTACTATAAATTATAACTTCAAAACACGCTCATCGGATGTAGGAACAAAAATATACACCTTTTGTTATCCAAAAGCACTAAGTGGTATGGGTAAAGAAATAAAGGTAACGGAAGGTATAATTAGCTCAAAGTCAGGTATAATGGGTGATATAACAACTTATCAAATTACTGCCCCAATACAAGGAGGTAATAGTGGAGGCCCGTTATTTGATAATAAAGGAAATTTAATAGGTATTAATAGTTCAAGGTTTAATAGTTATGAAACTGAAAATGTAAACTATTCCATCAAATCAAGTTATGTATTAAACCTCATCGATGTACTTCCTAAAACCATAGACCTACCTTCAAGCACTAAACTACAATCTCTACCACTTACAAAGCAGATAAAAGAAATATCCAAATATGTGGTTCTTGTTAAGGTTAGATAACCTTAGTGTAATATGTTTCCCTAAACTCTCTAAGCCTATCAAGGTCTTTCAAGAAAAAGTTCGATAATTGGAGTACGTTGTGTACTTATAAAACCGCATCTCCTTCTTAATAAAAGGTTTTGCGGTTCTTTTTGGACAACCAATTAAAAAACCTCTTAAAGCACTTCATTTTAGTACAATAAAATAAACTCCTCCCAAGTCTTTTCATTTTAATTAGTCAATTATTTAGCTTAAAATTAAGATTAAAAGCGATCTATTGCTCTTATCTTTGACATACCAATTTAACACGCATGAAAATAAATCTGTACCTAATTTGCTTAGTTGGTTGTATTCTTTACCTCGCTACTAGTCGGTTCTTAGCGAACTCAACGCCAAAAAAAATAAATCCCGTCATACTCAAAAAAAAAGGTAAAAAAACTGCGGAAGAAAGGCGATTATTTGTAGAAGAACGAATACAACATGAGTATAATCTCCAAAAAAATCCCCTTAGCGGAATTATACCTAAACAAGAAAAGCGCAGAGAACTTAACAATTCCATAACTGCAAAGCAAAAGTTAGCGCGCAGGCGCTCAATGAGCAGCAATGCATTTATATCAAGAGGACCCTCAAATTATGGAGGAAGAACACGTTCTTTGGTTATAGACCTAAGTGACCCAAGCGGCAACACTATAATTGCAGGAGGAGTTAGTAGTGGAGTGTTCCGAACAACTGATGGTGGTGCTAGTTGGAGTAAGGTATCTGCAAACGATGAAATTCACAATGTATCCGCAATTGCACAGGATCCAAGGCCTGGGTTTCAAAATATTTGGTATTATGCCACAGGGGAAAGGTTGGGCAATAGCGCCTCTTTGGGTTCATTTTATTTTGGTGATGGTGTATGGAAATCCGAAGATGGTGGCTTGACATGGAACATAATACAACAAACCAGCTTCGATTTCACTAGTTTTGACTCAAGACTTGATCTTATATCTGCATTAGAAGTTAGCCCTCTCAACGGAGATCTTTTGATTGCAGCAACTGCCCGAATCTACCGATTCGATGGTACAACACTAACAATCGAACTCGATCAAGACAATTCAAACACAACATCAGATGTATTGATTAGCAGCAGCGGGCGCGTTTACGCAGCCTTTGACGGAAGAGTCGATCAAAACGGAGTATGGACCTCTCCCACAGGAAATGGCTCATGGACAAGAATTGCTGAAAATGGGACACCA
>Ga0228643_1000200_pt1 | contig 23611 bp, 19 predicted proteins | sample 55DmetaG_FD_190533 | JGI IMG/M metagenome (GOLD analysis project Ga0228643, IMG submission 190533) | Seawater microbial communities from Monterey Bay, California, United States - 55D | ecosystem: Environmental > Aquatic > Marine > Coastal | place: USA: California | collected 2016-11-08
TAAGTTAGTAAATAAAAAAAACCGTTAACACAAGTTTTAGTTTAGCTATAACTAGCTGCCATCAATTATGAAAAAATCTTGTGGATGAAAATAAGCTAAATGAAATGTATTTGCTAACTTGTCTTGAATATGAAAAGTAGCATTTTTTTATGACCTACTTTTCGAGTTATAACGGAATTTTTTTATTTATCTTTTGTTAAGAAATTTATGTAGCTATTTTACATACGGTTTTATTTTTCAAATTTATCTTTCGATCCAATAACTTTATTTTCAAATTCATTAATTATGGCTACATTTTCCCTTAATAGTTTTTGAATTAAAGTTTTTATTACTCCTTTATCTTCAAATTTTTCATTCATAAAATTCACTTTCCTTGCATCACTATAAAAAGTCCACCATTTTTTTCCGGCAGCCTTTTTATTTTTGGGAAGAGTTTTCATAATATCAGAGAGGACTTGTCTATTTTTTTCATTTCCAGGGGAAATCACAAATTTTAAAGATAGCCCTTTTTCCCAATAAGCCATTTCAAACAGAAAACTTTCATTTCCCTTCCACCCTAGAATTCCTGTTCTTGGTATAATAGGAGATAATTTTTTAGTTAAAAATCGTGCATAGTATTTATTGCAAGTTTCTAAAACATAACCTTCTTCAATAATAGTTTCTTCAATTATCTCACGAACTTCAGCAATTTTATCTGGAATATTTTCTATTATAAAATCAATCGCTTCTCTATGGTTCATGTATAACTGCTGAGCTAATTCTACTGATTCGTGTTCTTTCATTATATATCTATTTAAGATTAGAAGATAATCTTCTATGTAATATTGTATTCTTTGTGACAATGAATTTTTATAAACAGAAAGGACAATTTCTATTAATGATTTTATTAATCCATAATCTATTGAAATATATTGATTTGCATCAGTCTCATCCTTTGGATTTAGACCGTCAATCGTAAGAAAAACAAATGCTTTTTTTAAATCAGGAAATGATTCATTTATAATATCCGAGTATCTTTTTAATTGTCTAGAATGTTCATTGGAATCAACTTTGTTTTCTATAGCAACAACAAACTCTTCGTGAACAATTACGATATCAATATTCTGCCATTCTCTATAAACTTTAACGTTATGTAAATTGAAGGAGTCTATGGAAAATTCATTTGCCCATTCAATTTTATCTGAGGAAAAAATGTCTTTTAAAAACCACTTTAGAAATATTGTATTCAAATTGTGACTTTCGTTAGGTGACATTAACCAAGCAAGGAAATTTGAATGCCTAATCTCTGTTTTTGTCACATCTAAAATACTGAAAAAATTTGGAGTATGGAGTGTTAGTGACAATTCCTCCAATTTTGGGTCTTTAACTAAATTACTCAATTCAATTTTCAAATTGTTATTTATTTATGTGTGTTTTGTTGGCTACTGCCTAACGTGTCTATATGCAGATTTTTTATCTGCTTATTACCCTTTTTTAGGGGATAAACGGAGGTTTAATATCTCAATAGCGTCTAAATATAAATTTTTAAAATAAAACATCAAACGTATTTTTAATTTTTTTTTAAATCATTGTAGCTTCTACTCCACTCACTTGAAAATTAAATCAAAAATTTAAATGATTAGAAAAATTTAATGAAAAAAAATTGATGAAAAATTATATAAAGTGTTAATGTTATTTCTTTATGCAATTCTAAGATATATTTCTGAAAGATTTTCAGTAGGCTTTATTTGAACTTCTTTCAGACATTTTAAAGTTTTATCAACGTCAAATAAACTATCAATATCATTTCGTAAATATTTTATGTGTTTAAAATCTATTTTGGCTTGATTCAGTAAATTTTGATTTCTGCTGTTTTTACCTAAAACTTGTTTGTAAAAAAGCAATTGTTGAGATATTACTGCATACATTCCATTGATTTCTCTGCCGATAGAAATGTCTTGACTTGTATTGTATAGCTTCCAATATCTATCCATCATAAAATCTAATGAATCACGCATTCTTTTTTGCTCTGGAAAACCGATATTTAAAGATAAAGAAACATTGTAATGATACAATTTAGGGCAATATTGAATTAATTCTTGAGTTATGCTATTTAAATCATTTTCAAAGGAAACTAACCATTTTTTTGCTTTGACTTTATTGGAAAAGACGAACTTTTTCTCCCCCATTTCAATAAACAGATAGTAAGGTCTTTTAATGTTTGCATTAAAAGAAATTCTCTGGTCCTTTATTTTAAGTCTTATTTTTTTTCGCACAGTAAAATAGCTTACTGTACCAAATATAATGTCGAAGATGAAGATTTGACAAAATTCCGTAATAATAGACTCATAATTGCAGATAATATACTCCCACGTACAGTCCTTCTTCATTTAAACCATCAGGGCCATAGGGCTGGCCGTAAGCCGTAAGGGTTACAAAACCATAATTTCCCTTCCATTTCTTTCCATTGTATCCCTCTGGCGTTTGACCAACAAATTGTTTATTACGAGGAACAACTAAAACCTTGTTATGCTGGGCATCGTTTAGCGACCACTCAACGGTGCGAGAAACAACAACACCTCCGTCATTAGATTTTAGAGTAATTCCAGTACAAGGATATGCATTAGAACTCACCATTAGTAATGCCAAATGAATAGCTATTAATTTTTTAAATTTATTTTTCATTGTGTTTACAGTTTTTAAATTATAAGATATCTGTCTAAATTACTGCCCAACGGTTTTGTGAATGGCGTCGTAGCATCCCGGAGGGTGCTATGCACTATGCACATTCTTGGCAAACGTTATTTTATAATAAGCTTAGCAAACTCTGTTTTGTTATAATTATTAATCTGAATTATATATAAACCTGATTTAACATTTAATTCAAATTGATAAAATTGAGATATGACATTTTCAGTTTCGTAGATTACCTGTCCATTAGTGTTAAAAACTTTAATTGAAGAACCAATAGGTGTTGTGCCAAAATTAATATTGACTCTTCCGTTATTAGGATTAGGGTATAGAAGAGTTTTCGTATTATCAATGTTTAGAGTAGATAATGTAAGTAATGGGCAATTGCTTGAAATATCCTCCAAATTATTCAAATAGTTACTGTAATTTATAATTCCAAAATTAATATTATCATAATAATCATATATTTTACTCTCAATAGTGTTAGCTTCAGCTGAACCCCACCAATTATTCATAGCTGATATGTTTTCGATAGATGTATTTCTAATATTAAAAGAAGAATTATTGTAAATATTAGAATTACTAATTGATATTTCATTGGCATTTTCTATATCTATGCCAATGGAATTATCCTTGATAGTTGAGTTTGAAAAAACAACATTATTTCCAATATTATAACCATCATAACCGGTTATTTTTATCGCTGTGCCAGTATTATTGCCGCTTATTTGTGAACATTCAAATGTTCCATTTCCAAAAATTAATCCAAACGAACCATCGAAATTAAAAACACTGCTGTTCGACTCTACCCTTGCAGCAGGTAAATTGAGCGTAGTGTTGTCAAATTCACTTTGAGTTATTTTCACAGGTCCAACTTTTGGGTTGCCACTACCTTCTGAAATAGTTGAATCTATCAGATTTGATTCAAGAAATTCAAGATTAGCTCCACAGCATCCAATACTGAAATTAGTGTTTTGTGCTGTACAATTATCTATAATTATCCCATAATTGTAAGAGTCTGAGTTTACATTTGAATTATATAAATTGCTGTTTTTCAATTCAATTGATTCACTTCTAGGGTAAGTGCCTTGAACATTTGTAGAATTAAATGTTGAATTTTCGATAAGTAAATTTGCAGTTGTCTGATAACCGTCCGTACTTATTCTTGTATTTGTAAAAGTCACATTAGAAATAGATAATGTTCCTGAGTTTTTGATTGCATCTTGAATAAATTCTGATTCGTCAGCAAGTTGAAATGCATTTTTAGGACCATTAAATTCTAAAAAGGATAGTTCGCTATTTGATAAATTTGTATCCTTAAATATAATCATTGACTTTCCATTGATATTTCCGTTAAAAATGATTGGTGAAGTATTATTGCCATTCGCTAATAAATTGCCTTTAATTAAAATTTCATAATCAGAATTAAAATTAATAACCACACCTGCTTCGACAGTTAGTGAAACGCCATTGGGAATTTGTACATCTCCAATTAAATTATATGGACTTCCTGAAATATTCCATGTAGTATTAGAAAAATACGGACCACTAGCATTGGTCTGTGTAAAAGCTTTTGATGAGATTAAAAGCATAATTATGAATAAACTTAATGCAGTAATTTTTTTCATATTTTTTAATTGTTTATGGATTTCGTTCTAAACGCTTGCCATCGTGTTTACATGAGGAATTCTTATATGCTTATAACTCCTTTTTGGGGGGATAAACGGAAGTTTAGTGATTATTATCCTAATAGTGCTTAAATATAAATTTTTAAAATAAATCATCAAATGGATTTTTGATTTTTTTAAAAAATTATTCAGTTTTCTCAAAAAAATAATTCATGGAATCATTAAATTAATAAGCCGTTTGCTTCGCAGATCCAAAATAACATGTGTTCTAATAATTAGCAATTATGTAACAGTAACACCTTAAAAATTCACGAATTCTCCTTTCTTATACAGCAATTGGCCATTGATCTTGTGTAGAAAATGATTGATTTTTCCATTTTTCAATTTCTTCTTTTGTAAGTATACATTTTTCCAATTCAGCGATCATTCCTTTCTTATCTAAATGTTGTCCAATAAAAACCAATTCTATTTTTCTGTCGCCAAAAAGCGCATCCCAATCTGATTCAATTTGATCTTTGTTTTCGTTAAAAGAAGCATTATTAATTCGTTGAGAAAAAGGCATAGATGCCCACCAAACACCGGCACTATCTGCTTTACAAGAGCCACCAGCAGAACTCCACAACAATGCCTGATTAGATCGTGAGGCTAGCCAGAATAGACCTTTACTTCTAATAATGTTTTGTGGAAAACGTTCATTCAAATAGTTTAAAAAACGTTCTGGATGAAATGGTTTTTTGCTTCTAAAAACAAAGGAACCTATTCCATATTCTTCCGTTTCAGGTACATGTTCATTTTCTAATTCTTTGAGCCATCCAGCTGAAGCTTCGGCTTTTTCATAATCAAACAAACCAGTGTTTAAAACACTTTCTAAAACAACCTTAGATTTTTCTGTTATAATAATACTCGCTTCAGGGTTTAGCTTATGAATAATAGCGCGAAGTTCTTCCAATTGATCTTCAGAAACTAAATCTATTTTATTGATGATGATTACATTGGCAAATTCAATCTGATCTGTTAATAAATTTACTATGGTTCTATTATCGCCTTCTATATTGGTAAGTTCCCTAGTTGTTAAATAATCGGAACTAGAGAAATCTTTTAAGAAGTTAAAGGCGTCAACAACAGTTACCATCGTATCTACATAACTAAATCGACTCAAATCTATCTTGCCATCTTCACTTTCAAAAGTAAAAGTCTGTGCCACAGGAATTGGCTCACTGATTCCTGTACTTTCAATTAACAAATAATCAAATTTATTTTGAGAAGCCAACTTTTCTACCTCTATCATCAAATCTTCACGAAGGGTACAACAAATACAACCATTAGACATTTCTACCAATTTCTCCTCGGTTCTTGAGAGCGTATTTTCATTTTCAATAAATTGAGCATCAATATTTACTTCGCTCATATCATTTACAATTACAGCTACTTTTAAGCCTTCTTTATTATGTAAAATATGATTTAATAATGTAGTTTTTCCAGCTCCTAAAAAGCCACTCAATACAGTTACAGGTAGTTTTTTCATTTTATTTTAACAGGTAAAAATTATGCTTCAATTTGATTTAGTTTGTTCATTTTTTCGATTAAATCTCCAGTAATTGCAACAACCGCAGGTTTGGGGATACCCTCATTGTCAAAAGGCCATGTACTTGTAGGATTATTTTTGTCTTGTGTTTGCTCTCCGGGATGCTGTACACTCAAAAACAATGTTTTTCCGTCCGGAGAGAACCAAGGTCCAGTGAGTTCAGCATCTTTGGGAGCTGAAGCGACTCTAATTACTTTTCCTGAATCTTCTCCATATCTAGGGATCACAAATAGGCTATTGTTTTTAAATGGAAGATAAGGATTACCTTCTCTATTCATATCACTTCCAGAGATATCTGAGGTTATCCATAGGTTTCCTGATAAGTCAAAGGCTAAATTATCCGGACAAGAAAATCCGTTTTTTTCTCCACCAGCAATATAGGTTGAAGCTTTAAAAGTCAGTGCATTAAAAGCTCCATTTGTTTCTTCTATTTTTAAAATAGAACCGTGAAAATCATTTTTACTTTTATTATTTGTTAATGAAACAAATATATTTCCTGTAATGGGATCAATCTCAATATCTTCAGGGCGGTTTAATGCTGTTGCACCTAATAATTTTGAAGCTTCTCTTGCTCTAATTAGTACCTCGGTTTGATCTTTAAATTTACTCTGTAAAATAGGTTGATTTTCCCAATCTAAAGCCATCCATTTCCCTTGGATAGTATCAGCTACATATAAGGTTCCCTCCTTTAATGACGAAGGTTTAGATGAAATAAATTTATACAGGTGTTCATTGTTTTTATCGTCTCCTGAATACGCAACCACGCGCCTATCTGCTAATTCATATACAGTGCAACATTCGTGAGCAAATCTTCCTAGCGCAATGTGTTTTTGAGCTGTTCCGTCTGTTGGATTTACCTCTACTACCCACCCATAATGTTCTGGTGGATACTTGTAGAAATTTTCCCAACCCTCCGTGCTCGGTCTGTGACTCGCTATATTATTTTGATCATATTCAGTTTCTCCGAAAAAATTATCATAGTTTTCTTCGCAGGTAAGAAATGTTTTCCAAGGTGTAATACCACCAGAACAATTACTATGAGTTCCTATTACCGTAGTTTTTCCTTTAATAGGTGTATCCCAGTTTAGTTTCATTGGAGTTTGAGCTGTAATACGCCTGTTGTATGGATCGTTTTTTACAATTTTCCAAATTCCGTTTTCTTCTCTAATTCTAACAATACTTCCACCCACATTGTACATTTCTTTGTCAATTTGTTCTATCGTTCGATGTTTGGAAGGTACTGCATGTTTATTAGGATTAAAATCAGAAACAAAAAGTGGATTAACATATTCGTGATTTACCCATAATAATCCATCTTTCGGATTGGTATCATTAAAGGGAATAAAACAGGTAAAATCATTATTAAACCCAAAGGTATCTGTATCACTAATTTTATCACCCCATTTTATAATCGTATGATAATCCAATCCATTGGCTACTAATAAATCGTCTTTTTCAGAAGGAAGTAATCCTTCTAAAACAAGTCTTTTTAGTTTTTCAAGCCTTTCTTTGGTAATTGTAGTAAACCCTTTTGTGGGTGTCGTTGTATTTCCACAATGTATTAAAAATTGAGGCATAATAACAGCGCCTAGACCAGCTTTTCCTAAAAACGAAATAAATTTTCTTCGATTGTATTTCAAAGTTTTTTATGAATTAAAATAATCACAATATTTTTAATATAAATTAAACCTCTCTAAGCAAATTAAATTGGAATGTCTATTAGTGAAGGTTTCTTGATCTTTTACGACAAATTTTACTCCCTAATTTTAATGGATTCATTTGGTAAATTAGTCAGTTGTAATTCTAGTTGTTCTATTTTTTTATAATTTTAAAAAAATCATTTCGTATGGCAGTTTCAGAAAAACATCCTCCGTATTCTATAGTTGTAGTATAGCTGCTTTGGTCTTTTATTCCTCTTGAGGAAACACAAAGGTGTTTTGCAGTTACTGAAACTATGACATCTTCTGTGCCCAAAACATGTTGTAAATCATTCAATATTTGAAGGACCAATCGCTCTTGAACCTGAGGACGACGAGCGTAATAATCTACTAAGCGATTAATTTTTGACAAACCAATTACCTTATCTTTTGGAATGTATGCTACATCAGCATGGCCGATTATAGGAAGAAAATGATGCTCACATGCAGAATCAATAGTGATATTTTGTTCCACCAACATTTTTTTATAACCATACTTATTATCAAATGTAGAAAGTGTTGGTTTATTCACTGGATTCAATCCGTAAAAGAGCTCCTTTACATACATTTTTGCAACGCGATAAGGGGTGCCTGATAAGCTATCATCAGTTAAATCCAAACCGATTTCTTCCATGATCTTTTCAAAATAATAGGATATATTTTTTATTTTTTCATCATCAGATTTATCAAAAGCATTCGAGTGCATTGGAGTCTCTATATTGGTTGATATATGATCATTACCCATTATTTCAATTTGCTCTTTATCCTTCATTTGTAGATGGTTTGGTTTTGTTGCATTGACAATATTTGTGATTGTATAGATGAATTAGTATCAATAGAGAAGCTACTATGTAAGTGATGATCTCAGGCAAATGAATGAGCGCTGTTTTCTCATTTATTATTGTTAAAAAAAGCGCTATCCAGCTGATCCATAAGGTATTTTTTACCAAAGTATTTGATGTTTTATTTGCAGAATGATATACTGCTAATAAAGAGATGCATATGAAGAAAAGATCAATCCATTTCCACCAAAAAGGCATTGCTTCACTGTGTTTTATAGAGTCATTTTGTATTATAAGAAAAAATGGTGTAACAAAACAGTGTATCATACATAATGTACTTGCAAGTGCCCCAATATTATCCGATTTGTTTTGTATAATTAACGTTAGTGATTTCATTTTTAAATTTTAATGCAACTAAGTTGCAAATATAACTGTTTTATTTGTTATTGCAACTCGATTGCATTATATTTGATGTATGGGAATTATCAGAAAAACAAAGTCGGTAGAAGCATTACTTAATGAGTTTAACAAGAGCTCATCTGCTATTTCTGCAAAAAAATTAATTCAAAGTCTGGATTCTAAGTTTAATAAAACAACTATTTATCGTGTACTTGATAAGCTTGAAGATGATGGTGTTTTGCATTCATTTCTTGGAAAAAATGGATTGAAATGGTATGCAAAATGTAATGATTGCTCTTCAAATAAACATCGTGATCTTCACCCTCATTTTCAATGTTTAGATTGTGGAAAAGTAGATTGTTTAGCTGTTAGTGTTTCGCTTCCAAAAATACCTAACAGAAAAATAGAGGTTTCTCAATTATTAATACAAGGGAAATGTGAAACTTGTTTTGCATAAAAAAATCATCCTACTAAATTCATCGGTTATTTCTAAATCATTCATAACTATTCTAGATTTTAAAATCTCCTCATCTAATAGCATAATTTCGCCCAATAGGTATTAAAATGGAAGTGAGCTTTTCTGCACTTCTATACATACCCTCAATTAGATGCTATTCTTTTAAAAGTAAAGTGAGGGAATAAAGTATTTGTTTGAAGAATTTGTCCTTTTCTTATATTGCTTCGAAGCAATAACCTAATATTATTGAATAATACGATTTATAAAAAATGTCTATGAAATATAGTATTATTTTTTAATAAGTTTTAAAGACCCTATCGATCCTGATAACATTCTAATCTGTGCAAAATACAATCCAGACTTTAAACTATGGCTATCAATACTTACGGTATTGCTATTTGTCGATAAAGTCATAATTTTTTTACCTAAAACGTCATATATTTTTACTGAAGAAATTATTTCATTACTTGTTTTTAAGAACCATTTTGACTTGGTAGGATTTGGATATACTTCAATATTTGAAAGGTTAAAATCTTTGACACTAAGATTACTTTCACTTGTAAAATAAATATTATCAATAAAAATTGTTCCTACTCCTCCATTATCAACAAAGTTATATTGAAATAAATCTTGAAGGTTTACTCCTTGTGAGCTATAATGTGATAAGGGAATAAATACACTTGTCCAGGCATTTTTTATGATAGATTCATCTCCTCCTAAACCAAGAGCATATTGTTTGTCATTTGTTAATGGAGTTTCAGAGTTAATACGTAGAGCAAATTTAGTAGCATCGTTTGTCCAATAATCAAAATGAACATAAACATCTCCAGAAGCATCAGTATTTTGGAAACTGGCTCCATAATATCCTAAATCTACTTCTAACGCTTTATTACCGTTATTTTCAATATCTACTTCTTTAAATGATTCAGCAAAATTGTAGCGATATGGAATATTTGTATAACTTTCTCCATAAATTCCTTTTACTTTATTTGCAGGTAATGTGGGGATTGGCGCGGCTTGAGAGGGTGAAGGTCTTGGAGCTATATTTTTTGCTCCCTGAATATCATCTATAAGATACACATCGGTTTCAAAGCTTTGAAAATCTGGAAAAATTATAAGATTTCTATAGTTTCTAAATCCTGAACCAAAATTTGCAGTTATTGTTTGCCAGTCAGTTCCTGTTGTGTTAAACCTAACTTCTACGCCAAAAGGAGAACTTCCTCCAGAAAATTTTAACATATGATTTCCACTTCCTGTGCCATTTAAGGGTTTTATTCTAAAAGTAATAGTATTATTGTTATTATCTGATAGGTCTACGTATTGGTCTAAATCAATCGTTTGAGCTGATCCAAACTCTGCATAATTGTAACTTGTAAGTTGACCAACTTTATTTGTTGCATCTTCTGGGTCTGATGTTATGCTAAAATCACAGTCGAAGCAAGTAAAATAATATTCTGGGTTCGTAGATTCATCAAAATTAATTGGTAAAGATTGAGAATGACCTAAGAGATTAGAAATAAAAAAAAGGAAAGTAATTTTTTTCATGATAATTATCTATTTTATTTTTTAAAATTAAAATAAATTAAATAATTAAATAAATAAATTAACCATACTTTAAATTAACATATTGGTTTATTTATTAAATTATACCGTTAATTGACAAAACATTAACAATACACAATACAACTGATCATAAATTGTGTAATAAAAATATACTTACATATTACATCTTGCAATATAATAAAGTTATACAATGATTTTTTCAGACTCTAAAAAATAATGAAAATTAATAGTCACAAAAAAAGCCCATCAATAAATGATGGGCTTTTGTAAAACTAAAAGTATGTTTTTAGATAACTTTAACGTTAACTGCATTTAATCCTTTTTTTCCTTCTTGTAAATCAAATTCAACATTGTCGCCTTCATTGATTTCGTCAATTAAACCAGAAATGTGTACAAAATGATCTTTCTCTACTCCTTCTTCAGTGATAAATCCAAATCCTTTGGAATTATTGAAAAATTTTACTGTCCCTTTATTCATAATAGTGGTATTAAAAAATTAAATTAATTCTACAAATATGACCCTATTTTTCTGACTTACAATATATTATTGTATTCATTTTTATTTTTTTTAAATTATATTCTTGTAAAAATGCCAAATAATAGCTTGTAAATTAAAAATATTTGATTCTAAAATAAAATAAGAATTACAGATTATTTTTCTTTCTAATAATCCTAAATTACTATACTAATCTAAATACCTAACGTTGATATCTTTAATACATTTTAGTCCCATTCTGCTATTTTTATTTCTTGATCAGGTAAGGTTTACAGGGAAAGTACTGGTAATTGAAAGAGATTCGACCTCTCCTTTAATTTTTTTCATAGGTCTTTATTGATTTTTTGAAGAATATAGTATGCGATAGCAGCACTGATAATTCCTATGATGTTTTTTATTTGAGAAGTCATACTTATCATTAATATAACGCCTGAAATCCATGAAAAAATTCCTTTCCAATTAAATTTTTGAGCATCTTCTTTGTATGTTTTAGAAATATAATAATCTGAAATCATTACGCCTGCAATTGGTGTAATTGTAATTGTTAGAAGCGAAATAAAACTCATAAAATGTGATAATACACCCAAAGCAGCTAATAAGATTCCAAATAAACCTACTATTAATGTTGTTTTTGAACGATTTTTATCTCCTCGGTTTAAAAGATTATTAAAAGCCAAACCTGAAGAATAAATATTCATAACATTGGATGTCCACGTTGCAAGGATAAGGATTGACATTGCGAAAAAGGGAAACCCAAGTGTTGAGAATATTTCAACGATATCATAAGTACCTTGTGTAATCGCTAAAATGGCTCCGATTGCAAGAAGACACAGAGCAGAAGGTATAATTCCAAAAATTGAGCCAAGGATTGCATCCTTTTTTGTGGCTGCAAACCGATTGTAATCTGGAGAAATTACCCCACCTACTGATATAAAACCGATTGTAAAACCAATAGCCTGTAACAAGGGCATTTTTTCTTTAGGAGTAAAGTTTATTATTTCTTGAATATTATGTGTTTGAAATGTGATAACCAATCCATAAATAAGCAATACAATTATTGCTGGAACAGCTATGTAATTAAGCCATTTTAAATATTTAAATCCGAAAACTGCAGTAAGTACCATAATGCCTCCCCAAAAAACGGAAGACAACCATACAGGGATTTCGGGGCCATTCATTTCAACTAGTATTTTTGAAAATGAAGCGCCTGCTATATTACTTTGTATACCAAACCAACCTATAGTTGATAAGCCAATGATTAAGCCGACAATTAATTTTGCACCATTTACACCAAAACTACTTGATGCTAATGACACTGTTGCCTTTCTTTTTTCTACTGCAGCGATACTTAATAATGACATAAATAGTACGACAAAACTAAATCCTATTAAACCTGCCCACATAGAATGATTAAAACGTAACGAAGCTATTAATGTACTTCCTATCAGTAATGCAGGTACACTTACAATACCTCCAAACCATATCCCTGCAAGACTGTACCATTTTGTCGTATTTTGGTTATTTTCCATATGTATGCTATTTAATTAATGTGTAAATAATAGACGTATCCTCTATAACATTTCCTGCTTGAGCCTCAAGAGCTTCAATATAAATCACATCACCTCCTTGTATATACCTTTTTAAAGAACCGTCTTCATGAAGCATTTCAATTTTTCCTTTTTGAATAATTGAAATTTCATGACTGTCATGCTTTGTGAATCCATTTTCAGGAATTCGAGTTCCCTTTTTTAAAAATACGGTACCAAATTGAATTTCTAATTTTTCATTTTTAATATGAAAAATAGACTTGTTGTAATATTCGTTTTGTAATGGGTATGTAATCTTCTTTAGTTCCATTAGTTTACTATGATTCTATTACCGAATTGATATTCTTCAGAAAACAATCCAAACCGTTTTATATCAGATTCAGGCGGAGCTTGTGTACTGTATTGTCTTGATGGTTTCCATCCAAATTTATTTTTTAAACGAGCAGCTTGCTCTGCTTGCTTTAAAGCGGCAATTGAAGGGTCAATGACAGGAATATTGAATGTTTTTTGAATTTTTTCAAAAAAACCAAACTCTAAAGTGCATCCTAATATTATTGACTCAGCTCCATCTTCTTTAATAGCCAAACGAGTAGCTTCTATCATTTTTTTTTCTGTTAATTGATGATTTTCTTGAAATTCAGGAACGGTCATACAAACGTTTCTAAACGAAGCTAAATAATCACCATACCCATATTCTATTATTGTTGAATGCATTTCATGTTCCCATTTTTTTTGTCCAATAATAACAGAAAATTTATTTGATAGTTTTAATGCAATTTCAATGGAGGATTGACAAGGTCCAACCACAACCATATCTCCAGAAATTTCCCGAGCATCTAATACAAAAGGGTCATAAAAACAGCCTATTATTAAAGCATCAAAACCTTCTTTTGCTGCCTGTCTTGTTGCTTTAATTAAATCGGAAGCAATTAAGGCATTATAGGTTCGATATTCTAGATTATCCATTTGACCAACTTTTGAACTCAAAGATGTTACATGCGCTTCTGTATTTGAAAACTTATTTTTCTCAATCATTTCTGCAAAAAAAGAGTCATAGGTATCAAAACCAATAGGATTTAAGTACATTATTTTTAAGCCATCGTTCATCTTATATTTGATAAAATTCTTTTGCTTCTTTTTGGGTGATATATTCGTTCTTAACATCTAATAAAACTTCTTCTTTTGAACGATTTTTAGGATTGCCATAACCGCCCCCAGTAGCTGTTACACATCTAACAATATCTCCTTTTTCTAAATAGATATTTGTTCCCAAACTGCGTCTTTGTCTTGTTCCCTCTTTTTTTATAATCATGAAGTAATTGTAAGATCCATCATGTCCGCCATTCATTCCCCATGTTTTTGTTTTTTCTCCTAGGAAAGCAGCTGTAACGTGCGCGCCGTCAGACACAATTTTATAATCTAAATACTGTCCATTTCCTCCTTGAAATTCTCCATACCCTCCCCCTTCGTTATGAAAAGCATATTGCTCTACCTGAATTCCATAGCGCATTTCTCTTATTTCGATAGGGATGTTGTAAGATTCACCACTTCCACAAGACAACTGCCCTCTGTTACCGTCGTGGTTTGCAGAGGCTCCCCAACCACCTGCAAGTGGTTCTGCTTGGATATAAAATTGGTTTGTCTCTGGGTGAATTCCTGAAATGAATGTTGCACAAATAGAACGCATATGTCCTGCAGGCAATTTATTAGGTATTAAAGGTGCCAAAATTTTCCAAATTAAATCAATCGAAGTAACCAAAACCTCATAGTATACAGAAACTGCCGAGGGCGCTTCAGCACTCACAATTGTTCCAGGTTCACAGAGTACTTTCATCGGTCTAAAAGAACCACCGTTAGCATCCATTTGTGGCGTTGTAATGGCCTTAAACAAACTTCTACAACCGGTGACTAAACCACTAAACGACAGGTTAGTTGCACCTTTTACCTGAGGATGAGATCCGTTAAAATCTGCAATAAATTCGCTGTCTGTAACCGTTATCTTAGCCTTAATAGGAAAAGGTCCTTCACCAAAACCATTATCTTCTATGGTTGTTTCACCTTTATACACCCCATTTGGAATTTCTTTTAGGGCTTCAATACACATGCGCTCCCCATAATCAAGAAAATCATTTTTAGCTTTTTTATAGGTAGGTAATCCATATTTTTCTATGATAGAAATGACACGTTTTGCACCCACTTCTGCAGCTGCAATTCCCGCAAATAAATCACCTAAAGTGCTCTCTGGCAAGCGAACATTGCCTTTAATAATATCTATAATTGAATCGTTTAAGATCCCTTCTGATTTCACTTTGATAAAAGGAAAATGGAGTCCTTCTTGATAAATTTCTGTAGCAACTGTAGATACAGAACCTGGAAACGTACCTCCTAATTCTGTCCAATGTGCTTTGTTTACTGTAAAAGCAACCACTTCATTTTTGTAAAAAACAGGATAAATCACAGAAACATCAGACAAATGAGTTCCCCCACCGGCATAAGGTGTATTCGCAATAATGATATCTCCTTCTTTTAATGGATTGTTTTTGTCAAACTTTTCTAAAGTAGCTTTAACTACTGAGTCTAAAGCTGCTAAAAAAGCAGTAACTCCATTTCCTTGTGCCAATAATTCTCCTTTAGAATCTGTAATTCCCACAGCATAATCTAATGATTCATAGATGATGGGGCTCATACTAGTTCGTTCTAAAGTTTTAAACATTTCATCACCTGTCGCAACCAATGCATCTTGAATTATTTCTAATGTAAATTTTTCCATACTTAAATAATTAGTTCTCTATCGTTAAAATTAAATTACCGTATTGATCTATATTCACTGTATGTAAAGGTGTAACTACTGTTGTAGTGGCTTTTTCGGCAATAATAGCAGGCCCTTTAAAAGTCATGTTAGGTTCCAGTAAATCTCTGTGATAAAAAGGAGTTGCATGCACGCCTAAATCGTCAAAATCTACTGTTCTTAGATCAAAAACAGCATCTTCTATTCTTCTGTTTGTAACAGACATCTTGGGGAAATCTGGCTTATCAACAGGCACTTCTGCAACTAAATGAAAATTCACCAATTCTACCACTGCATCCAATGCAAATGAGTATTGTTTTTTATGCTCTTGATGAAAGTGTTCGATGATCTCATCCAACGATGTTTCTTTGGAGAAATGATCTAGTAAAACTTTTACATAATGCTCTTGACCAGCATAACGTAAATCTGCATAATAAGTGAATTTTACTTTTTCGGAAGAAGTATCATCGGCTTTAAAATTTGAGATTGCTTCTTCTTTTATTTCGTTAAAAGTAGCAACAATTGTATTTTTTTGATTTTCTCTAAGCGTACATACATTTGTTCTGATATAGTCTCTTCTGATGTCTGACATCAGCATGCCAAATGCTGAGAATACACCGGCATGTGGTGGGACTATCAGTTCTGATACTTGTAATTCTCTTGCTAAATCAGCACCATGCATGGCACCTCCACCACCAATAACGACCATGGTGAAATCTCTTGGATCGTAGCCTTTATTGACAGAAATTAATTTTAAAGCATTGATCATATTTGCATTTGCAATTCTTATAATTCCCTTTGCAACGTCTATCTTGTCTCCTTTCAATACTTTGCAAAGTGGTCTTGTAGCTTTTTCAATACTTTCATAATCTGGCTGTAATTCACCCCCTAAAAAGTAATCTGGATGAATTCTACCGGTAAGGATATTTGCATCTGTTGTGGTAAGGTTTTTTCCTCCTCTTCCATAGGCAGCAGGTCCTGGCATTGCACCTGCACTTTTTGGCCCTACATGCATTTTGCCTCCTTGATCTACCCAAGCAATACTTCCTCCTCCGTTACCGATCTCTACAATATCTATCACTGGAGTTTGAATAGGATAACCTGCCTGTGTTCTAGAATGTTCAATTTTATAATTGGTAGTTATTTTTATTTGACCATTTTCTACCAATGCACATTTTGCGGTGGTACCTCCAATATCTAAAACAATTAAATCGTTTTTACCAATTACCTTCCCCAATGCAATTGCTCCGAATACACCACTAGCGGGTCCGGATTCTACCATGGTTATAGGATTGGATTTTACATCATTAATCGTTGTAATACCTCCATTTGATTGCATGATATAGGGAGTATTTCTAAGGCCCTTTTCTTTGAGGTTATTCTCTAAATTATTTAAATATTTTTTTGCAATAGGCAAAACATATCCTGATAAAACTGTAGAACTTGTTCGTTCATATTCTCTCCATTCTCTTGTTACTTCATGAGAGGCAATTATTTCTATCGAAATATTTAGCTCTGTCAATCTCTTTTTTAGTTGAATTTCATGCATTGGATTTTTATAAGCATGTAATAAGCAAATAGCAATTGCTTCTACTTTCTCTTTTTTACATTTTTTTAAGATTTGTTCTAATGATTTCATATCTAATTCCCTTAAAACATCCCCTTTATAACTCATTCTTTCCTCTACTTCAAAACGTAAATGTCTCGGTACAAAAGGAGGTTGTTTCACAAAATTAAAATTGAAAAGATCTGGTCTATTACACCTTGCGATCTCTAAAACATCTCTAAATCCCTTGGTGGTTATTAAAGCTGTTTTCGCGCCTTTATGTTCTGTTAAGGCATTAATCACAACGGTTGTTCCGTGTGCAAAAAAAACTACTTTTTGCAAATCAATAGCTCCTTTTTTAATGGTATTTAAGATTCCTTGCTCAAAATTAGTGGGCGTAGTATCTGATTTGGCTACTTTTACACCTATGGGTTTCCCTGTATTTTTATCAAACTCAAGGCACACAAGATCTGTAAAAGTTCCACCAATATCTGTGGCAACTCTCATAGTATATGTTTTATGTTTCTAGATTAAAAAGCCGCTAAAAGAATAATTATAACGGCTAATATTAAATAATTAACTCTGAAGATAATTTGATTCATATAAGATATAAATCAAATCACTATTTTAAATACTAAATTTAAAATTTATAAGTCAAATCAATACCATAAGATACTGGTTGACTTGGTGTTCTGATGTCTCCAATAGGACCTCCAGTTGGGTCATCATCAAACACCCCAAACGGCCACCATTCTTGATTGTATTTTGTATTGAAGATATTTCTTCCCCAAACACCAATACTAAAGTCTTTAACTTCATAAATCATTTTTGTATTTACTAGTGTAAATGGATTTTGAAATACATTTTCCTGATCTGTTCCATAATCATCAGCAAACCAATATTTTTTTCCTTTGTTTTCAATATTAATATTTGCAGATATTTTTGAGTTTTCACCGGTTTTGAAGTTCGTAAACACTCCTATATAATAACTGCTTTGTGGAGCAAAAGGAATTTTATTACCAATTGCAGATGCTTCAAAGGCTTTGGTTATTTCTGTATTAATAAATGAAGCACCACCCAGTATGTCTAAATGTTTAGATACTCGTAACTTTGTATCTATCTCAAAACCTGAAGATTTACTTTCTTCAAAATTAACTGTTCCTAAAACACTTCTTGCACCAACCATTCCAAATCTATATACCTGTTGATTTTCAAAAACAGTATCGAAATATGCTAGATTTAAAATAAATCTATTGTTCCAAAAACTAGTTTTTGTCCCTATTTCAAATGTATTTGTAAATTCAGGATCAATTTCTTTATTGATACCACTTGCAGCAATTACTAACGGATTGTATCCTCCGCTTCTAAAACCTTTACTATAACTAGCATATAACATTTTATCTTTTAAAAATTTATAAGCTGCAGATAATTTTGGTTGAAATGCGGTGTACGATCTTTTACTGTTTACACCACTTACATTTTCTGTATTTTCTAGAGTTTCCCATTCATTTCTTAAACCTGCAGAAATATTGAATTTTTGGGAAATATCATACTCTAAAAAACCAAAAAGACCTATTGAACTTAATTTATTATCATCTGCAGTTATTTTATCTTCAACTGTATTGGTGTAGTTTACATCTGTTGAATCTTGGTTGTAAAATGCACTTGTATCCCAATCAGAGTTTATATTTTGATAAAATAAACCCAAATTCCATTTCAGTTTAGCATCTGCATTTGAAGATACAAGTCTTAATTCTTCATTTATTGTTCTGGAGTCTCTTGTCATGGCTTGAGTTGCAGCAGGAGTTGGTCCGTACACATCAATTGGAGCAAATGATAAGTAATCACCATCATAAAATAAATTTACATCAGAATAGGAAGTATGAGACATTAATTTAAAGCTACTAAATGAAGTTTCAAAAGAGGCTGCAAGAATGGTAGATTTTAAGCTCCCTTCTCCTAAAAAATCTGCGGTAGGGCTCCCTTCAAAGCTATTTGGATCAAAATCTTTAAAATCAGCATTTTCATTACTATTTATAAATGTGATCGCACCGCTTTTTGTATCATTATGCTGTCCTGTAAAAGATAATAAACTTTTGGATCCAAGTTTAAATTTCAACATTCCTCTTAGCCCTAAATCAGATCTGAAATCTACATTTTGATTGAGGGTAGTATTTTTTATAAATCCATCAGTGTTTGCATAATTAACTCCCAAACGATAATATGTTTTATTATCAACTAGTGAACCTGAAAAATTTGTTTCAAATGTATAAGAATTTCCATTTCCATAACCTAATTTCGCTTTACCTTCAAATTCGTTTTTTGGTTGTTTCGTTGTGATTATTACTGCACCACCAATAGCATTTTTACCGTAAAATAAACCTTGAGCACCTTTGATGACTTCAATTTGGTCTATGTCAAATAATGACTGACTTGTTAAATCAGCTGAAGCTAAGTATACTCCATCAACTACTGTTGCAATCGGAGAAGCTCCATATCTTATTTGAGGAATCCCTCTTACACTAATAAGAACGGTACCCGGATCTTGTGATTCTCCATAAGATATTCCTGGAATTTGCGTTAAGAAGCTACCAATATCATCTATTCCTGTCATTTCAATTTCTTGAGAAGTTACCGCTACAACACTTTCTGGCATAGACTGTATAGACTCCAAGCGTTTTCTTGCCCTACCTTTAACGCTAGTAAAACCTTCAATAATTACTTCGTCTAGTGAGGAAGTATCTTCCTCTAAGATAACCGTAAGAAATTTTTTATCAGAAACTACTATTTCCTGAGTTTTATACCCTAAAAAAGAGAACACCAATGTGGCCTTTTGGTTCACTTTAATGGAATAGTTACCATCTATATCTGAAGAAGTTCCATTAGAGGTTCCTTTCTCTAATATCGATACTCCTGGTAATAAGTCTTGTGCGTCTGAGACATTTCCCTTTATTATTATTTTTTGACCAAATGCAATTAATGGAAATAAGAATGTGATAATTAGTAATTTTTGTTTCATGTTTGTTGAATTATTTTCTAAATAAAAGTATGGATATACGGTTTCCTAAAATTATTTTCCATGTATTTAATTTTTTATTTGTAATTCTACTTGTTAAATTTGGAAATGACTGGAAAATTATTGTATGTGAGATATAAAGACAACTCTTGTAGTACTCAAGAGTTGCCTTTTTATTTTAATCTATTGTTAAACTTGCTTAGTTTACATTTATTCCTTAATTATTTTCTTTGTGATTACCTCTTTTTTATTGGTGATTTTAATAAAGTAATTACCTGCTGAAAGTTTACTTAAGTCTAAGTCTAAAGAAGAAATTGATTCTTTATAAATATAATCTCCTACTACTTTTCCTAAAACATCTGTTATTGAAATGAACGAATCGCCCAATTTTTCTTCTGATGAAGGTATTATAATGTGTAAGCTTGAAGTAACAGGGTTTGGATATATTAGAATATTCTCGGTACTAGTTTTTTGTTCTTTTTCAATATTTGATTTTCTGAAAGCTGATTTTGCTTTACATTTATTTACACTTGCTATCCAACCGCGTTTTGTTGTCCACCAGCTTGATAGAAAAACGACTGTTAACGCTCCACTAGGATGGGTAGAGGTAATTTTTTTATTTCTATGAGTACCACTAAAAAAATTTTTGATATTTAAGGGATTTGTGGTTGGTCCATCAAAAATAATTAAAAAGTCGTTTGAATTTAAATCAATATACTTAAAATTAAGCCTTACTTTTTTTCCTTCTTCAGGAATAAAAACATATGGGTTAAAAAAATTATTTTCGAAATTTTTATAATTCCCATAAATTCCTCCACTGTCTGTAAATTTTTCTATACAATGATCCTGAGTTTTATTTGAACATTTATTAACCTTCGCTTTCCATCCTCTTTTTGTAATAGAATAATCCGAAGTAAATTTAATTGTTAAGGCTCCACTAGGATGAGTAGAATTTATTCTTTGATTTTTATACTGACCACTATATATTTTAATAAGATTAGCTTCTTCAACATTTGGTCCATCATAAATAGATAAAAAATCATAGTTCTTTTCAGTATCAATATACTTAAAATCAAGTACTACTTTTTTTCCTTTTTTAGCAGGTTTGTATACAATTGTTTCAAAAGCATAATCTTGATAATTACCTAAACTTCCGCCTGAGTCAAAATATCTATCTTTACAAGTAAATTTAGGCTGAATAATTTTGGGACCTTTTATTTTATTGTACAGTGCTACAGATTTTGCTTTTAACACCAATTCTCCCTTAATATTAAAAGAAATATCATAGGTAAATACAGAATATAAATCTTCTAAGAGTGTTGTTCCTTGCACCCATAAATCAGGAACACTACCTAGCTGTTGAACCTGTATTTGTTTTGTTCCACTTAAATCTCCTTGGTCAATGGTTTGATTGTATTGATCGGGACCAATTACAAATCTTCCAGGCTGCCCATTTTTGTTAACTCCCATGCTATATTCAATAGTAGGCGAATTTTTTGCTCCTATTATTAATTTATTTTTCACTTCCAACATCTTTTCTGAATCTCCTTTTAAGGAAGAAGAGCCTGTATCAAAAGCAAACACAGTTTTTGAAGGATCTATTCCTGAAATTATTTCTCCACCTACTTTTACAGAATTTAACGCAGTACTCCATAAATAGGAAACGGCATAGGGATCTTTTGGGATCTCTGAATCAGAATAATTTTTTTGTTCCAAGGTAATTTTACTTTCTATGTCTACCTTTGTTTCGTCAATTTTGTCACTACCTATAACATAATTGCCTTTTTTTGTTTCTTTATCGTAGTAAAAAGATACCGTTAATTTATTTGGATCAATAATACACACAAAGCATTGAAGTATGGTAATTAGCAAAAAAGTGATTGTATTTTTCATTTGATTGTTTTTATAAATATTTCTCCCGTTGAGATATCGTTAGCTTCAATTCTATATATACTTTGCTCTTCATTAGATTTTGTTAAAAACATGTTTATTCTATGAGAACCATCTCCTGAAGAAAACCCTGATAAAGAGATATTATAGGTAGTTTGATCTTTTGGTTTTTCTAAAGTTCCTACAAGAGACATTGCAAAAGGAAAATCAGTTTCGTTTCCTTTTTGAGGTAAATATGGACTTGCGATCCCTGTAAAAGGGATGCTTTCACCTGACGACAAGTTAAAACTTCCTAAAACTTCATAATACCTGAGTTCTTGATAACTGTTCCCTCTTGGAACTAGATTGGTAATATTTAATTTGCTGATACTACCATAACTGTTTTGGGGATCTACTTTCCATTCTCCTTTTAGCAAATTTTCATATTGTTGATCTTTCAAACTCCCTTGTCCTGATGGTTTTATCGGTACTTTACGTGGAATATACTTGCAAGAATCTCCTGAAACAGTAGTAAATGATTGTGATTGCGGGAGGTTTCCTGGATTGAATATACTCACAGCATCAAATGGTCCTGGTGCAGAAATAACATTGAGTAAATTTAGTTTCTTTTCATTAGGATAATAATTTCCTGTCATGGATGAGCTCCAATATTGCGACGGATCATCAGGTTTTGAAGCAAGTGTTCCCCAACCAATAGTAAAAGTAATAGGAAAGTATGTTTCTAAACTTGGTGCTGTTGGTGTTTTGCCTATAATCCTATAGACTCCAGAAGACCCAGTGGTGGAGGCATAGAACCCTTCAAATATACCAGTATCAGTATTGTGTTGCGTAATTAATGCGTTAGAACCAAAACTATTTTTAAAACATTTGTTGGTTAATCCTTGGGATTTGGTAATGCTATTAGTAAAAAAAAAAGTAAAAAAAGAGAAAATAAAAATGGAGATACAATAATACGTGTTTGTTTAAAGTAAACATTTTTTTGTTTCATAATTATTGGTTTTTAAAATTAATATTTAAGGGTTAAATTGATACATTGTAAGTAGTATGATTTATCACAAATTTTTCTTTATCAGAAACAATACTTATTTCAAAATCAGTACTTAGATTTTAAAGAATGTTTTTTAATACATTTCACACTATTTTATGAATTATTTATTTTTTATGAATTATTGTACTGTTATTTATTTATTTCACTTTTTAAATGTATAATTATTGAATTATATGTAATATTTTTCCCTATATTTATATTTAAAATAGTATTTATAGGAATGAAATTAGGAAAGCAATGGAAAATAAATTAGACAAAGAAATAAATCAAACTTTGTTGTTGGAAAAGAAAGTATTCATGACTCTGTTAAATAGTATTATCAGCCAATTTAAATCTACTCATCTTTCCCATAAATTCAAAGACTCTCAATTATACGGGTTTGGAAATTATGATTTGAATAAGCCAAATTTAAAGCATGAATTTGAAGCTCTTTTAAAGGGGTATGTGAATGGTAAATACCTATATAATAAATATAGAGAAGCATGTTCAGGTATGCAGA
>Ga0228643_1000229_pt1 | contig 21658 bp, 20 predicted proteins | sample 55DmetaG_FD_190533 | JGI IMG/M metagenome (GOLD analysis project Ga0228643, IMG submission 190533) | Seawater microbial communities from Monterey Bay, California, United States - 55D | ecosystem: Environmental > Aquatic > Marine > Coastal | place: USA: California | collected 2016-11-08
ATGCAGCTTGGGCTCAACTATTTTATGACGAAGAAGTCAGATTGGTTGTTGAATGTGACGCACATACAGTAAAAACTACATGGCCCTTGAAACCAAGTACTTCAAGTAACAGTGAAGAAGGATTTATTCGCGAAGATAAAAAAGGAACAGTGTACGTTGGCGAAGGATGCTGGGGAGCACCCTTAAGAATAAATAACGACAACAAAAGTTGGACTCGGGATTCTGGAAAATTCAATCAAATAAAATGGATTTTTGTAAGTAAAAGTAAAATTGAATGCCGCACTTTAATTGTTGAAAATTCAAAAGACGTGAAGGAGGTTTTAAATAGTAACACTTTTGAAATTCCTGAAAATTTAAAAATATGGAATCCAAAGAATGGAGCCGTGGTAGAAATTTGTAAATAATAAAATTGAATATGGATTCAAAAAAATATTGAATACGTATTTCAACAAATGAACACCTCTCGCTTTTTTGTTACACACACACACACACTAATAATAAAATGAATCGTACTTCTTTAAAGCATAACATAGCAGTTTTTTAAACATTGAGCTTGTAGCAGAAATTTGTTATCTTTTAGTCAGCCCTCATTAGTCAACAACGAGTGGTTTTTTTGAGAATAGCCAGTATTTAGTAATGTGAACAAAAAGCTGAAGCCCCAAATCCGAAGGCCTATCGAAAAATACAAAGAAGACTGTCCACCTTCAATAATATACTGTTGCTATTTTTTTATGATATTTAAATCTAAGACATAATTTAAGGTTCTCATGATTTTTTAAATTAATTTTTACTACCTTTAGTTTGATAATATCGGACCCCCTAAGTCTGTCAAAAAAAGTCATACTTCACATCGGTTTTTATACTAAAATAGCTCTTTTTTAAAGAGAGTTTCTATAGCTTGTTGAAGCTACTAATTAGTTTCTAATACTATCTATGGATATTAAAAAACACCCTCATAATGTTGTGTTTTTTTTCTATTGTCACCAAGTTAGTTTCGTTCAAAAAAAAGTAATTAATAGAAATAACAAACCCGAAATGAATCTTACAAAAACTCTCAGGAAACAAGGATACGACTTGATAGAAGGACCTATTCGAAACCATAATTTATTACAATTGTGGTTGAAAACTATGTTTAATGATGTAGAACTTTATTATGCTCACTTACAACATGCCTTTACAAGTTCTGTTGTTCTGTATGAGATAGAAAATCAAGCTCTTCGAATAGATGCTACCACAAAAGACGAATACGGATTTAATATCGGAATTTCATTGTTAGAAGATATTTTAGATTCACTAGGTCTGGGAGAGTTTAAAATGTCCTTAGAAATAGTATCAGGTAAAAAAGTAAGTATTAGCTACGATCATTCAATTACGAAAGAGATACCCGTTGGCGAAATTCAAAATTATTTATCAAATGCAGATTTTAAGCATCCAAATAAGGCATTATTGAAAAATGCCAACAAAAATAATATACTCATAATTTCGGGTATTTTATTTGCTAAAAATCTTGTTGTTGAAATAGAAACTGATTTTTCTATCGACTCAAACTTTATCTCTGATTTAACGAATCTAGTTGATGGTAAACTAAATTTCTCAATACTTAGTGAAAATTCCTTTAAAATGGTCTCTAAAGGAAAAAGCTTCTTTCCTGTTGCTGTTAAAGCATCTAGAATTGACTTTTATAAAGGACATTTTGTAAATACTGACCTCGTTACAGATAACAGAAGATTTTTTTAACAATTTAGCATAAATAAAAAACTTTTAGTAGCATTTTTTATATCATTTTGTTTTATTTTAGACTCGTTTGTGTTGTTTTATAGTATTTTTAAATAAGTATAAACTTCTATAATTTCACTTCAAAAGATTACCCCTTTCGTTAAATTTAGTTGCTCTATCATTCCATTTTTTTATGAAAAATAATCGTTTAAGATACCTCACATATGAAATCATAAATTCAAAATAGCTACCTCTTTTTTTTATGTAAAGATTTTATATATTCAGTCTAAAATATGATAAATATGTATTTGAGATTTCAAAAAAATAATCCAGCTAAAAATTTTATTAAAAGCTTTGCAAAGCTTTTAATACTCGCACAAAAAAAACCGTAAACAATTTAGTTACGGTTTTAGATTTAAAAAAATAAGTTGATATACTTTTTTATCTTGCAAATTGAGTTAATGATGAGATTTTTCCATCCAAATCAAAGTAAAACATTTCCATTAGTTCTTTTTCCCAAATTTTCCCAGATTTAAAAACTCTACGTTCATTTGAAAACATCATTACTCCAGATGCAGCATCAGTATTCGCTATTTTAATGGGGATTATAGAATAAGGTGTCCAGTTAACAGATTTGAAGTTGTTAAACATTCCAGCAAGTTCTTTATTACTCAGCTTTGTAACATTTCCTTGATAATCATTAATGGTTACTTCGTCTGCAAAAAATGCTCTCACTGCAGTAATGTCTAATTTATTATAGTGATCTACCATTGTTTCCAGCATTTCTGTTTCATTTCTATTTGAAAACACAAAAGGGCGGCCAGTATATTCTCCTGGCTTTTTACCAAAATACTTTCCTCCATAAGAGCTTCCGAAATTTACAGAATCTATGGATTTCCATTGTTTAAATCCTTTTACTTTCCCTTGCTTATTTAGAACAAACAACTCCATTAAATCTAATTTTTCATAAGAACCATTTTTATAATCACGTTCTTCTTTAGACCATGCTAACACTTGTTGATCTTCTCCATTCATAGATAATGGAATAACTTTATAAGGTTTCATACTTATTGAATTCATTGACGTTAACCATTTTTCTGTATTTGCCTTGCCATTTTCACCCAGAAAAGTTGCATCATAGTAGGTACTTAATTGATCTGCGTTTTGATTTGAATATGCTTCAGAGATTCTTAAGATAGTTTTAGTGGAAGAATCATCGCCAAAAGTATATGACTTTCCATTATTTTCACCTTCTCCAAGATAAGAACCTCCTTTACTGTTACAGCTTAAAATAGAGAGCGATAGGACTAAAAATACTAATAGTTTAAATTTCATGTTGATGTGTATTAAGTTAATTAGCCTCCAATTTACAATAATATAAATTTTTACCAACTTTATTTTGAAATTAATTGTTTTAATTTGGTTTTGGGTATTAAATTAAATATCTTGCAGTAACTTAATTTTAATAAAATGAAAACACTTGACCCTACATGTGCAATCGCCTTCTCCACAAAACTTTTAGGAGACAAATGGTCTCTTTTAATTTTAAGAGACATTATCTTACACAAAAAAACTAGATTTAAAGAATTTAGAAGCTCAAAAGAAAACATTGCAACCAACATCCTTTCAAATAGGTTAAAATCGATGAATTCTTTCGGATTTATTGAATTATTAGATCCTGAAGGAACAAAAAAAAGTAGACAATATATTGCCACCAACAAGGGGCTATCAGTTCTACCTATTATTATTGAATTTTATTTATTTTCTATTCATTCTATTGATGAGTCGGTGCTTAACGAATCTCAATTGATGATTAAAAGTGAGGTTCTTGAGAACCGTAATCGTTTTGAGAAGGAAAGAAAAGAAAGTTACCTCAATTTTGTGAAGGAACTAAAAGTATTAAAAACGGTAGTATAATTTAAACAATTGCCCTTTTAAGATTTAATTTTAGAATATCATTTTTTTTCAAGCTGCCTTTTAAAACTCTAAATTTTTATAAGTATTTTAATATGTGATTTGATTTTAAAAGTAAGGTATTCAATATGATTTTTATTTGAGACAATTTTGCTTTCAGCTAAAAGTTGATTAAATTATTTTTTTAGAGACTTCAAATTTTCTTAATAAATAAAGCCCATCATTGTAATGATAGGCTTTATTTATTATTTTATTTGGGGATTAACTTTCTCTACGTTTTCTTCCAAATCCACCAGAAGACCTTCTGTCACCTCCCGATTTTCTTTCAGATCTGTCAGGTCTGTTAGACCTTCCTCTACCTCTAGATGAAGAGCTTTCCGAACTTCTTCGTCTACCGAATCCACCATCTTTTTTACCAAAAGGTTTTTTAGAGCCGCCTCTTCTTCTGCCACCCGAGCGTTCTTTTTTGGTGACTTCTATATTTACTGAGCGTCCATCAAAATCTGGTTGGTTTTTAGAAAAAGTTTCTAAAGCTTTGACTTCAAAGTTTTTATCTAGTTCAAAGAAAGAAAAGGTATCGAGAATATCAATGGCACCAATTTCTATTTTATCACCAATGTTTTGGTCATTAATTAGTCCAATTAATTTAGCAGGATTTAAACTGTCTTTTCTACCAATATTGATAAAAAAGCGTGTCATGTTTTCATTTACCGATCTAGCTCTTGAGTTGTCTCTTGACGATAAATCATTTAAATCCTTTGCATTTTCATAGTAGGCTAACATTGTGTTAAACTCCAGTGAAACAAATTTTTGAATGAGTTTTTCTCTGTCTAAATCTTTTAATTTCTCATAAATACTTGGTAAAAACTCATTAATTTGAGTTTCATTTACTTCAATAGCTTGCACCTTATCAATTAGATTCATTAATTGATTCTGACAAATTTCTTTCCCTGAAGGCACCTTGGCTTGTATAAATTTCTTTTGAATAATTTTTTCGATAGGTCTTAATTTCCCTTTCTCTTTTCCATTTACTAAAACAATAGAAATTCCTTTATTACCAGCTCTACCAGTTCTACCACTTCTATGTGTATAATTTTCTATTTGATCTGGTAATTTATGATTAATTACGTGTGTTAATTCGCTTACGTCTAATCCACGAGCAGCAACATCTGTAGCTACTAATATTTGAATTGTCTTTTTACGAAATTTGCCCATTACAGAATCTCTTTGTGCTTGAGATAAATCTCCATGAAGTGAGTCTGCATTGTAACCGTCTTTTATTAAATTGTCTGCAACTTCTTGTGTTTCTCTTCTTGTTCTACAAAAGATAATGGCATAAATATTTGGATTCAAATCTGCAATTCTTTTTAAAGCTGGGTAACGAGTTCTCTCAGTAACTGAGTAATACTCATGACTAACACTATCAGCCCCTTTATTCTTTTGACCAGATGTAATTTCTACGGGGTTGGTCATATAGTTTTTTGCAATAGCCTCAACTTCTCTTGGGAAAGTAGCAGAAAATAACAACGTTTGTTTTGTTTCTGGTGTAGCTTCTAAGACTTTGTCTAATTCGTCTTTAAACCCCATATTTAACATTTCATCAGCTTCGTCTAGAACCAACCATTGAATATTTCCCAACTTTAAAGCTCTCCTATTTATAAGATCAACTGTTCTTCCCGGAGTTCCAACAACGATTTGTGATCCTCTTTTAAGAGATCTTATTTGATCTTCTATACTTGAACCTCCATACACTGTTGTAACTCTTACGTCTTTAAGATATTTACAAAAATCTTTGATATTATTTCCAATTTGAACTGCAAGTTCTCTTGTTGGAGATAAAATAATTGCTTGAACATTAGAATTACTAGCATCTAAAAGCTCTAATATTGGCAAACTAAAAGCTGCAGTTTTACCTGTACCTGTTTGTGCAAATGCTTTTAAATCTAATGAAGATGAAATGATTCGTGGAATTGCTTTTTCTTGAATAACAGTTGGTTTTTCGTACCCTAAATCTGTTAATGCTTTGGTGATAGGTTCTTTTAAACCTAATTCTAAAAATGTTGACATTACTGTGATTTTGTGGATTCACAGAACGCTCACCTGTAAACCCGATTATAAATTCGACCTGATTTTTAATGAGTTAGCCTCAAAATTAAAATCATGCAAATGTACATTATTATTACAAATTGAAGAAGAGAATTAGTATTTACTTAAGGATTTCAATTCGGTATGAATTTTTTTAGAGGCGATAGAAGCAAAACCGTTTGTGATAACACCTTTTCTATTTAGAATTATAGTTCTGGGCATTTTACTCGTTAAGAACTTGTTAGCCGAGTTGTTGGAGTTGATGAAAAATTGATTTTTTATATCGAGTTGATGTATTCTATCTTTTATAGAACCGTCTATTTTTATTTGAATAAATTGTATGTCTGGAAATTTTTGAGATAAATAGTTTATTCTTGAGCTAATGTAGTCAGTTGTAATATAGGAAGGATTCCAAAATAATAACAGTGAATTTTTATTTTTTGTAAGTTTTTTTATAGAGTTTGATCCGTTATTAAAATCGGTAATCATGAAGTCTACTATTCTTTGTCCTTTTCGAAAAGACATGCAGTCTGATAATAATTGTTCTACGAGTAATTTGTCTTTAGCACTCGTGCTTAAATTAAAGTAGGTGTTGAAAGCTTTTTTATTAACATCGCAACTAGATTTTCTATAGAAATGTCCAATGACTGTTTGCTTTAAGAACGCATTTTTAGATTTTTTAGATGTTATTGAATGATCTATCGTTTTAAGTAAATCGATTGTAAAATCAGATGAATATTCATTAGACATTGGTTTATGCCCTAGGGAATAAGTGGTATTGTATAAAAAATTTCTGACATATTTAGAATATGGTGGATAATATAAAAGCGAGTCATTATCTATGGGTATGATTTTTCTATGGTTGTAAAAAGAGCTATCAATGGTATGAAATTCTGTTTTGTTTTTATTTTTTACATGAGCTATTGGATACCTTTCAATTCTTGCGTAAATAGGATGGGTAAGCGCTATTTTTAAAATTTGGATAAAACCATTTGTTTCATTCGGGTGTTTCGAAACATATTCTTCATAGGTAGCTAATTTTAGCGCTAGCAAAGAATCTATTTTTCTTTGAAATTCATTGGCCTCAAGATGGTTTAGTTTATAAAACATTCGATTGTCTTTTTCATCTTCTAAAAAGCAATCAATTAAAATATTATTTCTTTCAGCTCCTTTACCAGCAAAAACCATAGATTCATCAAAAGACCATGCATTTAAACGCAACATTAAACTATCCTGCGGCTCTAAATAAATATATTGATTTTCATTTCCATGCATAAAATAATACAATCCCTCATTTACACTCTCTAACTTTCCTAAAAAGGTATTGTCTTTAGCAAGGTACATAGTATCTATAACTTTATCCATGGAATATAACACCACATAATCAGATTTTGGATTGATGATTTTCCCCCCAAAATATGTTTCTGTGTGTTTAGTATTAGAACTACAGCCGACAAAAAAAGAAACTGTAATAGCTAGTAATAGTGGATATAAGTATTTAAACATATGATATAAATGCTTTCAATGACTACAAATTTAAGTATTCATCTAAGCTCTTGTTGTTAATTCATTGTTAAAATAGCCCTTAATATAGTTCTTAATATAGTCGTAAAAGATGCATTTAATATTTATTTAAAAGCATTTGAATCAATGCTGTAAAAGATAAATCAAATTTGTACTTTTGCACAAAATTAAAAAAAAAGTATATGTTATCAGTTTCTAATTTATCTGTACAATTCGGAAAACGAGTTTTGTTTGATGATGTAAATACAAAATTTCAAACAGGAAATTGTTATGGAATTATTGGTGCAAATGGTGCAGGAAAATCAACGTTTTTAAAGATTCTTTCTGGTGTTCAAGAACCTACCTCTGGTGAAGTTCATTTAGAGAAAGGAAAAAGAATGTCTGTTTTAAGCCAAGATCATTATGCTTTTGATGAGTTTCCCGTTTTAGAAACTGTTGTTATGGGAAACAAAGGACTGTTTAAAATTAAAAAGCAGATAGATGATTTATATGCCGATTATACAGATGAAAATGCAGAAAAAATTGGAGAACTTCAAATAATTTTTGAAGAAATGAATGGTTGGAATGCAGATTCTGATGCTGCTGCAATGCTATCTAATTTAGGTATTTCTGAAAATTTACACTATACCTTATTAAAAGACTTAGACGGTAAGCAAAAAGTACGTGTTTTAATTGCACAAGCATTGTTTGGAAATCCTGATGTACTAATTATGGATGAGCCAACAAATGATTTAGATTTTGAAACGATAGCTTGGTTAGAAAATTTTATTGCAAATTTTGATAATTGTGTTATTGTAGTTTCACATGATAGACACTTCTTAGATGCTGTTTGTACTCATATTTCAGACATTGATTATGGTAAAATAAATCATTATTCTGGGAATTATACTTTTTGGTATGAGTCTAGTCAGTTGGCAACAAGACAAAGAGCACAGCAGAACAAAAAAGCGGAGGATAAAAAGAAAGAGTTAGAAGAATTTATCCGACGTTTTTCTGCAAATATGGCAAAGTCAAAACAAGCAACTTCTCGAAAAAAAATGATAGAGAAATTAAATGTTGATGAAATTAAACCTTCAAGTAGAAGGTATCCTGCCATTATTTATAAAAGTGACAGAGAGGCTGGAGATCAGATTTTAAATGTAGAAGATTTATCCAAAGAATTTGAAGGAGAAAAATTATTTGCAAAGATCCACATCAACTTAAATAAAGGAGATAAAGTTGCGGTTATTTCTAAAAATTCTAGAGCAGTAAGTGCTTTTTATCAAATTATAACAGATCATGAACAACAAGATACAGGAAAGTATGATTGGGGTGTTACTACAACACAATCATATTTACCTCTAGACAATTCTTCTTTTTTCCAGGATGGAGAATTGAATCTTGTAGATTGGTTACGGCAATATGCACAAACCGAAGAAGAACGAGAAGAAGTTTTTTTGAGAGGTTTTTTAGGGAAAATGATTTTTTCTGGTGAAGAGGCTTTAAAGAAAAGTAATGTGCTTTCTGGAGGAGAAAAAGTACGTTGCATGCTTTCTAGAATGATGATGAAGAGAGCAAATATTTTAGTGTTAGATGAGCCAACAAATCATCTAGATTTAGAGTCTATACAAGCATTAAATAATTCATTAATTAACTTTAAAGGTACGATTTTGTTCACAACCCATGATCATGAATTTGCTCAAACTGTTGCCAATAGAATAATAGAGTTAACACCAAAAGGAGTCATTGATAGACATACTTCTTTTGATGAGTATTTGTCAGATCCTAAAATTAAAGAATTGCGCGATAAAATGTACTCTTAAAACAAACTAAAAGGAAGTTAAAAGCTTCCTTTTAGTTTACATAGTTTTTTTATTTTCTTGGCAAAGGACTTATTATTTTTACATCAGAAAAAGAAATTGCACCTCTAACAACACCATCAATGGTCTTTTTTAAAGCTTCAATCAATTGCATTTTTAATTGTGATTTGTGGTATATTAAACTGACCTCTCTTGCGGGAGTCGGGTCTGTAAATTCTCGTAGATGATTTTTATCTATGTCATTCAAATCTAGGGTGTGAAGATACGGCAGTAGGGTCATGCCCAAGCCCTCTTTAGACAGTTTAATTAAAGTATCAAAACTTCCACTTGCTAATTGAAAACCCATTTTATTGTCAATTTTATGAGTTCTACACAAATTTATAACACTGTCTTTAAAACAATGTCCGTCTTCTAAGAGTAAAATATCTTCCATTTCTAACTCTTCAGAAGTGATTTTTTTCTGGTTATATAGCCTGTGGTTTTCAGGAATTAATCCAACAAAAGGTTCATAGTATAAAGGTCTTTCTATAATGGCTTCATTTTCTAATGGAGTTGCTGCAAGCGCAGCATCTATATGACCATCAGATAATTTACGTATAATTTCTTCAGTGGTTAATTCTTCTATAATTAATTTTACCTTTGGATACTTTTTTGTGAAATTTTGTAAAAACATTGGCAATAGGGTAGGCATGACTGTCGGTATTATTCCCAATGTAAACTCACCTCCAACAAATCCTTTTTGTTGATGTACGATATCTAAAATTCGATTGCTTTCATTTACAATAACTTTCGCCTGATTTACTATCTTTTGTCCAATTACTGTAAGTTCAATAGGTTTCTTAGAACGATTGAATATCTTGACATTCAGTTCGTCTTCTAACTTTTGTATTTGCATACTTAAAGTAGGTTGAGTTACAAAACTATATTCTGCCGCTATCGTGAAATTTTGATGTTCTGCAACGGATAAAACATATTTTAATTGGGTAATTGTCATTTGAAATAAGAATTTTTGATAAATATATTAAAACTATCAATTAATACTATCGTTTATTTTCTTAAATGTTTAACAATTTTTTTGAACAGTTTCAAATAATGAAATACAAGTCCGATACGAATCAGAAGACTTGTGAGTATGGTGTATTGGAGATTTCAACAACTTTTTGCAAATAGATAAAGAAGCTTATGATAATTTAAGGGATAAATATTTTTATAAGATGTATGAAAAACCAATTTCATATCCTAAAATATTAAATCCACTATTTGGTAATTTAAAGTTTAAATTAGAAACATGCCCTACATTGCCGCCAACATATAAAAAAGTTTTAACGGAAGTTTGATAAGAAAAACCGAATGCTCCATTTTCTATAAAAGTAAATCCTTTTGCGAGTCTTTCTGTTCTTTTATTGATACTAGCAACTCCTAATCCAATGGATGCTTGAATTTTTAATTTTTGAATGATTCTTCTTTGTATTATAAAACCCAACTCAAATGCATAAAGATGTATCGTTTTAAGAGTTGTATATTCGGTTCTTTTTTCTTCGTAATTTTCCTCCGATGGCAATACAAATTGTTCGTTTAATAATTGATGCTTGATGATTTGTAATTGTGGCTGTACAATTAATTGAAACTCAAAATTTTTCCATTTACCAATATCGTAGATAGATTGAAACTTATATGTGTTAGTTGTATACTTATAATCTTTGTCATTAAATAAAAAATTATTTGCTGAAGCACTATTGTAAATAAAACCAATTTTTTTTATTGAAAATATACTTTTTTTTCTTTCTTGAGACTTTATACTAATAACAGTTAAAAACAATAGTAAGGTGAGAGACTTTTTTTTTATCATTTATTTTAATCCTATCGTTGAGCTACTATTAAGAAAACATTTTAGCTACTTTCTCTGCTTTTTTATGTTGTGAATAATCGTAAAAACCTTCTCCAGATTTTATGCCTAATTTACCAGCCGTAACCATATTTGCTAACAATACACAAGGGGCATATTTAGGGTTTTTAAATCCATCATACAATACATTTAAAATAGACAAGCATACATCTAAACCAATAAAATCTGCTAATTGTAACGGTCCCATCGGATGCGCCATTCCTAATTTCATAACCGTATCAATTTCTTCAACACCCGCAACTCCATTGTATAGAGTCTCTATAGATTCATTGATCATTGGCATTAAAATTCTATTGGCAACAAAACCAGGATAATCATTTACCTCTACTGGAATCTTGTTAATTTTTTTTGAAAGTTCAACCATTGTTTGCATTACTTCATCAGAAGTGTTGTAACCTCTAATGATTTCAACCAATTTCATCATTGGCACTGGATTCATAAAATGCATTCCAATTACTTTATCAGGTCTGTTAGTTGCCGCAGCAATTTGAGTAATTGATATAGAAGAAGTATTACTTGCTAATATTGTATCTGCTGCACAAGTTTCATCTAATTCTTTGAAAATTGTAGCTTTTAAAGTAGTATTTTCAGTAGCAGCCTCAATAACTAGATGCGTATCTTTAACGCCTTCTTTTATTGATCTAAATGTTTTAATTTTTTGTAAAGTTTGGATTTTCTTTGCCTCAGAAATTTTTTCTTTAGCAATCATTCTATCTAGATTGCAAGCAATTTCAGACATCCCCTTTTTCAAAGAATTTTCTGAAATATCAATGAGATGAACATTGTAATTAAATTGTGCAAAGGTGTGTGCAATGCCAGTTCCCATTGTTCCTGAACCAATAATAGCTATATTTTTCATTTTTTTAAGGGGTATTTATGCGTGTTTACATTTCTTTAAATCCAACAATACTTTCTTATTAACTTTCTGTTTTTTATTAAAAACAATCAATAATCATCTGAGCAACTCTTAATGCTTCTGCACCTTGTTTTAAAGTAACAACCGGTGATGTGTTATTCTTAATAGCATCTGCAAATGTTTCTAATTCGTCTAAAATGGCATTGTTATTTTCTACTGCTGGAGTTTCAAAATAAATTTGTTTTTTAATTCCTTCTGCGTTTTGTAGAATCATTGCAAATTCGTCAGGGTTTTCAGGAACGTCTTTCATTCTAACAACCTCAGATTCTTTGCTTAAAAAGTTAACAGATATATAGGCATCCTTTTGAAAAAAACGGGTTTTACGCATGTTTTTCATAGAGATTCTACTGGCTGTTAAATTTGCAACACAGCCATTTTCAAATTCAATCCTTGCATTTGCTATATCGGGAGTATCAGAAATAACAGCAACACCACTTGCATGTACTTTCTTCACCTTAGATTTAATTACGGAAAGAATGATATCGATATCATGAATCATTAAATCTAGAACCACAGGTACATCAGTACCTCTAGGATTAAACTCTGCCAATCGATGAGATTCTATAAACATTGGATTAGAAATCACGTCTTTAACTGCTGTAAAACCAGGGTTAAAACGCTCTACATGGCCAACTTGTCCTTTTACATGATATTGGCTTGCCAACGTTTTAATAGCCTCAGCTTCTAAAACTGTTTTTGTAATTGGTTTTTCAATAAAAATATGACGGCCTTTTTCTATGGACAGTTTTGCGCACTCAAAATGAGAGAGTGTAGGGGTGACAATATCAACAACATCAACGGCTTCTATTAAAGAAATTATCGATGAAAAAGAAGTATATCCAAATTCAAGAGCAACATTTTTAGCATTGTCTGTAGAAGGATCATAAAAACCGACTAATTCATATTTTTTTGATTCTTGCAACAATCGCAAATGAATTTTTCCTAGGTGGCCAGCACCCAAAACTCCAACTTTAAGCATATAATATATTTTAAGTCTTTCAGAACAAAGTTAAAAAAAACATCTACAGGTATCTAGATGCTTTTTTTATTCTTACTGAAATAAGATCAGTATCCGTTTTCTTAGAGACATTAATTTCGTGTTTTTTGGTTTAAAAACAATCCCTAAACAAAGATACAATTTTATGAGTATTTATATAGATTAATTACTATTTTTAGACTTCAAAAATTTGTTAAAATTGAGAGACACATCTAAACATCAAGGGCTTCGTAATCAACTTGCTAACGTATTACAAGTAAAGGGTATTGATGATGAAAAAGTACTGAAGGCAGTCCGTAAGATTCCACGACATTTATTTATAGACAGTAGTTTTGAGTCTCATGCGTATCAAGACAAAGCATTTCCTATTGCTGCAGGACAGACAATTTCTCAGCCATATACTGTTGCCTTTCAATCTCAAACGTTAGCATTGAAAAACGGAGAAAAAGTATTAGAGATTGGAACAGGATCTGGCTATCAAACAGCTGTTTTATTAGAGTTGAAAACAGAGGTATATTCTATTGAAAGACAACGTGAATTATTTAAAAAAACTTCTTTATTTTTACCAAAATTAGGATATAATCCTAAGAAATTTATATTTGGTGACGGTTATAAAGGATTGCCAGAACAAGCACCTTTTGATAAAATTATTGTTACTGCTGGAGCACCAATTGTACCAAAACCATTGTTAGCTCAGTTAAAAGTAGGAGGAAGGTTGTTGATTCCTGTAGGAGATAAAACACAAATAATGACCCTTTTTATTCGTACATCTGAAAAAGAATTTGAAAAACACGAATTAGGAGATTTCGCATTTGTACCTATGTTAGAGGAAAGAAATTAGAAACCATATTAATTTATCCAGCTCTCTTCCAATAGGCCGTTTTTCCAAACAATGAAATGCCGATATATCCCCGTATTTTGAGAGTGTTTGGGTTTGATAATTGGAGATAACATTTATAAATTTTCCCATTTCTAGGGTCTAAAATAGTGCCTCCAGACCATTCTTTTCCTTCTTTTTTTAAGCCAGTTAAAATGTTTAATCCTAAAATAGGCTTATTTTTATTATCATCCAGACATTGGGTGCATATAGCATTTCTTCGAGTTGGATCTTTAATGTCAATTATTTTAGCATAGGCTTTTCCGTCTTTTTTGTATACTTCAATTACTGAATCTATTTCTCCAGAATCTTCATTAGTAGAGTGCCATTTACCAAAAATATTTTGCCCATTTATAGAACTTGAAATAATAATTAGAACTAGTGATAATAATATTTTTTTCATTTGTATATTTTTGAATTATTTGATTCGCTAGAAATCTCATTTTTTAAATTATTGCTTTTAAATGTGGGATTATAGCAGAATTTTTAACGCACTAATTTCGCATTAATCAAAAGCTGCACTATAATTATTTTCCCATTTTCCTTGAACTCGTAATACTTGTTCAATAATATCTCTCACACATCCTTCGCCTCCCTTTTTATTAGAAATATATTTAGAAACACTTTGAATTTCCGGAACTGCATCCTCAGGACAACATGGCAAACCAACTAGTTTCATCACGGGGTAATCAGGAATATCATCTCCCATATACATTACATTTTCTGGTTTTAAATTATACTTTTTCACCAATTCGTTAAATTGTTGAACTTTATCATGAGCTCCTAAATAAATATCTTTAATTCCTAAATTTGCCAATCGAGTTCTAACACCTTCATTTTTTCCGCCAGAAATAATACAGACATTTAATCCTTTGTCTAGCGCTGTTTTTAAAGCATAGCCATCTTTGATATTCATTTGTCTAATCAACGCACCATCTGGCATTATGGTTACCATTCCGTTTGTAAGAACACCGTCTACATCGAATATTAACGTGTGAATATTGGGTAATAATTGTTTGTAGCTAATTTCCATCTTGTATTGATTTTGTGATGAGTGTATAGATTTGTTTTTGCTGAGGATTCAACAAATTCAAGTGATTTTTGATTGTTTTTTTGTCATTTCTAATTGCTGGTCCAGTTTGTGATTTTTCAGGTGATAGCGATTCGGTTTTGATAGCCGTCTCTTTAATCAAAGGCTGTAATATCTCAAAAGGTACTTGATATTCTTTACAAAGATCATTTCCTATTTTATACATGTGATTTGTGAAATTATTTACAAATACCGCAGCAATATGCAATGCTTTTCGTTGCTCAGAATCAACTTTATATGTTTTTTTGCCAATTGATTTTGCAAGTTTTTCAAGTAATTTTTTATCTTCATTGCTCTCTGTTTCTATACAAAAAGGGACTTCATTAAATACAACTTCTTTCTCTTTTGTAAAGGTTTGTAGCATATAAAAAACACCTTTTTTTGTCGTGTTTTTTAATTCGTTGAGAGCACATGCCCCTGAAGTATGAACAACAAAAGGGTTTTTAATTTTTGACGATACTTCTGCAATTGCATCGTCTGACACTGAAATAATTGTAATATCTGCATTCGGAATACTTTCTAAGTTTCTAGAATTTATTTGCTCAACCAAGATGTTTTCAGCATTAGAAAAAGCCGTAAACAAATGAGATGCTACATTTCCATTTCCAACAAGTAGTACAGTTATCATTTTACGAAGATATTCATTTTTTTAGTGTATAGAACACGGAATTCTTAAATTAGCAAGTAATAAATTAATAGAAGAAAGAACTGAATAAATTATGATTGAATATTATTTTGTAGATGTTATACTCTTTAAAGTTAAGTAACTTGAAGTATAAAATTTAAAATTATATAAATTAAGCGTCTTTATTTATTTCGTAATTGATATTTCAAAAAAAGGTTACTTTTGATGTTAAGAACAAACACTCTGTATTACGAATGTATTTTTTACAAAAGAGTTAAATTTGCAGTATAAGAGTCACAAAATTAGAGACATTTAACGTATATGAAATTAGATATTTTAGCATTTGGAGCCCACCCTGATGATGTAGAGTTAGGTTGCGGAGCTACCATTGCAAAAGAAGTTTCTTTGGGTAAAAAAGTAGGAATTGTAGATTTAACTCGAGGAGAGTTAGGCAGTCGTGGTTCCGCTGATCTTAGAGATGAAGAAGCAGCTATTGCAGCAAAAATTTTAGGAATTTCTGTTCGAGAAAATTTACGTTTTGCTGATGGTTTTTTTGCAAACGACAAAACTCATCAATTACAAATCATAAAAATGATTCGCAAGTATCAACCAGAAATTGTATTGTGTAATGCAGTTGATGACCGACATATAGACCATCCAAAAGCAAGTAACTTAGTATCTGATGCTTGCTTTTTAAGTGGATTGATAAAGATTGAAACAGAATTGGAAGGGCAGCAGCAAGAAAAATGGAGGCCTAAGCAAGTGTATCATTATCTGCAATGGAAAAGTAGTACTCCCGATTTTGTAGTGAATGTGTCTGATTTCATGGAGGTTAAAATAAAAGCTGTTTTGGCTTATGGTTCTCAGTTTTACAACCCTAGAAGTAAGGAGCCAGAAACACCAATAAGTAGTGAAAATTTTACCGATAGTGTTCAGTATAGAGCCAAAGATTTAGGGAGGTTAATTGGTGTTGAATTTGCAGAAGGCTTCACAGCAGAACGTTATGTTGCCGTAGAAAATTTAGATAAATTAATTTAATTTTTTCTTTCTGTAGAAAAGAAAAAACATTTATATTTGCACCCGCAATTATATGGTGGTTGTAGCTCAGTTGGTTAGAGTATCGGTTTGTGGTACCGAGTGTCGCGGGTTCGAGTCCCGTCTTCCACCCAAAAATAAAATCCTTCTCTTTTGAGAAGGATTTTTTTGTACTGCATTTTTTTAAAAAGAATTGAGTAATTTTAAGGTTCCAATTTTTCTGCCAAATACTTAGCAGTATAAGACTTTTTATTTTTAGCCAATTCTTCTGGAGTTCCCTGGAAAATAAGATTCCCTCCATTTTTTCCACCTTCTAACCCTAAATCAATGACATGATCAGCACATTTTATGAGTTCTATATTGTGTTCAATCACAATGATAGAATGCCCTTTTTCAATCAAAGCAGTAAAAGACGCTACTAATTTTTTGATGTCGTGAAAATGCAGACCTGTTGTAGGTTCATCAAAAATAAATAGGGCTTTGTCTTTCGTATTTCCTTTGACCAAAAAGGAGGCTAATTTAATTCTTTGCGCTTCACCACCAGAAAGAGTAGAAGAGGATTGTCCTAATTGAACATACCCCAAACCAACTTCTTGAAGAGGTTTTAGCTTTTGTGAAATTTTAGTCGCTAAATTTTCTGAGAAAAATTGAACAGCATCATCTATCGTTAAGTTTAGAATATCATCAATTGATTTTCCATCAAACTTTACTTCTAAAATTTCCTTTTTAAAACGTTTCCCATTACACACATCACATTCTAAATGTACATCTGCCATAAATTGCATTTCTATAGTAACTTCACCCTCTCCTTTACAAACTTCACAACGGCCACCTTCAACATTAAAAGAAAAATATTTTGGCTTATAATTTCTAATTTTTGAGATCTTCTGATTTGAATACAACATTCGAATATCATCATAAGCCTTTATATAAGTTACAGGATTGGATCGGGAGGAGCGACCAATAGGATTTTGATCTATAAATTCTATGTGTTTTATATTTTCAAAATTTCCTTTTATTTCTGTATGTTGGCCAATTTTTTCACCATAACCAATTATTTTTTTTTGCATGGATGGGTATAAAATATTTTTCACTAAAGTACTTTTCCCAGAACCAGAAACTCCGGTAATTACAGACAAACAATTTAATGGAAAAGTCACGTCAATATTTTGCAAATTATTTTCTCTTGCGCCAATTATTTGAATACTAAATTTTGAGGTCCTACGTTTGGAGGGAACTTCAATTTTTAGCTCCTCATTTAAGTATTTAGCTGTTAATGAATTGGAATTTAAAATTTCTTTAAAATCACCTTCAGCGACCACATTCCCGCCGAATGTTCCGGCCTCTGGACCAATGTCAATAATATGGTCTGCTTCTTTCATGATGTCTTCATCGTGTTCTACCACCACAACAGTATTTCCTAAGTTTCGTAAATCCTTCAGAACTCCAATCAATCTCTCTGTATCTTTAGGATGCAAACCAATACTAGGTTCATCTAAAATATACATAGATCCCACCAAAGAACTACCTAGGGATGTTGCTAGGTTGATCCGTTGACTCTCACCTCCAGAGAGCGTATTTGAAGCTCTATTAATTGTTAAATATGAAAGGCCAACATCGGTTAAAAATTGCAATCTATTGTTGATTTCTGTCAACAAACGTTTTCCAATTTTTAGCTCGTACTTATCTAGTTCAATATTTTTAAAAAAGTCTGATAATTCATCCAGAGGTAGGGTAACTAATTCAGAAATTGTTTTATCATTAATTTTAACATAATTGGTTTCTTTACGCAAGCGTGAACCATTACATGTTGTACATTTTGTTTTTCCTCGATACCGAGAGAGCATCACTCTATTTTGAATTTTATAACTCTTTTCTTCCAGAGCATTAAAAAAATGATGAATTCCGTTAAATGATGCATTGCCATTCCAAACAATTTCTTTCTGTTTGACAGAAAGCTCAAACCAGGGTTTGTGAATCGGAATATCAAACAAATAAGCGACTTCTATGAGGGCTTCTTTGTAATGCTTGTAAGCAGCTGTTCTAAAAGGAAATATACAATCTTCAAAAATGGATAATCCCGTGTTTGGGATGACCAATTCTTGATCAATTCCAACTACATTACCATACCCTTGACAAGTCGGACAAGCTCCGTAAGGATTGTTAAAACTAAATAAATGAGTATTCGGTTCTAGAAAAGACATGCCATCTAAATCAAATTTATTGCTAAATTCAGACACCAAATGATCTTCTAAGTTCTCTATAAAACAAATTCCTTTACCTTCAAAAAAAGCAGTTTGAATAGCATCTGAAACTCTGTTGTAAAAATCTTCGTTATCTTTGGTAATGATTCTGTCAACAACTAGATACAATGCCTCATTATTGAATTTATCTTGTGGTAAATCCGAAATTCTATATACTTTACCATTCCATTTTAGACGTGCATAACCTTGTTGTTCTAAAACTTGTAATACGGTTTTTAAATCTCGATTTTCATCAATTATAATCGGCGATAAGAGAAGTAGTTTTGTATTTTTTTCAAATTCTTTTATAAAATTTACGACATCAGAGACGGTATCTTTCTTTACTTTTTTTCCAGAAATGGGAGAGAAGGTTGTGCCAATTCTTGCATACAGTAACTTTATGTAATCGTATATTTCTGTTGATGTACCAATTGTAGAACGCGGGTTTGTGGCGTTTACTTTTTGCTCAATAGCAATTGCAGGTGCTATTCCTTTTATATACTCTACTTTTGGTTTGTGTAATTTTCCTAAAAATTGGCGTGCATAGGAACTCAAACTTTCAACATAACGTCTTTGACCTTCTGCATATAATGTATCAAATGCTAAGGAGGATTTTCCCGAACCAGAAACTCCTGTTATTACGATTAGCTTGTTTCTTGGTATGACAACATCAATATTTTTTAAATTATGGAGTTTTGCTCCTTTTATTATAATGTTTTCTTTTGGACTTACTTCTGAAATACCTCTCTTCATGTATCAATTAATATTGCCTATAAAAATACTATTTTTTAAACCATTTTATAAAAATATAAATGAAATATCTTAAATAATTTGTTGTTTAAAAAAATAATAATGATATTTGAAATTGAAAATAATCACCAAACTAATTCCATATAGTTAAAAAACTACTTTTATATTATTAATTTTTAATAAATTATAAGAACTACCTGTTCTTTTAAAAAAGTTGTTATGGTGAAAAAAAAATCAATTGCAGACAGTACCCTGGTTCGTGACTATATCCAGGGCAAAGAAGCTTCTTTAGAGATTTTAATAAAAAGACATCAGCAAAGGCTGTTAAATTTCATTTACAGTAAGGTTCAAGACAGAGAGGTAACTGAAGATGTTTTTCAAGATACTTTTATAAAAGTAATTAGAACCCTAAAAAAAGGGAATTACAACGAAGAAGGTAAATTTTTACCATGGGTTATGAGGATAGCTCACAATTTAGTAATCGATTATTTTAGAAAGTCTAACAGAATGCCTTCCTTTAAAAATACAGATGAATTTGATATATTTTCTGTTTTAGGTGACGGAAATCTAAATGCAGAAAGACAAATGATTCAAGAGCAAATCTATAATGATGTTAAAGCTCTTGTTGAAGAGTTGCCAGAAGAGCAAAAAGAAGTTTTAGTGATGCGCATGTACAAAGACATGAGTTTCAAAGAAATAAGCGAAAACACAGGAGTTAGTATAAATACAGCGTTAGGTAGAATGCGGTATGCTCTAATTAATATGAGAAAATTAATAGAACAGCATAAAATTATTTTAGTTAATTAATACTAAACATATAAAAGTATCGTTATTAACTTAGAACAAGTCAATTAATTGAAATTATATGATGCAACTTTACTCAACAAAAAAGTCATCTTGTATTCAGGTGCAACCAAAAAAAGAAACAATTCAATTTTTGATTAATTTTTCCAAATCGCTCACTTTTGTAAAAATTAAATCAAAAGATTCTATTGAATTGAATTTGAATTAAATGAAAAAAATCTTCCACATTTGTGGAAGCTTTTTTTAAGACTTTTTCTTACGATAATATTCACTTAAGACAGATTTTCTTCCAATCGTTTTAGTGATGCTATCTTTCTCTAAATCCCAACCTCTTGCCTGAGAATACTCCCTACCATACCAAATAATTTGAAGGTGTAAATCATTCCATAATTCAATCGGAAATAATCTTTTCGCATCTTTTTCTGTTTGTTGTACATTTTTTCCGTTCGTCAAATTCCATCGCCATAACAATCTATGAATATGTGTATCAACAGGAAATGCAGGGATTCCAAAAGCCTGACTCATAACAACACTGGCAGTTTTATGACCTACTGCAGGCAACTCTTCTAGGCCAGCAAAACTTTGTGGAACTTCACCATTGTATTTTTCAATTAAAATTTTTGACAAACCGTAAATGCCTTTGCTTTTCATTGGTGATAAACCACAAGGTCGAATGATTTCTTTAATTTCCTCAATAGTCAATTTTACCATGTCAAAAGGATTGTCTGCTTTTGCAAACAAAATAGGTGTAATCGCGTTCACTCGTATATCTGTACACTGCGCAGAGAGAAGAACAGCAATCAATAAGGTATACGGATCTTTATGATCAAGTGGAATTGGTATTTCTGGATAGAGTTTTTGAAGTGTATCTATTACAAATTGAACTTTTTCTTGTTTGTTCATGTCTTCATTTTATGAAAAACAAATGTACAAAGATGTAAAGTAATTTTTGTGGAACTTATAGGAATTATATTTTAAGACTTTGTAACTTGCATAATTAATAATATTATAAAAATCTAAATATGACATCATTACAATTAGGAGATCATGCTCCTCAATTTCAAGCGAAAGACAATCTTGGTAATACAATCAGTTTATCAGATTATACTGGAAAAAAATTAGTATTGTTCTTTTATCCAAAAGCGAGTACACCAGGTTGTACATCAGAAGCTTGTGATCTAAGAGATCATTATCAAGTTTTTTTAGCAAAAGGATATGACATTTTAGGGGTGAGTGCAGATTCTGCTAAAAGGCAGCAAAATTGGATAAATAAGCATGAATTACCCTTTCCACTGCTTGCAGATGAAGATAAAACAGTAATTAAGGCATTTGATGTTTGGGGACCTAAAAAATTTATGGGTAAAGAATATGACGGAA
>Ga0228643_1000230_pt1 | contig 21649 bp, 18 predicted proteins | sample 55DmetaG_FD_190533 | JGI IMG/M metagenome (GOLD analysis project Ga0228643, IMG submission 190533) | Seawater microbial communities from Monterey Bay, California, United States - 55D | ecosystem: Environmental > Aquatic > Marine > Coastal | place: USA: California | collected 2016-11-08
AAAGGTAAGGTGTACTACGTGTACAACAAAACAATAGAATAATGCGCATTAAACACAGTAAGTATAAAAATACCGGGCTAATATTTGAATTGCTTGTCAAGCAGATTGCAGCAGATACCTTAAATAAAAAGGACTCTGCAGCTGTAAGCATTTTAAAAAACAACTTCACAGGAAGAACAGCTTTGGTACGTGAATTCAAATTGTATGAATTTATTCTCAAAAACAAATCAGTATCACAATCTAAAGCAGAGTCTATTGTATCGACTATTATAGAGGTAGCTCGCACTATAGATAGAAAGGTACTTAAAAAACAAAAATATAGTTTAATAAAAGAAATAAAAGAGAGTTACGACTTAGATGAGTTCTTTTCTATTTCTGTTAAAGACTATAAACCATTAGCAGCTTTGTTCTGTTTGATGGAAGCTCATAAAGTTACCGATGTAATAGATCCTAATTTCCTAGTTGATAATAAGACTACTATATTAGAACACCTAACTAAAGAGCAACAAAACAGAAAATTAGTAAGAGATACGTTAATCGAAGAGTATTCAAAATACGATAAAGATTTAAAACTTCTTACATTCAAAATACTATTAGAGAAATTTAACTCTAAATACGGTACGCTACTTCCAGAACAGAAAAATATATTAAAAGAATTTATTACTTCAGTTGATTCATCTACTAGATTAAGAAACGTAGTTAATGAGGAATTTAAGAAATTAAAAAATGTTCTTGATAAAATAAAAGCAACGGTAGAAGATGAAATCGTTTCTATTAAGCTACAGGAGATTACAAAAGCAATCAAACCAGTAGATAAAACAAAAAGAGTAACTGATGATCATCTTGTAAATATAATGCAGTATTACGAATTGATTAAGGAACTAAAGTTACTATGAAAGTAAGCCAGCTTAAGGAACTTATTAAAGAAGTATTACAGGAATTGAATGAACAAAGTGCTACCAATGCTGGTGGTGCTTCTTTTACACCCGGTACAGGAGCGCAATATGCGACTCCTAATGCTTTTTCTAAGAAAGGAAAAAAGAACAATGCAACTAAGTATGCAGAGAAACTTGGATATAAAGTAGCTAAAACAAAAAAAAGACCATATAACACTAAAATGTTTGACTATCTAGATGAGAACAATACAAGAAAAATATAACGCAATATTAGAGGGTAACTTCTCTAAGTCTCAATTTGTTAAAGATGCAAAGAGAGAATTATCTCAATTCCTATCTCCATTCAACGGATATGAAGATACAGTAAGTATTCTTAAAAGCAAAGGAATAATATTCGAAGCTGCAAAAAAAGAAGTACCACACTACGACAAACCAGAACCTGGTTACTCTATCGAAACTATCGAAAGAGGAGTAGATTACGAACTAGAAGGAATGGGACTAATGTCTCAAGAAACAGTATCAGAAGAAGATTACGCTAAGGCTAAACAAAAAGCTGAGAAGAATCTAAAAAAAGATCCTAACCACTACCTACACCTATTAGCAGGAGAATCTAAAAAAGTAGATAAACATGATCAAATGGTTCCGGTAAAAAAGAACAATCATGTAGACACTATTAATGGATTAAAAAAAGCTGAATTAAGAGAAGCTATAGACTATACATTGGATCCTTATGAAGATAGAGATAAAATACTTAAACAAGTAATGTCTCTTCTAGTAAGAGAAAAAGGAGCAAGCAGAGAAGAACTTAAAGGCTTTATTAACACTCATATGGAAGACATTTTGAATGCACCAGATGAAGCAGCAATCGTAGACGAATTCGAACAATACATATCAGTTAATAATGATTATGTAGACGAAAAGAAAGGTAAAGATCTTAATGGCGATAAAAAAATTGACTCAAAAGATTACATGATCGCTAGAGATAGAGCTATTAAGGGGACAAAGAGTGAAGCAATAGGAGGACCAGATCATCAAAAACTAGAAGATTTGGGATATAGTGCTGGAGAAAAAGCATTAATGAGTATAGACGATAAAATCTTCAATCATCCGAACTTTGATAGTTTTGTAGGCGGTTTTATGAAAGGGTTTAAAGATCATCTGGAAGCAAGCCAAGACTATGCATCACATTCTGTTAACGAAGGTAGACGTAGAAAAATGAAAGGCGGTAAAGTCGTAACAGAAAATGATTACGAAACCGGCGGATATGTAGAGTCTATGGGACCAAGATTAGATAAGGCACTCAAAGCACTTACAATCGTTTGGGATGAATGGAAAAACGGTCCAGCTACTGAACCAGGAATGATCCCTTTTGCTAAAAAAGATTTAGTAAGTTATATAGATAGTAAGATATTAGAAGGAGAAGATATAGCAGAAGAGAATATAGAAGAAGATTATAAACCTTCACATAGAGCCTACAATGTTATTGATGGAAAGGGTAATATAGTATATAAAGATCTTCCACGTCACACTGCAATAGAGAAAGCATCAGAAAGAGAAGACTATGGATTCATAGCAACAGATAACTTAGCAGAAGAAGGTATAGAGGAGCATCAAGAATTAAAAGAAGCTTTCAAAGCTATTATATCTAAAGTACTTCAAGAAGAAGTAATAAACGAAGCAGCCACAGGTAACTTATCTAAAGTAGCTACCTCTTATGACGATTTCGAAGGAATGCAAACAGCTGTTAACAGTTTAGAAAATGTAGTAACAGAAGTTGAGTCGTTTTATGCAAAGACTAAAGAAAAGATACAAAAGGTATACGATAGCTTTAAAGATATTAAGAACACAGAAGGATTAGCTGTAGGAGCTATGTTAGGCCCAGCTATCGAAGCTGCTTTTAGAAAAGACTTAATGCCGGTAACAGATAAAGGATTTACTAAAGGGTTAGAAATGCCTAAAGTAAAAATGTTAGAAACAGACGGTATAGCAGAAGAAGAATTGGATGAGAAGGAAACAGTTTTTACTCCTATTAATGAGGCATTAAATAAAGAGCTTATTAAGTTTGGACCTGATTTAATGAAAAGATTAAAAACCGCAGGATTTCAAACAGGGTTATTTAAAGGACAGGGAATGGTTCCAGTAGAAGCTCAAAAGAAAATTAAAGCTAACCCAAAATTAGCAGGTATTGCATACAAAAGATACCCTGACGGGTATGAATTCCTTGAGGTATCAGTTCAAAGAGAAAAAGGAAAAGAGCTAGAAAAAGTTGCTAAATACTTCTCAACACCAGAAGGTCAATATGGACCAGATAAAGATGCAGGATGGGTAGTCAAAAACATTCGTAACGTAAATACTGGAGATATCTACAGAAGTAACATTGGTGGAATGAATGGTTTAGCTACTATAACTTACTTTAGAGCAGAAGAAGCAGACAGTGGTAGATATGGAACAGAAAAAGTCAAAACTGCAGATAAGATAGCTGCAGAAGGTAAGAAGTATAAATACTCTAAAAGAAAGTAAATTATGGCAAATGTATTAGTAAATGTTACACCATTTAAATCTATCCTTAAAGAATCTAAGGAAAGACCAGGAGTATATGAAGTTGAAGGAGTAATGCAAAGAGCTGGTGCAAAAAACCAAAATGGAAGAATATACGAAAAAGACCTCTTAATGAGAGAGGCTAAAAAGTATGTTGATGAATTCGTTAAAAACGGAAACGCTTTTGGTGAATTAGATCATCCAGAGTCAGCTGTAGTATCCCTTAAGAACGCTTCTCATGTAGTTAAAGACCTATATTGGAATGGAGACGACTTAATGGGAAAAGTAGAACTACTCAATACACCAGCAGGTAATATAGTAAAAGAGATAATAAAAGCAGGTCATACCATAGGAATCTCCTCTAGAGGTACCGGTTCAGTACAACAAACAAATGAAGGGTACTTAGAAGTACAATCAGATTTTGAATTAGTATGTTGGGACTTTGTATCTAATCCATCTACACATGGAGCTTTCATGAATCCCGTATCTTTAAACGAAGGAGCACAAAAAGAAAACAAGTACGGAAAGGTACACAATCTAATTAACGACATTCTAAGAGCATAAGCAAAAACACATAATATATAGAGACCTTTACAGAAATGTAAGGGTTTTTTTTGTTTTTGTAAAACGTATATATTTATATACAAATATACAGTTCCTTATACTGTATTAGATCAAGAAAAAAAACTTCACATTACGATTACAATAATCGTACGAACACACACAAATTTTATTAGAAATGGCAAACAAAGATTTATTCAAGCAAGCTATTGCTGAAGCTAAATCTGTAAGAGAAGCTGCTATTGCTAACGCTAAAGAAGCTTTGGAAGAGACTTTAACTCCTCATCTTAAAGACATGTTAGCTGCTAAACTTCAAGAAATGGATGATTCATCTAAAGACGAAGAAGTAGTTAAAGAAGTCGAAGGAGAGGTAGAAGAAGGAATGGACAAAGACAATAAAGACGAAGCAATCGAAGAAACTTTCACAGAGGAAGAAGAAGAAGTAGGTGCTGAAGACGAAGCTGACATTGATTCAGAAGAATCTGAAGAGGAAGCAGAAGAAGAAGAGGTTGAGGTAAAGGACATGGAAGTGGACGACCTTAAGGACCTTATCCGTGATATTATATCTCAAGAAATGGGAGCTGAAGGAGAGGAAGAAATTCCTGGAGAAGAGCTACCAGTAGGAGATATGGTAGGAGCGGAAGACGAAGAAGAAATTGACTTAGATGAATTACTAAGAGAGATTACTGAAATGTCTGATGAAAACAAAAACGAATCTATAGAAGAAGTATCTATAGAGGAGGAAGGTATTGAAGAAGTAATAGATCCTGTAACAGTTGGTGCTGGTGTTGCTGCTATATTTGGCGGTGCTGCTGGACTATCACACTTAATGGACAAACTTGAAGCTGGAGAATTTGGAGACAAAGGAAAAAAGTTAGCTCAAGGATTACGTAAAGCAGGAGGAGCTGCAGCAAGCGTTACACAACACAGAAATGAATCTGAAATTTCAGAAGAAGAGATTGAAGAGGTAAGACCTGGATACGCAGTAGGAGACTTCGGAGACCCAATGGAAAATGATTTAGTAAAGGCAGTAATGTTCTTAGCCAAACATGCTAAAAAAGCAGGTAAGAAAGTAGGTGACTTTGTTAAAGATATTGAATTAGGTAAAATGTCTGACGCTATGAGAGAAATTGAATTAGAAGAAACTAGTGAACTAGAAGAAGCTATGACAACTATTGAAGAGTTGAAAGGACAATTACAAGAAGTAAATCTTCTTAACGCTAAGTTACTTTATGTAAATAAAGTTTTCAAATCAAGTAGTTTAACTGAATCGCAAAAAGTAAGTGTTATCGCAGCATTCGATAAAGCCGAAACAGTTAAAGAAGTAAAATTAGTATTCGAAACTGTATCTGATAACGTAGTTGGGAAAACTACTAAAAGTACAATTAAAGAAGCTAAATTAGGAATGGCTAGCAAAGCAACTGGAACAACCGCTTCTAAACCAGAAGTAATTTCAGAAGTAAGCGATGCTGTAAAAAGAATGCAAAAATTAGCAGGAATTATAAAATAAATAAAAAAAAGACAAATTTTAATTATGGAAATTAATCAATTATTAGAAGGGTCTCAAAGTAACTTCAAAAACTTGCAAGCAGATGCTTCTCGTTTAGCGGACAAATGGACTCAATCAGGACTCTTAGAAGGATATACTAACGAGATCGAGAAAAACAACATGGCTATGATTCTTGAGAATCAAGCAAAACAGATTGTATCTGAAGGATCTTCAACTGGAACACAAGCATCATTCAGTGCTGGTGGAGGAGAGCAGTGGGCAGGAGTAGCTTTACCATTAGTACGTAAGGTATTCGCTCAAATAGCAGCAAAAGACTTTGTATCTGTACAACCAATGAATTTACCTTCAGGACTTGTATTTTACTTAGACTTTAAATACGGAACAGCAACTAGCGGATTCGGAGCTAACGACAACATGTACGGAAACGTATCTACTGCTAACGATAAGATGGAAGTAACTGATGAAGTAGAAGGTGGATTATACGGAGCAGGTAGATTTGGATACTCAATTAATTCAGTAGCAGCACCAGGAGCAGCAGTAGCAGTAGCACCAGCAGCATTAGCAGACATAAACTACGATGCAGAATTAACATTAGCAGATTTTGAGACAGTTACTATCGCTTTACCAGCAGATGCAGATAAAGAAGGTGTAAGAGCTTTCAGTCTTGCAGGAGCAGCAGTATTGCCTCAGTACACAAAAATTGTAGGATCTAATGTAGTATTTATACAAAAAGAAGCAGGTGGTTTAGCAGATGCAGCTACTGGTGTGGTACTAAACTACCACGTACAGCCAGCAGACAATTCAAGAGGAGACTTTGAAGATAGTGATCCATCAGCACCAATTTCTATCCCAGAAATCAACGTAGAACTTGCTTCTGAAGCAATTGTAGCTAAGACTAGAAAGTTAAAAGCACAATGGACACCAGAATTCTCTCAAGATCTTAACGCATACCACAGTATTGACGCTGAGGCTGAGTTAACTTCTTTATTAAGCGAGTACATCTCAATGGAGATTGACTTAGAGATCTTAGATATGTTAATTCAAGATGCTGTAACTGTTGAAAACTGGTCAGCTGTAAATAACAAATCATGGAATGGAACATCTTGGTCAACAGGAACTGCAGCTAGTTCTGATTTTTACAATACTCAAGGACAGTGGTTCCAAACATTAGGAACTAAAATCCAAAAAGTATCTAACAAAATTCACCAGAAAACGTTAAGAGGTGGAGCAAACTTCTTAGTATGTTCACCTTCTGTAGCAACAATCTTAGAATCAATTCCAGGATATGCTGCTAACACAGACGGAGACAAAATGGATTTTGCTTTTGGAGTACAGAAAGTAGGTTCATTAAACGGACGTTACAAAGTATATAAGAACCCTTATATGACTGAAAACACAATCCTAACAGGATACAGAGGTTCTCAGTTCTTAGAAACGGGTGCTGTTTATGCTCCTTACGTGCCATTAATGATGACACCTCTAGTATACGATCCAACTACCTTCACACCACGTAAAGGTATCATGACTCGTTATGCTAAGAAAATGATCAGACCAGAATTCTACGGAAAGATTTTCGTTAGCGATTTAGCTACTGTATAATCTGAATTAGATTTCAATTATATTAAGAGAGGCCTTCGGGCCTCTTTTTTTTTGGTTATATAACAAATTTTTCCTATATTTATAGATAAGAACAATAACGTTATTATATATGCCTTCAAACCACCATACGGACGAAGTATTCGTTCCAAAGAGAAGACCAAAAAAACCAATCAAGTTTAACGTTCAGTTAAACGAAGAACAAAAAGTAGCAAAATCCAATATATTAGAATCCCCTATAACAGTCATCAGAGGAATGGCAGGGTCAGGTAAAACATTAGTAGCAACACAAGTAGCTTTAGATATGCTGTTTACCAAACAGGTAGAAAAGGTTATTATCACAAGGCCTACTGTGTCTAAAGAAGACATAGGATTTTTACCAGGAGATATAAAAGAAAAGATGGACCCTTGGTTAGCACCAATTTATCATAATCTTAATATGCTCTACAATAAAGAGAAAATACAAAAACTACTCGATGAGGAAACAATAGAGATAGTACCTTTTGCATTTCTTCGAGGTAGAACATTTGTAAATTCTTTTGTTATAGTAGATGAAGCACAGAATGTTACACACTCCCAAATGGAGACAGTAATAGGACGTCTGGGGAAAGGTTCTAAGATGGTAATTTGTGGTGACATGGCCCAAATAGACTTAAAAGATAAAAGAGAAACAGGATTTTCTTTCTTAGCTAGAATAGAAGAACAGGTAGAAGGATTCAAAACTGCATCTCTAGAATATAATCACAGACATCAGATAGTTGCACCAGTACTAGAGGTATATAAAACCTTCAGGGATTAACAGCTATTTATAAATAAACTATTCCAAGATGCCTAAATATGCAAATTTTACATACTTTATTAGAGAGAGAGTAAAACTCGAAGGAGTTGAAAGAGGAACTAACGTAGAAATTAGAATTCCTAGCATCAGCTACGCCGATAATAGAGTAATGAATATACCAGCTAATGTACATACAGAAGTAGTCAACGTAGATAACCTACCAGGAGCCGGAACATTTGTCTCCTCCAGTATTAAATACGCTAGATTAACAAACTTATCAGATGACTCTATAGACTTACAAATTTCTGGTTCAACATCGAATCAACATTACCTACTAAGCCCTAGCGGAAGCTTTATGTTTAGTTCAGAGTACGTTAATGAAGAGTTTAACAACTTTGAATACGGCGATTTAAGGTCAATAAAAGCAAGATCAATAGGATCTGGAGAAGATGGATTTAGTTCTACATTAGGTTACTTTATAGCATTAACAGAAGAAGGATAAAAAAATATGTCACATACTAATTCACACATACAAATCTGGGATGGCACAACTGACTTCATTGCAGGTGAAGCTACTCCTTTCGGATTTTACGACGATGACTTAGCATTTCAAGAAGATGCTCCAAAGGTTGCAAGATACTGTGCTGAAAAATTAGGATGGCCTGTATTAGATATAGAACTAAATGAAAGACAATTCTACACAGCTTTCGAAGAAGCAGTTACAGCATATGGAAAAGAAGTAATAGAGTCTATAGCAGCATCTACAATGTCAAGTACTATAGGAGGTTCTGCTAGTGGGCAAGCAGTTAATGCAACTGTATTTAAACCAAGCCTTCAAAGTGTAGTAAGAGCAAGCGCTCAATACGGAATGGAAGCAGGAGTAGGAGGAGATGTAGATTTAAAGAGTTACTTAATAGACTTAGTAGAAGGACAACAAGAATATGATTTAGAATCTTTGATTGGAGATGGAAGTATAGAAGTAAGAAAAGTCTTCTACGAGGCACCACCGGCTATATTAAGGTATTTTGATCCTTACGCAGGTACCGGAACAGGTATACAATCTCTTATGGATGCATTTGATTTTGGCTCATACTCCCCAGGAGTAAATTTCTTACTGATGCCAGCATCTTATGATGTTTTAAAAACTCAAGCAATAGAGTTTAATGATCAAATAAGGAAATCAGCTTACACATTCGAGATTAATAATAACAAACTTAGAATTTTCCCTACACCTAAAACAAACGGTAAATTAAAAGTACAATATTACAGTGTATCTGATAAATTAGGTGCTTATGTAGATGATTCATTATTAATTGCAGCAGGAGCTGAATCTAGCGGCGGAGTATCAGGAACAGGAGGAGGAACTTCATCATCAGGAGTAACAACAAACTTATCAAACGTAAATGCTCAGAATTTAGTTTACTCAGAAATCAATTCTATTGGTAGACAGTGGATTTTTAAGTATACAGTAGCCACTTGTAAAGAAATGCTAGCTTATATTAGAGGAAAATATCAAACAGTACCAGTACCAGGTTCAGAAGTAACTATGAACGCTGCAGATTTATTAGCAGATGCTAGAGAAGAAAAAGTATTCTTAGTAGAAGACTTAAAAGCTACTATGCAATCAGCTTCACTAACTAATCAATTAGAACTTGCTGCTACACAGACAAAATTTATTAACGATACAATGCAAGGGGTTCCAATGCACATATACGTAGGATAATGAAAATAATAGATATAATATCAGAAATACAATTCTCAGTATACCAAGCAATGGTAAGGATAGGTCATAGCGAGGACGTAACAGTTCAAGATATCGGAGAGATGTTAAGAGCTATGCCAGGAGTATTGACAGTTGGACAGGTTTCACATAATGGAGATAATAATACAGCTATTATGAAAGTTAAATTACTAACAACAAAACCAGCTAGTGAAGCATTTGCTTCTTTCAAAAATACATCGTTAGAAAGGATTCCTGAAGTAAAGAAAGTAGAAGTAGCTGATAAGACAGTAGAAAAGAAAAAATAATATATGTTATTCGGTAGTCAAAAAGATTTTAACGTACTTTCGACTCATATAAGTAGAGAGATACTAAAAGATATTGTAGAACAAGAAATTGGTTACTACAAACTATCGCTGAATGATACTCAAGCTAACTTATACGGGGAATCACTAAATAAAGTATACTTCAACCCAGTTAAGTTAAACTGCCTTATAACTAGAGGAGATCAGATAATTAATGTAGATGAATTCGGCCCTGATTTAGGAAGGGAAGCATCATTTGCTTTCATTAGACAAGATTTAGTAGATGCAGATACTGTACCTGAGGTAGGGGATATAGTAATGTGGCATGAAGATTATTACGAAGTAGATACTGTTAGAGAGAACCAGTTATTTGTAGGTAGAGATAGTAGTTACAATCTAACACAATATGGCAACAAATTTGGTTCTTCTGTATCCATTATAGTTGATTGTCACTTAACAAGAACAGATAAAGTTGGAATAACAAGAGCAAGATAATAGATGGCAAAGAAGACTAAAATAATACCTAAAAGGCAGTCTCAATTGTCACAAAAAGCAATTGATACGTATAATAATGCTCAAAAACAACCAACACCCGATGTAATACGTACTAATAGAGCATATCAACGTTCAGTTAAGAACGACGATGTAAAGCAATTTAACATAGGTCTTAGAGATATAGACGAAACTATAGTTTACTATTTCAACAACGTAATAAAACCATCAGTAATACAAAACAGCAAGAGAATAAACGTACCTATAATGTACGGTTCACCAGAAAGATGGTCGGCTGTACAGAAAGACGGGTACTATAGAGATAAAAACGGTAAGATTCAAACACCTTTATTGATGTTTAAGAGAGATTCTATTGAAAAAAATAGAACGCTTGGTAATAAAATGGATGCTAACAATCCTAATAACTTTGCAATCTTTCAAAAAGGATATTCTAAAAAAAATGTCTACGATAGATTTTCTAGACTCAATAATAGGGAACCTGTTAAAGAATTATACGGGGTGATCATACCTGATTATGTTAATATAACCTACTCTTGTATAATATTTACTGAGTATGTTGAGCAGATGAATAAAATAGTAGAATCTATAAACTTTGCATCAGATGCATATTGGGGAGACCCAGAAAGATTTAACTTTAGAGCTATGATTGATTCATATACAACTACTACAGAGATGAATCAAGGGCAAGACAGAACGGTAAAGACTACTTTCCAAATAACTATGATGGGACACATAGTACCTGACAGCATTAATACATCAATTGCTAATATGAATAAGTTTTATAGCAAGTCAGCGATAAAATTTGGGTTAGAAACTGCAGGTAGTGAAGAAATACTACAAGGAAAGGCCGATACTCCTGCTTCTACTAACACTGTAGGTAGGTTTTACGATAATTTAACAGGTAAGTCAGAAGTCAACATCAATTTTAGTGGTATGACAGCAGAAGAGAGAACTTATTTAGCACTTTCTAATACTGTTGACACTAATAACAATAGTTACGTAATAGATAATGTTGAAAATAGTATTACTTTTGCTAACGTTACCTTAGTAACTCCTCCTGCTAACTTCCCAGACCATGAAATAGATGATTTCCTAGTAACAATAGGGGGATTAACCATAGAGCCATCAGCTATTGACAGAATAGTTCAAGAAGGTGCTGATTTATTAGTAGATTTTCATAACTCTAACTTGGGGTACAATATTACAGAGGGAATGGAGATTACTATAACCGGAAAACTTAATGGATAATGGCTCAGGTATTTTGGAACCAAATAAATAACCAATTACCTGAAATAGGAGAATACTTATCAGGATCTCTTAATGTATCTGGGTCATTTAGTACTTCTGGTTCATTGACTATAAATTTAGATGGTGTTGATGATATATTCAGTATAAAAGTAGAAGGAAAAGAACAGTTAAAAGTAAATAAAGAAGGTATAATGCAATTTACTTCACAGTCTATAACTCCATCAGCAGTAGCAGGTGGATTATTTTACAGTGCTAGTAATGATTACTACTTTGGTTATTCTAATTAAAGCATATTTATTATAAATCACAAATAAGAAGATTACAACATGGCACAGTGGAGAAAATTACTGGTCTCCGGATCAGACATATCACAATTAAACAATGACTCGGGATATTTAACAGCAGAATCAGCATTCCCTGGGTTCGTTACAGCATCTATTAACGGTACACCATTAATAGCAGATAGTACTACAGATATACTTAATTTTGTCACTGGATCATCAGGGGCTGGATTAACTATAGTAGGAACACCAGGAACGGATACAATTACTTTTGATTTAAGCAGTATTCCTAATACATCTTTAGCTAATAGCACTATAAGTGGTAAAGAATTAGGAACCAACTTAGACTCACTTACAGACGGTGATGGTATTGCAGATTTTACATATAACGGTTCTGCACCAGTATCGATAGCAGTAGAAGCAGCAGATAATACAATATCTGTAGCAACAGGAGGTATATCTGTAGTAGAAGCTAATTTATCGGGAATACCAACAACAGCACTTGATAGTAATTCAATTACCCTATCCGGGGATACTGGAACTGATCAAACTATTACGTTAGGAGATACATTAGAAGTTGCAGGAGGTACAAACATTAACACTGTAGGTACAAATACTGATGAGATTACTATTAATTTAGATGATAACATCAGTGTAACATCTGTACAGACAAGTGGTGATGTAACTATAGCAGGTAATCTGACAGTAGAAGGAGATACGTTAAATGCTAACGTAACAAATTTAGATATAGAAGATAGATTTATACTTCTTAACTCTGGTTCCGCTGCAACAGGAGATTCTGGGGTAGTATTCGGAGGATCTAACGGAACAGCACAGTCTGGAGCAGGATTAATATGGGATGCGAGTTATAAATCAAATGATGGACGTTTAGCAGTAGTCGGTAATATGGCTTCTAATGCAACAGGTAACCAAACACCAAGTTACCACGTAGCAGGTGTATTTGAAGGTACAGAAACCAACGCAGCAACAGCTCAAGCAGATCATGTAGGAAATATTAGAGTAGAAGGTACAGACATATTTATCTACGTATAAAAAGTACAATTAAAAATTAAGTTATATTATTTTATGGGATTATTAGAAAAAGCTTTGCCTAAAAAGGCAAAAGACGAAAGTCTAACTAAAAAAGAAGCAGAATTCATACTAGCAAAACTAAGAACTGCTACCTATACAGGAAACGAATTTGAAATATTTGTAAAGGTATTTGCCAAAATCGGAAAACACATAGATGCAATAAAATAACACACAGGGTCCTTCGGGACCTTTTGCTATTTATACGTATATTATTGGCCCGAAAGGGAAGTGGGCAGGCAAACCTGTAACCAACCATAATCTAAAGACATATGCCAAATTGGAAAAAACTGATAGTTAGTGGTTCCGACGCTAACTTGAACTCGCTAGATGTTACCACAGACGTAACTGCGAACAAATTGATAATTAAAGCAGCTTCTACATACGCTGCAGAACACATAATGGACTCGTATAACTATGTTATACAAAGAAACGGTTCGTACGGATTATCCACTTTTACTGTTAAAAACAGTAGCAATCAAGACATACTACACCTAAGCGGGGACGCTAAACTAAGAACAGACAGTTCTTCTTTTATTTCAAGTAAGAGTATCTACGCCCCTCACCTTGGTTCTTTTGGGTTTAGGACTTACGGGTCTACAAATGCTGCAAATGTACTAGAATTACACGATAGAACAGATAACAATAATCACGGAGCAAAATTAGTATACCAATCCAGCGGCACATACTCAGACGGATTAGTATTGGGTAATGACGGTAAGGTAGGTATCGGAACGACTACTCCTAACACTACATTAGTCGTACATGGAAATTCAGTAGCAATTCAAGACGGTACAAAAGGGATACACGTAGGGAAATCTTATTCTGATTTTGGAATATTTGGTGCATCTGGCGTCGGTTCACATTATAATCCGGATAAGATAACACTATCTGCTGCAAATAGAAACAGCGGCAATAGTGGATACATAGATATATACAGTAGGTACGGCACTACTGCTGGAACTAGAGGAGATATAAGCATAGTTGCAGGGGCAACAGCAACACCTTTGACATCTGGATCCATTAACTTTACTACTAATAATACACAGAGAGCTATCATCGATTTTGACGGCAACGTAGGTATCGGTACAACTAGTCCTAGTGAGAAGTTAGAAGTTGATGGTAATGCCAGAATAACTGGTGATGTAACACTGTCAAATGGTAATGCTTTAAGGTGGACTTCTGATGACGTTAGAATAGAAGGAACAACAGCTGGAGATAATATAAAATTTTATGTAGCAAATACAGAAATACTTCAACTAGCGCAATCAGGAACTCTAGCTACTATTACTGGTAATTTAACAACTACAGGCAACGTCGGCATCGGAACGACTAGTCCTAGTGAGAAACTACACATAGCCGGTAATATGAGACTACAGAATCAGCTGTACGATTCAACAAACTCGCAAGGTAGTATCGGACAGGTACTTAGTAAAATTGCTGCTGGTACGCAGTGGGCTAGCGTTTCATCTCTATACACAGAAACAGATACACTAGACTCAGTAACAGACAGAGGAGCAACTACTACAAATGATATAACTATTGGTAACTTAGAAGTAAATAGTAATATCTCTACTCCAAATAATACCTCACTAAGACTGCAACCTAGCGGCTCATCAGGATGGATATTCTTAGGTAGTCCTACAGATGGTACTAAAATATACCACTATAGTAGAGGAGATAACGGACAGAACACAGTATATGACTTTGATGCAGGGTATTATAAGATTAACACAAATGCTACTTCCGGCTTTAATCTAACCCAAGACACAAAAGTAAGCGGGGATTTAACAGTAACCGGAAAAGTAACAGCACAAGAATTTCACACAGAATTTGTCAGTGCGTCTATCATGTATGAATCAGGTTCTACTAAATTTGGAGATACCTCAGATGATATCCATTCATTCTCAGGGTCATTAAGAGTTACTGGTTCAGGAGACCATTATTTTACAGACGGTAACGTAGGAATCGGAACTACTAATCCTGGCTCACAGAAACTACACGTTGTAGGAGATATAAAAGCCACCAACAAAATTTTTGTTGAAGATTCTACAAATTCTAGATTGGAATTTGCTTCAAGCATATCTAATCAAGCTAGAATTTCTGCTCATAAATCTAATTTAGGTCAAACCTTACCGCTTCTGATACAAGCGGAGGGTATTAAGTTTGGAACTGTAGGCGGCGGAGAGAAAATGCGTATGGACTCTTCTGGTAACCTAGGTATCGGAAATCCTAATCCTAGCGAAAAATTAACTATAGAAGGTAACATAAGTGCAAGCGGTGATTTTTACATAGATGGAGCTATATTTGATACATCCAACGTATCAGGTACTTCAGGACAGGTACTTTCATCAACTGCTACCGGTACAGCATGGATAGATACAGACGCATTTAGTTCGACATCATCAGAAGCTGTATTAATAGCAGTAAAAAATACTTCCGGCGGCACAATAGCCGAAGGAACACCGGTATACGAGACAGGAACTGTAGGAGCAACAGAAACCCTTACAGTATCTCCTGCAGATGCAAGTGACAGTACAAAAATGCCTGCAATAGGTATAGTAACATCAGCCCTTAATAATAATGGACAAGGTTACGCTATAGTAACAGGTATTCATAAAGGGATAACAACAAGTCCTATCGATGGTGTAACTCCTACCACAAATACTACATTATATGTTAAAGCAGGAGGAGGTTTAACAACAGTAAGGCCAACAGGCGCTACTAACTTGATTCAAAATGTAGGTAAAGTAGGAAAAGTATCTGGAGGTTCTGCTGGATCAATAGTTGTTTCCTCTATAATGAGAAGCAATGATATTCCAAACCTACCGGAAGGTAAGGTATGGGTAGGTTCTTCTAACTACACCGTAACTTCTTCATTAGTTCATTTAGATGAACCAAATGAACGTATGGGTATCGGTACTGTTAGTCCTAGCTCTAAATTAGAGGTTATAAGTAATGACAATGTAGGTACTACAAAAATTATAAGCGCATATTCTCTAAGTGAAAGCCAAAGTACTTCACTTGGGTATAATAGCATAATGGGAAGTTATTCTTTAGATGTAAAGACACTATCCACCCAACCTATAAGATTTTCACCTAATAGTAGTGAAACAATGCGTATCACCTCAGCAGGTAGGGTAGGTATCGGAAATACTAATCCTACTCAAAAATTAGATGTTGGAGGTAATATAAGAACTAACTCTAATCTTTACGTATATAACTCCGATTTATCAAAGCAATCTCTAAGAATTAAATCCGAAGCAACAACCAATACCGGACTGTTTAAGTTAAGTAACGGAAGTAACTGGGGACTGTTAATGAAAGGACACTCAAACAGCCCTTTCATAGGAACATACTACAACGGTTTAGTAAATATAACAGGCTTTGAAGATGCTGAAGGAACGACTCCCTCTGCTATTAATTTAGCTAAATTTTATTTTGGAGGAACAGGTGGAGGTAGTGGGTACTTAGTTTTAAATGGAGACCTAAAAGTAAACAATAATAAAAAACTACAATTCGGTTACGCTAACTCGCAAACAAACGGTATTGAATGGGTGCACAGTAGTAAAATATCAGCTGCAATTACCCCGGTAGATACTGCTAACTTTGCTAGAACAGGTTTAGGATTCTTTACAGGTGATTTCTCCGACGGAACTACCAATGCTGATGAGCGAATGAGAATTACCAGAACAGGTAAAGTTACTATCGGTACCACTAGTCCTTCCACAGTTGGAGGAACTGCTAAAATGACTGTTGATGTAGGATCAGGAACATCTTCTCCAATTTCCATAGTAAACGGCACTACCGATGGAATGTACATCAGAAGATACGACGCTAATGGACAGTACCAAATTCAAACAACACTAGGCAGTGGTAATACAGGTAATTTATCGTTACAAAGTTACGGCGGTAACGTAGGTATCGGGACTACTACTATTTCTGGTCAAGAGGGAGCTGCGAATGGGACGCCAAAACTGCAAGTATTAAAAACAGGGACTACCGGTTTATACGACCTTGTTGCTAGATTTGGCACAGACCAAGATGAAAATAATAGTGGTGCTTCTGTTTTGATTAATGCGGGTAATGACAGAGGGTTATTAGTTTCAGCAGGTAGAGCAGATAGCAATAGAGCAATAGCGCATTTAAACCTCATACAATATGATGGCAATGAACTTACTGATGGGCTAACTATTTATCAACCAGATGCAGGGACATCTGGAGCAACTAATGGCACAAACGTAGGTATAGGAACTACCAGTCCTAGTGAAAAGCTTCATGTATATAAAGAAGGAAGCTCCTTTATAAAGGTAGATTCTGGAGCAACTTCTCCCTACTTAGCTGGAGTTGAATTCCTAAGAAGTTCTATAAATGGAGGGAGAATATATAACGACGGTGGAGCAGTCCAAGTAAAGTTAGAAAGTTACTATGGATATGAATCAGCAAATCCAACAAGAGGTGGTTTTACATTTAAAACTGCCCCAGTAACATCGGGTACATTAGTTGATGCTTTAAGAATTAATGCACTAGGCGATGTTGGGATTGGTACTTCAACACCGGGTTATAAGTTAGACGTAGATCTTGATAGTTCAACAGATAGATTTAATATAACAAGAGAAGGTACTCAAAAGTTCTATGTAAATGGAAACGGAAATACTATAACATATGGTACTTTAACTTCATACGGTAATACCCTTGGAGGTGGTGGAGGTACATTCAACTACCGAGGAGGTGTTACTAACGCTGCTATTGGACATAGATTTATGCATGTAAATAACGGCAGTTTTGAAGCATCATCTGGTGAGCAAATTATGATGGAAGTTGTACCTACAATTGACCAATCATCAACAGCGGGTTATACAGGTATTAAACTAAATGTAACAGAAACAGCAACAGGTTCAGGAGATAAAAATTTACTCGATTTACAGGTTGACGGAGTTAGTAAATATAAAGTTAATAGTGACGGAGATATTATAACGTCCGGAGACTTAACAGTAGCAGGAAAAGTAACAGCTCAAGAATTTCATACTGAATTTGTTTCTGCTTCCATATTATATGAAAGTGGTTCAACTAAGTTTGGGGATACATCAGATGATATACATTCATTCTCAGGTTCATTAAGAGTAACAGGGTCAGGTGACCACTACTTTACCGACGGTAATCTAGGTATCGGGACAACTAGTCCGGGATCTACTTTGCCAACAGACTCTGAAACTGCTACTAAGACTTTACAATTAACAGGAGTAAGTGGAAATACAGGTGATACTGCTGTTTTACTTAGAAGTTCAGATAATTCTTCGGGATTAGATTTATGGCATAATGCTTCAACAGGTGATTCTTATATTGATAATAGATTTAACGCTGCTCAAGGAGATACTATATTTAGGGTTAAAACCGCAGGAACCCCATTAGAAGCACTTAGAATAACCGGGAACGGCAACGTCGGTATTGGTACTACTAGTCCTGGGGCTAAGTTACATATTGATGTCGTAAGTGAAGATAATCAACCTGGTTTTAAATTAACAAAAGTTAGTGATTCAGGTGAAAACGCTATGGAAGTTCACCACGGAACATCTTCCGCTCTTAGAGGTATTGCTGACTTTACAAATAGCAATGGTAGCGTAATGTTCCTTAGAGGTGACGGTAATGTAGGTATCGGAACTACTAGCCCTAGTAGTAAATTGCAAGTAAGCGCCAATGATGGAGACGGAATAACGTTGCAACACGGAGCATCAAACGCTTTTTATATTTTAAGAAGCGAAAACGACGATACTATAATAAAACAAACTAGGAATTACACTAGCAAAATATCCATAAGCACTTTAGCTGATTCAGGGACTCACGAGTCAAGCGGTTTAAATATTGTTGGACAAGGCGTTGGATTAAAAAGCAATATCGGTATCGGGACGAATAGTCCTTCAGCTAAATTAGATGTAAGAGGAGGAATGATTGTTGCAGGTGATACACCACCTTCAGCATACGGTGCTACATTAGAAGTGTACAGAAACGGTAATACCTCAGAATTATTAATACATCAAGATAATGGCTCTGCAACTACAAAGTTTGCACAACTACACTTTAGAAATGGAGGTAATGACACCTATATCAAGACACCAACTAGTGGACAGGCATTAATTATTGACACAGAAAGTGTTACTGATGCTGTCGGAATAAGAACTGATGGTAGAGTAGGAATCGGTACAATAACTCCTAGTGATAAATTACATATTGACGACGGAGATGTTTTTGTTTCTAACGACAGCACAAACCAATATAAATGGCAATATGGTCCAACCCAGCCAGTTTGGTCTATTGGTGGTGGAAACTACTTTACAATTAAAGGAGGTGCTAATAGGTTTGTTACTCTTAACAGTTCAGGTAATTTTGGTATCGGTACTACTAATCCTGGAGCTAGATTAGATATAGTTGCAAGTGCTATAGGATTGAGAGTAAAAAAATCAGATCTATCCGACGTTTTTAGAGTTTATTCAAACGGTGCAGGTATTTATACGAATAATGGAAATGTTCATATATCGGATAAGTTAGGAATAGGAACTACTAGTCCTAGCGCTAAAGTGGATATAGAAGGTGACTTACAGGTCAAAGGTGTAAATATATCTAACCAAGAAAATCTTGATGTAGACACAGGGACAGAAACTATAGCAACAGTAGTTAAAGCTAATTACGATGCAGCATTCTTTGACTTTGTAATTAAAAATGGAACAAATCTTAGAGCTGGTACAGTCTTTGCAATACATGATGGAACTAATGTAGAATTTACAGAAACATCTACCAACGATTTAGGAGATACATCAGACGTAACCCTATCGGTAGATATATCAGGAACAGATATGAGACTAAGAGCAACAACAACATCAGATAACTGGATAATAAAAAGTTTAGTAAGAACAATATAATAAGAAAATATGGCATTTAAAATTCAAAAACAATTAATTCCTACAGATACATTTTCGGAAGATCCATCTTGGGCTAAAAGACAGATATGGGTTTATAAATTAAACTCCGGAGATACTGTAGAATCATTTGAAACAGAAGTTGAAGCAAATACAAAAAGAGATGAACTTATAGCTGCAGATCCTACAAACAGAGTTTACCAAGTAGTAGAAGAGTAGGTTTGAATTTAGGAAATAAATTCGTATATTTAATAAAATACAATTATGGGAATAGCAAGAGGGCCTAATTTAATAAAAGATAATTTAGTATTTGGATACGATACTGGTTACGGCGTGGCAGATAATGAAACATCAACTAGATTCTACCCAGGCGAAACAACAGAAAACTTAATATACGATATGGGCGGTACTGTTACATCAGCATATCCTGAAGTTGTATATAGGAGTACTGCTACAGAAACAAATGTAATAGACACATCAGCACCTGGTGGGAAATACTCTCGTTTTACTGGAATAGACGGTAGTAGTAATAACCAACTTTACAGTCGATTTAGTTCTTACTCAATAGATGTTAGAGGAGACTCGGTTAATTATAGCGTTTATTTAAAAGGCTCAGGAACTTGCCATCTTACTATTTACGATAACAATAGTGGGTACGGAATTTCACCTACAATAACATTGACCTCTAATTGGGTTAGGTATAATTATACTAGAACTGTAAGTGCTTCAGCTACAACATACTGGGTAGCGGTTAGAGGGATACTTAGTACTACAGATGTATATATAGCAGGTCAACAGGCTACTAGGGGTACACACGCAACACCTTACGTTGAAAATAATCGCTCCTCAACCGAATCTCTTATAGACTTAAAAAGAACAACAAGCATAGATGTATCAAATGTTTCTTTTGATTCTAATGCACAAATGACCTTTGATGGTACGGATGATTTTATAGAATTAAACATAAACTTGTCAGACCTTGTAGGATCAACCCCTTCAGCAATTTCATTTGAATTTGTAGCAAAAGCAGACGATCTTACAAATCCGATAGGTATTAGCGGTGACTATACAGGACCAGCTGGAACAGGATTCGGTATTAAAAGGTCTTCATCTAATAATAAACTGGAATTTAGAGTATATGCAACTGGAGGTATTCCAAGATCAACAACAGATATACCCACTGATAGTTATTTTTATGGAGCCTGCGTATGGGATGGTACCGGCTCTGGAGAACATAGAATCTATTTTAATGGAGTATTAGAAACAACAGACACTTCAGCAGGCACAACTTGGAATCATGGAAACGGTGATTTGAGAATAGGAGATATTCACGGAGGTATGGGAACCCCCGGAGAATGGCAAGGAGAAATACCATTATTTAGAGTATACAATAAAGCATTAACAGATAAAGAAGTAAAACAAAACTATAACGCATATAAAAATAGATTTAATATATAAAATTATGAGATTCGAAAATAGAAGATGGTTAGTAGTACCAACAAGTATAATAGATGATATTGATTTTAACCAAGTTCATGAACCAAACGCTGATTCATTAAGAAAGTCTGTAGATGAGACTTTAACTTTTGTTAAATATGAAGTTAATGTAGTAGAAGAAACTTATACAGAAACTTTTGAAGATATAGAAACAGGAGAAGAAGTAACTAATACAATTGAAGCCGGTACTTACGGAAGACCTT
>Ga0228643_1000245_pt1 | contig 21029 bp, 18 predicted proteins | sample 55DmetaG_FD_190533 | JGI IMG/M metagenome (GOLD analysis project Ga0228643, IMG submission 190533) | Seawater microbial communities from Monterey Bay, California, United States - 55D | ecosystem: Environmental > Aquatic > Marine > Coastal | place: USA: California | collected 2016-11-08
AATCCTGAAATTCGCCAAATTGCTTCGTAATCGCAGCCGTCAATGTCGTCTTACCATGGTCAACGTGACCAATCGTGCCGATGTTGCAATGCGGCTTACTACGCTCAAACTTTTCCTTTGCCATGGTTCTCCGGCGCCTCGTGTTTTGGGGCAACAGCCCTGTTTCTCTCTGAGGCGGGCGTTTAGGACTTTCCTAAAAAAAAATCAAGTCTGAGTTTTGTTACCCGCATTGGTTTACATATGTCCAAAGACTAATCCGTCGGCTTAAAGAAAATGCTGGGTGATCGGCAAAACCTTGCCAGGTTTACGTTGATGCCAACCCAACAAGGTTTTGCCTTTGCCTGCGAATGCAATAGATTTACTTTATGAACAGCACGCACGCCTTTCCAACCCGCATCGCGCTTGTGACTGAGCCAATGGGCGTTATGCAATCGCTCTTGGCCGCACGGCAAAACGTTTTGTCGATCATTCCCGATATTGCAACACGGCAACCAATGGTATCCGGTAAGACGGGAAAGCGCTGGCATATGGTGATGGATCCCACTGCGCTGCGCCGGATGTTGCTGGAGAACGTAGAAAATTATCCAAAATCGCAGGTGACCAAAAATTTGCTAAAACCGGCAATTGGAGAGTCATTATTTATCGCAGAAGGCGCGCATTGGCGCTGGCAACGGCGCGCCGCAGCGCCGGTGTTCTCGCAGCGCAACGTGATGAACCTAAGCCCAATAATATCGTCTGCAGCCGAACGCTGTTGCCAACGCCTTTCCGACAGTTCCAACCAAGCGATTGATTTCTTAGATGAAATGGTCAAAACCACGTTTGACGTTATTTCGGATGTTACGTTTTCGGGAGATCGCGGGTTTGACCGTACGGCCGTACATCACGCCATCGACAGCTATATTGCCGAAGCCGGCCGCGTCTCCCTTTTTGACATATTGGGCTTTCCAGATTGGGTTCCCAGACCGAAGCGGTTGCGTGCAGGCCCAGCGCTCAAAACGATGAAATCCCTAGCGGATAATGTGATCAATGAACGCCGCCAACAGGCGCAAAAATCACCCCCCGATTTATTAGATCTGCTGCTTGCAGGGCAAGATCCGAAAACCCAACGCAAAATGAACACTGCAGAATTACGCGATAATTTATTAACCTTTATCGTTGCAGGCCATGAAACCACCGCGTTAACGCTGGCCTGGGCTTTATATTTGATCGCCAATGACCCCCAACGGCAAGACCAAGCCAGAACCGAAATCCAAAACAATGTAAGCGGCAAAGTGGCCACAGGCGATGACGTGAAAAACCTGCCTTTTTTGCGCCAAATCATTGAGGAAACACTGCGGCTTTATCCGCCGGCTGCTTTGGTTTCGCGCACCGCCATGGCCGCGGATAGGTTATGCGGGCGGCACATCCAAAAAGGCGATACTGTGATCATTCCAATCTATGCGCTGCACAGACATCACCTGCTTTGGCAGGATCCGGACGCGTTCACCCCAGAGCGGTTTGCAGATCCCAAAAAACTTGAACGCTACGCATATCTACCCTTTGGGGACGGACCGCGTATTTGTATCGGGTCAAATTTTGCGATGAATGAAGCGATCATAATTTTGGCCAGCCTACTCAAATCATTCCGTTTCAATCCTGTTTCAGGGCGCAGTCCAACGCCGGAAATGATCTTAACCTTGCGCCCGGCGGGGGGCGTTTGGCTCACCACTGAAAAAATCACCTCAGAACCCAACCCCCGGCCTGCTTTCTAGTAAATAAAAGCGCTCATCAAATCATGCTTTCGCCATCATCCAGCCTTAAAAAGTTTATGAAACGGTATTGGCGCGATGAAATATGGCACAGCAACGCTTCGCAAGCATCTTGCATGCGTTCGCCCAGATGTTTGAGACCCACCTCAATCTTATTTGTGAGTAATGTGCTGCATACCCTGCCCGCCGCGCAACCAAACGACCGCAAACAGGCCGCCTTGCACAACCCATACCTCAAATTTTTTCATTTAAAAATCAGTACCTAATTGCATTGGCCCGATTATTTTTGCTGAGCCAAGACCCAAGCAAAAGATCAACCATTTCCAAATATTAACACGGAAGCCAGCCTAAAAACTAACCGGCAATGGCTTGGAAACGCCTGTCGTGACAGCGAGAGTAGTTGGAAATTAACATCCCAATGCGCGTGAAAATAAGCCCAAAGGAATATTAGCTTTCTATACAAAAGGAGATAAATTGCCATATTTTAAACAAATTATAGCTTTAAACGTCAAATTCGATTAACCTTCGCGCCCGCATAAAAACAAATTTTAATAGCTAATTATAAAATATTGACTAAGGCGCATAAACGTAAGGAATGCGCGCTTATTGGGAAACGGATGCCTCTATGACCAAGATATTAACCGTAGATGATGACCGACATATTTTGACCTCCCTTTCCGTCATTCTTCAGGCGGAAGGCTTTGACGTAAAGGCCTTTTCTGATGGCGCCTCGGCTCTCGACGCGTTTTCAAGGCTCAAACCAGACCTTGCCGTAATAGATATTAAAATGCCCAGAATGGACGGTCTGGAATTGCTTCAAAAACTTCGACAGAAAAGTTGGCTTCCGATCATTTTTCTAACCTCTAAAGATGATGAGATTGATGAAATTTTGGGTCTACGGTTGGGCGCGGACGAATATGTCACCAAACCTTTTTCCGAACGGTTACTGATCGAACGCATCCGAACCTTACTGCGCCGCCACGATCTTATCGCGGGAAAAATTGAACCGGATAAAAGCGACACAAACGTCATGAAACGGGGCAATTTAACGATGGACCCCCAACGCCACACGGTGCAATGGAAAGGCATTCATGTGGCGCTTACGATCACCGAGTTTTTATTGCTACAAGCCTTGGCAATCCGTCCGGGCTTTGTGAAAAGCCGCGATCAATTGATGGACGTGGCCTATGGGGATCAAGTTTATGTCGATGACCGCACGATTGACAGCCATGTAAAACGCCTGCGTAAAAAAATGCGCGTGGCGGATGAAAGCTTTACGGCGATTGAAACGCTTTATGGCATTGGGTATCGCTATAATGACACTTGGTAGGATATGACGGCCGGCGATCGTTCTCACAGCGCAACCGAAACCGCAGAGGCGGAGCGCGAAACGCATCAGTCCAAGGGTATTGGGGCGCGCCACTGGCCTAAGCTGGTTCGCGCGCACCAATCCAAAGAACCCCAGAACCAAAATTGGATCGCAAAGGCATCGGGCGCGCTATCACGGCGCTTGCACAGCTCAAAAGTTTTAATCATTTCGGTAAATATGGTTCTGGTTATAATCTCGCTGCTATTCAACGCAGCAACGCTGTATAAGTGGCCGGCATTGATTGAAACACTACATCAAAACGACCCTGACTACACGGCTGACCAGATTTTTCACACGCTTATCCCAAAGCTCGCGCAGATGGAGACATGGCGGGATCACAATGCGCAATTAAAGGCTCATACAGATCAAATTTATGCACAGGTAAATGGACAAATAACGCTGTTCAGCAATCGGGGTGAAATCTTGGCGCAAACGTCTCTTCATCCAGATCCTGGGTCGCATAATGACCCTCAAACCCATTACATCTCTCAGCAAAGTTTTGCAGCGATTCAACCTGATGCACAAGCGACCTCGCATTTTGTATCGTTGGAACAACTGCTGTCCGCAGAAATCCATAAAACACTTCAGAACGCATATCGACACGCCGATTTCAACATTCGATCAAACATCGGCAATTTATATTTTTTAGAAACTGGCATTATTAAGCATAAGGATAAAATCCTTGGCGCTTTGGCCATTTTCATTGAAGATACTGCGCGGCAAAAGTTCTATTCTGATTTGCGTATCCAAAGCGTTGCAGCGGTTGGTTTGGGTATTTTAGCCTCTGTCTTAATCAGCCTATTAATTTTTTATCGGGTCAGCCACCCGATCACTGTGCTGACAAGGCGACTTCAGCAGAAGAATGCGCAAACAAGCCTACCTTCGCCCGAGCTTATGCTTGAGCAAGCGCCTAAAGCACCAGAGGGAAGCGAAGTGGCAAATTTAACCGCCGTTTTACGTGAAATGAGCCGCAAATATTACCACCAAATAGATATGCAAAACCGATTTACAAGCGACGTGATACATGAGGTCAAAAACCCGCTCACCTCGCTGCGCGCAGCTGCAAAAGCGTTAGAATTGGTAAAGGAAAAGACCCAACGCCAGCAGCTTCTTGGAAAGATCCAAGAAGATGTGCTGCGGATGGAACGCTTGCTAAATGACATTGGAGCTGCGGGAAGGCTCGATGGCCAGCTCGAGCAAGAAACCTGTGCCAATTTTGACATAGGCCAGTTGCTGCGCAACGTTGCGCAAAGATATGATCCGGTAGCAGCAGAAAAAGATATCACGATCGAATTGGAGCTGCCTCAAAAAACAATCATCATAAATGGCTTAGAAAAGCGGCTTGCGCAGGTGTTTGAAAACTTGGCCACCAATGCGATAAGTTTCTGCGACGCCGGTGGTATTATTCGTATCTGGGTAAAATTACAGACTGATACCTGTTTGGCGGTTATCGAGGATACCGGGCCCGGCTTCCCGAAAGGCTCATTGGATAAAATTTTCAATCGCTTCTATTCTGATCGACCTAACAGCGCTTTTGGCGAGCATTCTGGTTTAGGTTTGAGCATTTCAAAACAAGTGGTTGAGGCGCATGGCGGCGTGATTTGGGCAGAAAATATCACATCCAAGCTGTCAACAGGCGAAGAGAGTGATATTTTAGGGGCAAGGCTTTTGGTTGCCCTGCCGCGAATATGTAGTGCGACAACGAATTACATGGGGATAACATGATACTGCATGCAAGCTGCATCGATATCGATGGGCGCGGCATCCTGATTTTGGGAGCATCCGGAAGTGGGAAATCATCCCTCGCCATTCAGTTGATCGCGCTCGGAGCCTCATTGGTTGCGGATGATAAAACGCTGGTAACACGGGTAGAAAACCACGTGGTCGCGCGGTGCCCGGCCACCATCAAAGGCCTGATCGAAGCGCGCGGAATTGGCTTTTTAAGACCAAAGCTGGTGCAAGAAACGCGGCTTCATTTGGTAATTGATCTGAACCAACACGAAACCTCTCGCCTTCCAGAACAAAAATACCATGAATTATTTAAGGTCAAACTTTCATTAATTTACCCAACACAGATGGACGGATTTGCCTCGGCAGTCTATGTTCTAGCGCAAAGCGGCTTAACGCAGGATCAAAACCCGTCCGATGTCATCAGCTGACCAAATTACGTTGGTTCTTGTAACCGGTCCGTCGGGCGCGGGACGGTCCTCTGCGATCAACGCTTTGGAAGAGCTTGAATTTGAAACCATCGACAACTTGCCCATTTCGTTAATTGACAAGGTGGCCACTTCTTCAAAAACATCAAAACCCTTGGCGATCGGGCTGGATATCCGAAACCGCGACTTTTCCATCCAAGCCATCATCAACTCGATTGCGCAATTAAAGACGCTGCCCAAAATCAAAGCAACCGTCCTGTTTGTTGATTGTGATCCAAAGACGCTCAATCTGCGATTCTCTGAAACCCGGCGTAAACACCCGTTCGCACCCCAAGAAACCATCCAAGACGGGATCGCGCATGAGATCGAGCTCTTACACCCCATCAAAGCCAAAGCGGATCTATTAATCGATACATCTGACTTGACGCCACATGAGTTGCGCGCGCAAATCAAACATCATTTTGACGGCGGAAAAAATACCGATTTGGCCGTGATCTTAAAATCATTTTCTTACAAAAAAGGGTTACCTGTCGGCGCTGATATGGTGCTAGATGTGCGATTTCTAAAAAATCCACATTGGGAACCAGCCTTGCGCGCGGGCGATGGACGCGATCAGCCTGTACAAGACTATGTGGTCAGCGATCCATCCTTCACAGATTTTTTCCAAAAAACCCATGCATTGATCCTATTTCTACTTCCTGCTTATAAAAGAGAAGGGAAAACCCAATTCACATTGGCTTTTGGCTGCACGGGAGGGCGACACAGATCCGTAACGCTCGTGGGGTTAATGGCACAGGCTTTGGAAGATTGTGGCTGGAATGTGTTGACGCAGCATATGGAATTGGACGAGTAAGAGCTATATCGAGTAGGGATATGGGCGGCAGAAGGTAAGGGCGGTCAGGTGATTGGGATTGTAATTGTCGCGCATGGTGGTCTTGCAAAAGAGTATTTGGCCGCCGTGGAGCATGTGGTGGGCAAGCAAAAAAGTATTGCCACCATTGGCATCAGCGCCGAATATGACAGAGCCTTCATGGAAGCCGAAATTTGCAACGCCGCCGATCACGTTGATACCGGTGATGGGGTGGTTGTGGTGACCGATATGTTTGGCGGAAGCCCCTGCAATCTGTCGCTGCAAGCCTGTAGACCGCAGGACCGCAAAATCATTTACGGCGCAAACCTACCGATGTTGATCAAGCTTACAAAATCACGGCGGCTCTCCGTGCAAGATGCGGTAGATATCTCTTTGAACGCTGGGCGCAAATATATTGATTGCCATGATGGCTCAGGAACCTGATGCAAGACACATATTCTGAACGCTTTGAAATTATCAATGAAAAGGGCTTACACGCCCGCGCGGCAGCCAAGCTGGTTGAAACCGTTGAGAGATATGACGCTACGGCAGAGATCTTCAAAGATGGTTTACAGGCTTGTGGCAATAGCATTATGGGCCTTTTAATGTTGGCAGCCTCTCGCGGAACCTTTATTGACGTGAACACCAACGGAAACCAAGCCAAGGATCTGTCAGAAGCGATTGGCGTCTTGATAGCCGCCAGATTCGGCGAAGACTTCTAAGGACAGAAAAGGAAATACTGTGGTGGAGCGGATACAACAAACCCCGGGCTTAAGAGATGATCAGCCCCTCTCAACGCCTGTGGATCCGGATATTCCCTATGACAGGCGCAAACTGTCTTATGCCACAACTTTTAAAAACCCGACCCAGCGCAGAACCATCCAAACCATTGAGTTTGTAACCGGCAAGCTGCGCCTGCTGCGCGTCATACGCAAATTTGAGGCCCAAGGCGTTCCGGTCGGCCAGGCCTTTTGGAAACAAGCTTTAGACATCATGAATGTCGAACTGCAAACACCGCAAAGCCAAATCGCAAAAATCCCCAAAGAGGGTCCGCTGGTTATCACCGCGAATCATCCCCATGGATTGGTCGATGGTATGATTCTTGGAGAATTGATTGGGCGCGTACGCACGGATTATAAAATATTAACCCGCACCTTGCTCACTGGAATTGCTGAAATTGAAAACTTTATGATTCCTGTTCCCTTTGTGCATGACAGCCAGGCGCTGGAAAAAAACCTTGAAATGCGCAAAAGTGCAATGTCGCATCTGAAAAATGGCGGTGTGGTGGTGCTATTCCCTTCCGGCGTTGTGGCGGCGTCTAAAACGATGTTTGGCCCCGCGATAGAAGCGGAATGGAATCCATTTACCTCGAAAATGATCCAGCGCTCAAACGCGCGCGTTTTACCGATTTTTTTTCCCGGCGCAAACTCACGCATTTATCAAATTGCCAATCAAATCTCTGCCACGCTACGCCAAGGGTTGCTGCTTCATGAAGTGGTTCATGCGATGAACAAGCCCCAAGCGCCAGTGGTGGGGGATGTGATTGAGCGCGATACGATTAAAAACTGGGCGTCTAATCCGCGCGGCTTCGTAAATTGGCTACGCGCCGAGACGCTTGGGCTTGCCGATAAAAAAAGCTGAGCTGGCGCGGCTACTGTGCTGCGAACTTCACCGCGTTGGCACGGGGGTTGGGCCTCGATAATCGTAAAATCCACGCTGCGTTTTACGCCCAAGCCAACCGGCTTCTACATATTTGGTCATTAACGGACAGGGCCGGTATTTGGTATCGGCCAAGCCTTCATGCAACACATTCATAATCGCCAAACATGTATCCAAACCGATAAAATCGGCCAGTTCGAGAGGGCCCATCGGATGATTGGCCCCCAGACGCATCGATTGATCAATCGATTCAACCGACCCCACCCCTTCGTACAGCGTGTAAACGGCTTCATTGATCATCGGCATTAAAATCCGATTCACGATAAAAGCGGGAAAATCTTCAGCGCTGGCCGCTGTTTTACCAAGCGTATTAACCACCGTGAGGCAGCTGTCATAGGTCGCCTTATCCGTGGCAATTCCACGAATAAGCTCAACGAGGTCCATTACCGGCACCGGGTTCATGAAATGAAACCCCATAAATTTTTCGGGCCGATCTGTGCGGCTGGCCAAGCGCGTGATTGAGATCGAAGAGGTGTTCGATGTCAAAATGGTATGGGGCTGCAAATGCGGCACAAGCGCCTCAAAGATGCTATTTTTCAGCGCCTCTTTTTCAGTTGCCGCTTCAATCACCAAATCCGCAGCGCCCAAATCGGGCAGGGCCAAGGTGGTAGAAATCCGCGCCATAGCGTCAACTTTCTGATCAGCAGTTATTTTCGCGCCTTTTACCTGACGCGCCAAATTGCGATCAATAACAACGCGCGCATTGTCCAAAGCCGCCTGATTAAGATCTGTTATGGTCACCTGATATCCGGCCAGCGCCAGAACATGCGCAATACCATTGCCCATCTGCCCGGCCCCGATCACTCCAACTTTTTGAATATCCACGCCGCGCGCTCCTTTTAATGCTTGGCAGAGCATAGGCATTCAGAGCAAAGAGGTGCAAGGGCTGGCGGTTTTCTTATCAAAGTTTTCTGAAGGCTTTTCTAAAAGCTGCAAAAAGAAAGGGCCAAATGCTTTGCCAACCTTTAAAACGCATTCCTTGCTGCGCCGCGCATTTGAAATGGCGCCAAATAATGCGCCAAAAACCAACTTAGACTTTTTGCTTCGCCGCGCATAAAAAACCTAACCTGCTGGCATGTCGACTTGGGTATAGTCAGATCGCCTTGATCAATCGACAAGCGGCTCACAGCGGCGTGAAACCGTCAGAGGCGCACCCCTGACTAAAAAGCCCGCGCATGCGGGCTTCTTGTTCTGTAAATTTATAGGATGGGTTTACACCAGCTTATCAGTCAGCTCTGGTACTGCTTCAAACAAATCAGCAACAAGTCCAAAATCAGCAACTTGAAAAATAGGCGCTTCTTCATCTTTGTTAATGGCCACGATAATTTTGCTGTCTTTCATTCCGGCCAAATGCTGGATCGCACCGGAAATTCCAACCGCCACATACAGATCGGGCGCAACCACCTTGCCCGTTTGACCCACTTGCCAATCATTCGGAGCATACCCAGAATCAACCGCAGCGCGCGAGGCGCCAACAGCCGCATTCAATTTATCAGCTAGGTTTTCGATCATCGCAAAATCATCTTGGCTACCAACGCCGCGGCCGCCCGACACGACCACGCCCGCAGACGTCAGTTCGGGGCGATCGCTGCTGGCCACCTTATCTTCAATCCATTGTGACAATTCAGGATTGGGCACAGCTGAAATACTTTCAACCGCTGCGGCACCGTTGCTACCAACGGCGTCAAAATTTGCCGTCCGCACGGATAACACCTTTTTGGAATCGCCGCTTTTCACGCGTTGAATGGCATTGCCTGCGTAAATCGGGCGTTCAAACGTATCTGCATCGACCACAGCCGTGATATCGGTGATCACCATCACGTCCAATAGGGCCGCAACACGGGGTAGAATATTTTTAGCGGAATTTGTTGCCGGAGCAACGAAATGAGAATAATCGCCCGCCAATGACACGATAAGATCTGCAATCGGTTCTGCAAGGCCATTTCCATAGGCCGCATCATCCGCACATAGCACTTTGCCTACCCCATCCAATTGCGCGGCAGCCGAAGCAGCCGCGCCGCAGCCCGCAGACGCGCATAAAACCGTAACATCACCCAAAGCTGTGGCCGCGCTCACCGCTTTTGCAGTGGCGTCTACGGCCAATTCATTGCCATTTACTTCTGCCAAAAGAAGAACTGCCATTATACTGCTCCTGCCTCTTTAAGTTTTTCAACCAGCTCATCGACCGAGCCCACTTTTATCCCGGCCGAACGCGCTTCGGGTTCGCCCGTATTCACAATGCTCAGGCGCGGCGCGACATCCACGCCCAAATCCGCCGCAGTTTTCTGATCCAAAGGCTTTTTCTTAGCCTTCATTATATTGGGCAGCGAGGCATAGCGAGGCTCATTCAACCGCAAATCAACCGTAACAATCGCCGGCATAGTCACTTTAATCGTTTGCAGACCGCCATCGACCTCGCGGGTGACAACCGCAGCATCGCCCTCAACGCTCAATTCAGATGCAAAGGTGGCCTGTGACCACCCCAACAGCGCGGCCAGCATTTGACCCGTTGCGTTCATATCATTGTCAATGGCTTGCTTGCCGCAGAGCACCAAACCAGGCTGCTCTTCATCCACAATCGCTTTGAGTATTTTTGCCACGGCCAAAGGCTCAATATCTTGATGTACGTCTTCGGCGGCAACCACAAGGATTGCGCGATCCGCGCCCATCGCCAAGGCGGTACGCAAGGTTTCTTGGGCTTTTTCAACGCCAACAGACACCGCGATAATCTCATCTGCCTTGCCCGCCTCTTTCAGACGGATTGCTTCCTCAACCGCGATTTCATCAAACGGGTTCATCGACATTTTGACATTGGCCAAATCGACGCCAGACCCATCCGCTTTCACGCGCACTTTCACATTATAATCTATTACGCGTTTGACAGGCACCAATACCTTCATGGGGAGATCTCCTTCGCAATTTACGCTTTTTTAGCGCATCACCCATCCAAAATCCCACCCGTGATAATCCTATGGCGCCGAAAACGACAGCGAAAAATCGTCACAGTATGGGTCTAGGACGTCGCGTTTTTACAAAAAAATGCGATTTGACTTATCTATTTGCACCAGGAACCCATAGCACGTCGTCAGCGCCAGCATTATTGGCGACGCGGCCTGCCACGAAGAACCAATCGCTCAACCGGTTCAAATACCGCACAGCATCGGGGTTGATCGCTTCCATGGTTGCAAGCTCAACACAAAGGCGCTCTGCACGGCGCGCCACAGTACGGCACACGTGTAGATGCGCTGACAACACGCTGCCGCCGGGCAAAATAAAGCTGCGTAAAGGCGAAAGTTGGGCATTCAGAACATCAATTTCATTTTCCAAACGCGTCACTTGCGATCCAGCCATGCGCAAGGGTGCGTATTCCGCTTCGTGATCGCGTTCCATCTCGGGACGGCACAGATCCGCGCCCAAATCAAACAGATCGTTCTGGATCAAGGAAAGCCATTGCCCCATATCACCATCTGCATGCAACCGGGCAACGCCCACCGTGGCGTTCAACTCATCAACCGTACCATAGGCATTCACGCGCATAGAATGTTTGGCGACACGCGTGCCATTGCCCAGCGCGGTTTCACCATCATCTCCGGTTTTGGTGTAAATTTTGTTTAAAACAACCATCTCAATCTCCTTAACGCGCAAAATAAACGAAGAGCAAAATCAACAGCACCGCGATGAATTGCGCAAAAATACGCAAGCGCATCAACTTATTTGCGTATTTGCGATTGAATTCACCACCCCGACCAAAGCCGCCAATGCCAATCATCAAAATGATTGCCACCGCTGCCATCGCCAAAATAACGATAATAAAAAGGGGATCTTGCGCCATATTCTGTGTTTCCATTCTGCCTCACGTTTTATGTAGGCGTCTTCTTCCAAAAAGCGAAGGCCAATCTCCATGATTATGCGGCCCAGCCCTTTAACCGCGGGTCAGAAGGTAATCCAAAGCGCGCTGCGGTAGCAACCGGCGCATCCAACTGGCCATATAGGTGGGGGTGGTCACATAATAGCTGGCTTTTGGCGTCTTAACGCTGAGCGCGCGCAGCAGCGTATCGCTGACCGCACTGGCTGGCAATTCAAACTTATCTGGCCCCGCATCTTCATAAAGACGTTTTACCAAGTGACGTTCATAAAATACCGCGCGGGCTGATCCGCGCCAATCAATCCATTTCTCAAAATGTGGAATTGCGTTTTGACGAATATGACTGGTGATCGGCCCCGGTTGAATTAGCACCACATCAATCGGGCTATCGCGCATTTCAAGCCGCAAAGTATGTGTCAGCCCTTCCAACGCAAATTTGCTGGCCACATATGCCCCCCGCCATGGCAAGGCAACAAAGCCCAACACTGAAGAACAATTGAGAATGCGCCCAAAACCCTGCGCGCGCATGATTGGAATGACTTGGCGGGTTAAATCGTGATATCCAAAGAGATTGGTTTCAAACAAAGCGGCTAAAGCGGCGCGTGGCAGATCCTCAACCGCGCCTGGGCAGGCAAAAGCGCCATTGTTGAACACTGCATCAAGGCGCCCATCGGTTTTTTCGAGCACTTCTTGCAACCCCGATGCGATGGTGTTCTCCAAACTGTAATCTATCCGTACGCTCTCCAAGCCTTCGGCGCGCAGACGTGCCACATCATCCGCTTTCCGGCAACTGGCAAAAACCCGCCAACCTTCCGCCTGCAGCCGATGCGCCGCATCATAGCCAATGCCGGAAGAACATCCGGTGATAAGAATCGATTTTTGTTCCATCAGCTTTATACCCGTTTTAACCCAGTCTCCCTTGCGCATAATTTCCAGAAGGAGGCAATGTTTTATCGGTTTTGACAGCCAACCAAGCAGAAATGACTGTTTAAAGCAGACCGTTTAAAAAATTATGTCGCAGCCGCTTTACCTGCCAGAACACAGCGGCTATCACATCATCTATGGATGAAATAACCGACGACCCCAATATAGATGGCATCTCCTCTGAACCGCTGCGGCGGGCGATTGGCGATCGGTATTTAACCTATGCGCTCTCCACGATCATGCATCGCGCCCTGCCCGATGCCCGCGATGGCTTGAAGCCTGTGCATCGCCGCATCCTTTATGCGATGCGCGAATTGCGCCTCAGCGCAACTGGCGGGTTTCGTAAATCGGCCAAGATCAGCGGCGATGTGATGGGCAATTATCATCCCCATGGCGATGCTGCGATCTATGATGCGATGGCGCGCTTGGCCCAAGATTTCAATGTACGTTACACGCTTGTCGATGGGCAGGGAAATTTTGGCAATATTGACGGCGATAACCCTGCGGCCAGCCGCTATACAGAAGCGCGCATGACCGCAGTTGCCGAAGCACTTTTGGAAGGTTTGAACGAAAACGCGGTTGATTTTCGCGAAAATTACGATGGCACTTTGAGCGAGCCTGTAGTGCTGCCCGCCAGCTTTCCCAACCTATTGGCCAATGGCTCAAGCGGCATCGCGGTTGGCATGGCGACCAATATTCCGCCGCACAATATTGTCGAACTTTGTGATGCCTGCTTGCATTTGATCAAAACACCAGACGCCCGAGACGATACGCTTTTGACCTATGTAAAAGGCCCTGATTTCCCCACCGGCGGCGTGATCGTAGAAACCCCTGAATCGATGGCGCAAGCCTATCGTAGCGGCCGCGGTTCGTTTCGGTTGCGGTGCAAATGGCATGTCGAAGATCTTGGGCGCGGGCAATGGCAAATTGTGATAACGGAAATTCCGTTTCAAGTTCAAAAATCCAAGTTAATCGAAAAAATCGCTGAATTAATCCAACTGAAAAAGCTACCGATTTTGGGTGATGTGCGAGATGAAAGCGCAGAAGATATCCGCCTCATCATCGAGCCACGGTCGAAGAACGTCGATCCGGATATGTTGATGGGTATGATGTATCGCAACTCGGATCTGGAAATTCGCTTTGCGATGAACATGAATGTCTTGATCGATGGGCTGACCCCAAAAGTTTGTAGCATGAAAGAGGTGTTGCGGGCCTTTTTGGATCATCGCCAAGAGGTACTTTTGCGCCGTAGCAAATACCGGATCGATAAAATAGATCACCGGTTGGAAGTTTTAAACGGCTTGATCATTGCGTTTTTGAATCTGGATCGGGTGATCGATATTATCCGCTATGATGAGGATCCAAAAGCCGCGCTAATGGCCGAAATCTGGGATCCCTCAAAACCCCGCGCCACGTCTGAGGCCGATTATCGCGGCCCAAATCTTGAACAAACAGGCAGCCTCAGCGATGTTCAAGCAGAAGCTATCCTGAACATGCGCCTTCGTTCGTTACGGCGCTTGGAAGAGGTGCAATTGGTAAATGAGCGCGAGGCGTTAACCCTCGAGCGCGCGGGGTTGCAGGCCCTGCTGGATGATACGGCGCTGCAATGGGCGAAAGTGTCTGAAGAAATCAAAGCCACTAAAAAACAATTCGGCAAAGACTATGCTGGTGGCGCGCGGCGTACGGTGTTTTCAGAAGCACAAGACGTTGAAGATGTGCCGATTGAAGCGATGATCGATCGCGAGCCAATCACCGTTGTCTGCAGCAAAATGGGGTGGATCCGCGCGATGACCGGGCATATCGACCTTGCCCGCGAGCTTAAGTTCAAGGATGGCGATGAAAGCGCTTTTATATTCCACGCCGAAACCACCGATCGGCTATTGGTCTTTGCCAGCAACGGCCGCTTTTACACAATCTCGGCCGCCAATCTGCCCGGAGGGCGAGGCATGGGCGAACCGCTGCGGTTGATGGTAGATTTGCCAAATGACTGCGAAATACTGGATATTTTAATTCATAAACCCGGGCGCCGATTGTTGGTGGCCTCTGATGCGGGGGATGGGTTTATTGTACCAGAGGATGAGATCATCGCCCAAACGCGCAGCGGCAAACAAGTGCTGAACGTACGCGGCGATGTCAAGGCAAAGACCTGCTTGCCGATTGCGGGGGATCACGTTGCGGTTGTGGGTGAAAATCGAAAAGTCTTGGTGTTTTCGATTGAAGAGCTTCCAGAAATGAACCGCGGCAAAGGCGTGCGGCTTCAAAAATATAAAGATGGCGGCCTGTCAGACGTAACCACCTTTGATATGGCCGCAGGGCTCAGCTGGCTAGATCCGGCAGGACGCACGCGCACCGAAACGGATCTGCTGGAATGGACCTCAAAACGGGCCAGCGCGGGCCGCATGGCACCGCGCGGTTTCCCGCGCGATAACCGCTTTACAAAGCCGCCCGCCTCAAACGATTAAGAGTGCGCGGAAATCATTCACATTAGTGCCTGTCGGCCCTGGCGAAAATAATTCACCCAGGGCGTCAAAAGCGCTGAACGCATCATTATTGGCAAGCGAGGCTCTTGGCTGAAGGCCCAGTTTCTGCAGCCGGACCAGCGTATCCGGGCCAACAAAGGCCCCAGCATTGCTTTCAGAGCCATCAATACCATCAGTATCGGCGGCAAAGCCATACACGCCTGCCATCCCATCAAGCTCAATGGCCAAAGCCAAAAGAAACTCAGTATTGCGCCCGCCGCGCCCATTGCCCTTTAACGTGACAGTGGTTTCCCCGCCTGACAACAATAACACAGGTTTGCGAAACGGCCGATCGCGCAGCGCAATTTCACGTGCTATGGCCGCATGCATGCGGGCGATATCAGCCGCCTCGCCCTCAATCGCATCGGACAGGATCATCGCGGGTATTCCCAACGCCCTTGCGCGCTGCGCCGCGGCTTCCAGCGATAAGCGCGCAGATCCAATCAAACGCGCGCGATGCCCCTTAAAAACAGGATTATTGGGCAAAGGGGCCTGCACTGTGGCAATCGCGTCGCGCATGCGCCTTGGTAAATCAAGGCGATAATTATCAATTGCCGCCAATGCCTCTGCGGCCCCGCGATGATCCGGAAGGGTTGGCCCAGAAGCCACTTGCGCCATATCATCGCCCGGAATATCGGATAATACCAAAGACAGAACCGGCGCTGGGTAAGCCGCCGCGGCAAGCCGCCCGCCCTTGATTTTGCTGAATTGTTTGCGCAGCGCGTTCATCGCTGAAATGGGCGCCCCCGAGGCCAATAAAGCTGCGTTTAAACCCTGTTCATCGGCAAGGGTGAACCCCTCGGGCGGGCAAGGCAATAATGAAGATCCTCCGCCGCAAATCAAAGCCACCACCAAATCATCCGGCGTCAAGCCCGCAACTGCATTCAGCAGCGCGGCACTGGCCCGCTCGCCCGCGGCATCCGGCACAGGATGTGCAGCCTCCAAAACCGTGATCGACTGACAGGCGGTTGCGTATCCATATCGGGTTACAATAACGCCGGTGACCGGGGCCTCATAAAGATCTTCAAAGGAAGCGGACAATTGCGCAGCGCCTTTTCCAGCCCCCACCACAACCGTCCGGCCTTTCGGCGGGCTTGGCAAATGATCTTTCAGCACAGATTTGGCATCCGCAGCATCCACCGCGACCGCAAACAGCGTTTCAAACAGGATTTTTGGATTTTCTATCATGCTTATTTGCTAGCGCGAAGACAGCACAGGGTAAAGAAAGAAAGGCAAAACAGATTTCAAGCACAAATCCTGATGCCGATCCGCCTTAGCCTCGCCATGAAAAGACCGATCAAACGGGCTAGGGTTAAAAACTTTTTTGCATCAAAAATTCGCATTTTATGGTTTTGTTGACTCGATTCGGAGCCAGCCGCGGGATTTAAATTTCCAAAATTTCAGTTTTGGACCTAAAATCAGTTATCAACTGGCCCTATCGAAAGCATAAGAAGTAGGCTGAATGAAGCAAAGAGAAAACAGAATCCGCCCAGCGATCGGGCGCAGATAGAACAAGGAGACGTCAGATGGACGGAGCGCTTTACGATAACGATATTTCCCATGTGGTCGAAGCTGACCGCGCCCATGTCTGGCATCACCTGATACAGCACAAGCCTTTTGAAACCAATGACCCTCGGATTATTGTCGAGGGCAAGGGAATTAAGGTTTGGGATCAAAACGGAAAAGAACATGTTGACGGAGTCTCTGGCGGCGTTTGGACCGTTAACGTCGGCTATGGGCGCGAAAGCATTGCCAACGCGGTGCGCGATCAATTGATTAAGCTTAACTATTTCGCGGGCTCTGCCGGCTCGATCCCCGGGGCGCTGTTCTCGGAAAAACTGATTAGCAAAATGCCGGGTATGAGCCGGGTTTATTATTGTAACTCTGGATCTGAGGCGAATGAAAAAGCCTTTAAAATGGTGCGTCAGATCGCACATAAGCGCTATGGCGGCAAAAAGCATAAGATCCTGTATCGTGACCGTGATTATCACGGCACCACCATTGCAACGCTTTCCGCCGGTGGCCAAGATGAGCGCAACGCCCAATACGGACCCTTTACGCCAGGCTTCGTGCGGGTTCCCCATTGTTTGGAATACCGCGCCCAGTGGGATCTGACGGGCGAAGCCTACGGCAAACGCGCCGCTGACGCGATTGAAGAGGTGATTTTGGCAGAAGGGCCTGAAACCGTTGGCGCCTTGTGCCTTGAGCCAGTGACAGCTGGCGGCGGTGTTATCACCCCTCCGGAAGGTTATTGGGAACGCGTGCAAGAAATATGCACAAAATATGATATTTTGCTGCATATCGATGAAGTTGTCTGCGGCATCGGGCGCACCGGAACCTGGTTCGGGTATCAAAATTATGGCATCAAACCCGATATGGTAACGATGGCAAAAGGCGTGGCCTCAGGATATGCCGCAATTGCCTGCATGGTCACCACCGAAGCCGTTTTTGATATGTTCAAAGACGACGCCAGCGACAAGATGAATTATTTCCGCGATATTTCAACCTTTGGCGGCTGTACCGCCGGCCCAGCTGCGGCGATCGAAAATATGCGGATCATCGAAGATGAAGGGCTTCTCGAAAATACGCTTGCGATGGGCGCGCATATGATCGAAAACTTGAACGCGTTGGCCGAAAAACATCCTGTGATCGGCGATGTGCGCGGAAAAGGGTTGTTCTGCGGCGCCGAACTAGTGGCCGACCGCGCCACCAAAGAACCCGCTGATGAGAAGAAAGTGCAGGCTGTTGTGGCCGATTGTATGGCGCAAGGCGTGATCATCGGCGCCACCAACCGGTCATTGCCAGGCTTTAACAACTCGCTATGTTTCAGCCCTGCGCTCATCGCCACAAAAGACGATATCAACCACATCACCGAGGCGGTTGATCAAGCGCTGGGGCGCGTTTTCGCAAGCTAAGCCGGGCCCTAAAAGCCATTCTCTTGCCCCAGGTAAGGGGCAAGAGGGGCCCGCCATTTGGCCGCATTTAGGCCAACCAAAAGACCCGCCCCATGCCTTTTCTGCGCAATATGAACGGTCGGGATTCTGCGTTTACCTTTTTGGAAAAAACAGGCTAAACTGGACTTATGTCCATCCCAATAGAAACTTTCTTTTTAGATCCAGACGCCGAGGGCACGCTGCAGGGCCGCATTCAACAAATGATCGCGGAAGGCATTTTATCGGGGCGATTTCAGAAAAATGAAAAATTGCCATCAACGCGGCGCCTTGCGACGCATTTGGGCATTAGCCGCATTACCATTACATTGGCCTATACCGAATTACTGGCCAATGAATACCTGACCTCGAAAGGGCGCTCAGGATATTATGTGTCCCCCGAAGCGCCCGAACCCCCCCAGTTTAAGCCACTGCCTAAATCGGAAGAAAAGGTGGATTGGACACGCGCCATCGCCAAGCATTATTCAGAAACATCCACCTTTGAAAAACCCGAAGATTGGGCGCGCTATAAATTTCCCTTCATTTATGGGCAAACCGATCCCTCGCTTTTTGATCACGCAAACTGGCGCGCATGCGCGATGAAAGCGCTTGGCGCGAAAGACTTCCCATCTTTAACCGCCGATTACTTTGATCGCGATGATCCCGAGCTTATTGAATTTATCGCCCGGCAAACCTTACCCCGACGCGGGATCATCGCAGCTCCGGATGAGATTTTGGTTACATTGGGTGCGCAAAATGCCTTGTGGCTGTCAACGCAAGTGTTGCTCAACCAGCGCCGCAAAGCCGTGATCGAAAACCCTTGTTATCCGGCCTTGCGCGATATTCTGTACCAGTCGCGCTGCCATATTGCCGCGGTGGATGTGGATGATTATGGCCTGCCCCCGCATCGGATCCCAAATGACAGCTCGGTTATCTTCACAACCCCAAGCCATCAATGTCCAACAACGGCCACCATGCCATTGCAGCGCCGCAAAGCCCTATTGTCCAAAGCGCAAGCCTTAGATGCTTTAATCATCGAGGATGATTACGAATTCGAAATGTCGTTTTTGACGCCGCCATCTCCAGCCTTGAAATCATTGGATGAAGATGGCCGCGTGATTTACGTTGGATCCTTTTCCAAATCGCTCTTTCCTGGGCTACGGCTTGGATATTTGGTCGGATCTGCGGCTTTTATCCGCGAAGCGCGGGCGCTGCGTGCCAGCGTTCTGCGCCACCCCCCGGGCCATATTCAAAGAACCGCTGCCTATTTTCTGCGCCTTGGCCATTATGATGCGCTGATCAAACGCATGGGAAAAACATATTTACAGCGCAGCAAAGTGATGGAGCAAGCAATCGCAGACCATAGCCTTGAAATTGCCGGCAAAGGGATGCATGGCGGCTCTTCTTTCTGGATGCGCGCGCCAAATGGATGTGACACCACTGAATTGGCCGCTAAGCTCAGAGAGCAAAGCGTGTTGATCGAACCAGGGCAAGCTTTTTTTAACGACAGCACGCCGCCCAAAAACTATTATCGTTTGGCATTTTCCTCAATTCCCGCGGATAAAATTAACGCGGGTATCGCAGGAATAGCGGCGATCCTGCGCTAATCTGGATCTATTTTGCATATCAAACTGGCCCTAACAGTCGCGACGGCGCCTTTGTAAACAGACCATGTAAATTATGGCTATGATGCCCGATTCCAAATCGTTCCCTCAGGAGACCCAGCAAGATGAAAATGACAACCGAAGAAGCCTTTGTAAAAACCCTACAAATGCATGGCATAGAGCACGCATTTGGTATTATCGGCTCGGCCTTCATGCCCATTTCGGATATTTTCCCACAAGCAGGTATCTCTTTCTGGGATTGTGCTCATGAAGGTTCGGGCGGCATGATGGCCGATGGCTATACCCGCGCCTCTGGCAAAATGTCGATGATGATCGCGCAAAATGGCCCCGGTATTACAAATTTTGTAACCGCCGTAAAAACCGCCTATTGGAACCACACACCTTTGCTTTTGGTAACGCCGCAAGCCGCCAATAAAACCATTGGGCAAGGTGGGTTTCAGGAAGTGGAGCAGATGGCCCTGTTTGAAGATATGGTGGCCTATCAAGAAGAAGTACGCGATGCCAGCCGCGTAGCAGAAGTTCTAAACCGGGTGATATTGAACGCCAAGCGCGCTTCGGCCCCGGCGCAAATCAATATGCCGCGCGATTTCTGGACTCAAGTGATCGATATTGACCTACCCGAAATCGTAAGCTTCGAGCGGCCCAATGGCGGCAGCGATGCCATCGCGCAGGCAGCAGCACTTCTGGATTCAGCCGCGTTTCCAGTGATTTTAAACGGTGCCGGGGTGATTTTGGCAGATGGGATTGAAGCAAGCAAGAAGCTTGCCGAGCGCCTCGATGCACCCGTTTGCGTGGGCTATCAGCATAATGACGCCTTCCCCGGCTCGCACCCGCTTTTCGCAGGCCCGCTGGGATATAACGGATCAAAAGCCGGGATGGAGCTGATTTCAAAGGCAGATGTTGTTTTATGCCTTGGCACCCGCTTGAATCCGTTTTCCACACTACCGGGATATGGCATCGATTACTGGCCAAAAGACGCAAAAATTATTCAGGTTGATATCAATGCGGACCGTATTGGATTGACCAAAAAGGTCAGCGTCGGAATTATCGGCGATGCGAAGAAAGTTGCCGAAGGCATTTTTGAACAACTCTCGGGATCGGCCGGCGATGCCGGGCGCAGCGAACGCAAAGCCGCCATTGCCCAAACCAAATCTGCTTGGGCGCAACAACTTTCGAGCATGGATCACGAAGAAGATGATCCCGGTACCACATGGAACCAGCGTGCGCGCTCTGCCAAGCCCGATTGGATGAGCCCCCGCATGGCCTGGCGTGCGATCCAAAGCGCGCTGCCCAAAGATGCGGTGATCAGCTCTGATATCGGCAA
>Ga0228643_1000246_pt1 | contig 21008 bp, 12 predicted proteins | sample 55DmetaG_FD_190533 | JGI IMG/M metagenome (GOLD analysis project Ga0228643, IMG submission 190533) | Seawater microbial communities from Monterey Bay, California, United States - 55D | ecosystem: Environmental > Aquatic > Marine > Coastal | place: USA: California | collected 2016-11-08
CATTTGCCAATCATAAAATAATTAAAGTAGTATAAAAAATGTAAATAAAAAAAATAAAAAAAACTCTAAATAACCAACAACCATTATATTAAAGAGGAAGGGGAATAAAAACACAAACTCTATGTCGTACAAAATCAAAAAAACACAAAGAAGTGCAAAATTAATATTAAACTGAATATTCACGTCAGTTAGGCTTTTAAAACCACACTCGTAGAATTGTTTTTTTGTGTATTGACTCTTGACTTTGTAAAAATATTCTCCAGCAAAAGTTAAAGCTCAAAAAATTAAACCAAAAATAAGAACGTTTTGTATAAAAAAAAAAAGAACCATGTCACCCACTTAAAGCATTACGCTTTTTTTGTTTTTCTCACATTAAACCTTGAAAACTTTATTTTGTTTAAATAAAGTTTGTTGTGGTTGTCGACTCAGAAATTTAAAGGATTCTTTTTTCTTGAATCTAAGTTTAAAGTTTTGTTGATGTTTTTAAATAAAATTATTAACAAAAAACCCAGGGAGAATTCTAAACCTGCAAGAGCTAATAAAAAAAATGTTGTACACAATAAAAGAATATCGTCATTACAACCACAAAGAAGTACGGTAAAACAGTATAAAATTATTCAAACCAACTCCGAATAAAACAGTAAGGTTAAAAAGTTCGAAGCGTTTAAAAAAAAGAGAAAAAGAGACAATCAAAAAAAAAAAGTTCAAAAATTTACTCAGGTTTGCATAGATTTCAATTTACAATTCAAATTTTTTAAATAAAAACAAATAAATTTAAAGTTCAATAATATTATTTCCTATATAAGATATTCTTTCTTCTAAAATATTATAGTAAACATCTTTCGAGTTTTCGCAGGTAAAATCTTTGCGTAAAGGGTTATACTCCGCTGAGTAATCTAAGAGAATTTTACGGGTATCTCTTTTGTTGTAGTAAACTAAACCGTACATCTCACTTAGTTCTCTTTCACCCCAGTTTGCACTTTTAAAAACTTTGTCTACAGATTCGAAAGCTAAGTTATTTTCAGGTTTTAATATAAAAGTGAGTCTAATTTTTGTATTTAAACAGTAATAATTATAAAATGGCAGTAGTCTTGTTTTTTTTAAAAACAAATCAAATTCACTATTAGGTGAAAAATAATTGAGGGAATCTATCGCCGACATATCGGTTAAAAAAGTTTGCGAACAGCTGAGTTCTTTTTTTAAGATATAGTTCATAGGCTTAAACCACTCCGCAGGTAAAAAAATGTAGTAATGATTCGGCGTGTTAGTTTCCGAAGTTCAAATGACGGGTTTAATTTTTTCTAAGATACAAAATAGTTGTAAAGGAAGTTTTTGCTTCAAAAACATTTACCAGTTTAACATTTTTATTTTAAATAGCAGCTCCGAAACAAAAGAAAAGTCTTAGGTTAAGAAGGTTTAAAGTTCTAAAAACTAAGTTAAAGAAAAAAAAATCTAATATTTTGGCAACGAGGTCAGTATTTTGATTTTAGTATACTTAAATTAGCTGGCTATTTTTCTATGATGTCAGTTAGTTTTCATGAAGTACACTCTTTATTAGGTTTTTATTCGTTATTAATTGTTGTGAACCAACTCATAAGTGGAACAATGCTATCATTCAGTTTAGTCCCATAATCTTTGATGATTCCTTTAGTTCGTGATGAGGAGGATATGGAGAATCTTTGAGCTGATGATTTTTTTTGATTACATGAAAGAGGGGTAGATTTGTTATTTATTTTTTCCTGAATTCATTTATTTCGTAAATTGTACTTAAATGTTGTTGAGTACGAACAAGAAGCCGCGTGGAAAAGTGGAATTTTTACTTTTTTAATTTTTCAAGTTGTAGTTTTTTTAGGTTTAGTTTTATGTTGTACACACTTAAGTGATATTACACTAACTATCGCCGCAAATATTTTACACACTTTCTTCGCGTTTAAAGGTAAAGCTTATTGGTGATTATTTACAGATAAACAACTAAACACCGATACGATTATTAGATTAGCTTACGCTCATTATGTGGCAGCCTTTTTTATGTTTTACTTAGCAATTCTTCATGGTGTAGATATGCATCATGATTGAAAAAACGAGTACGCTTACGACGGTATTGAGACTGAATTAAGTTGATTTGATGAAGCTTTAAGTAGTGAGTTAGCAGGTACAATTGACGTTTTATTAATTGTTGGTTTTTTCTGCTACTTATGATTCCCAGAACCGGAAGCTTTAACCTATGAAATATTTATGTGAGGTGATATTGGTTTTGTTACCGATGTTCGTTTTTACGGAGTTGCTCCGCACTGATATTTTAGACCTTTCATGGCATGATTGATTGCATGTCCTCATCACAAAACAGGTATATTCGGTTTTGCTGTATTTTTTGGTGCCTTATTTTACCAACCAGTGATTAACGGAAAAAACGAACAGTTAAATTTTTTAAAAAAGACATTAACATTTTTTAGATTTAAATTTAAAAAAAACAGCTTTTTTAAAGGTTTCAGTTATAACATTGAGTTGAACTTAGGTTACCAATTACTCTTTTTTATGTTTATTATGTGTACACTATACACGTCTTCTTGCTTACCTTACGGTAAATTCTACAATCGTATTGGAGGTAATATCGGATTATTATTCGCGTATATGTTCATGTTTAGTTACTTAGTGTTTCCTTTCTTTAAATCTTCTGTTTTAATCGACGCCAATGTTTTTTATTTTTTCCGTCGTGCAAAATTTTTAAAACATAACTAATGATCAGCGAAATTATTTTTTATAACGACCATATTATTTCGTTAATACAAGATTTGGATTTTTTTGTGTATAACTCTTTACAATTTTTTAAGAATTTTTTACACAGTTTTTAACGAATAAGGTTTATCTTATATAAGGAATAATATTATTGTTGAAAATTTTTAAAGATATAGTTATCTTATATAAGGAATAATATTATTTAAATTAGTAATTATAAAATAATTAAAATATTAACGTCTATGAATCAAAACAAGCAAAATTTTGTTTATTTTATCAAATTAATTGGTATTTATAGTCTGTTTGCCTGAGTAGGTATGATTTTAGTAGTGCACCACTCAATGAGTTTAAGCACGATTAATTTTATGCAGCACTTATTGGGGTATAAGATTATTAACCCCATCGACGCAGTTTTCGGGGCTTTTTTTTCCGGAACAAACTTCGACTTAACTTCTCTTATTGATTATAAATTGAGTAATTTAGTTTTAAACAAGGATGCATTAATTAAAATCGACTCTAGTATGGAGGTGCCGACTTTTGTTTTTTTTGGTTTTTTTTTTTTTATGACAACAAGCCTGAGTTTTGTTTTTTTTAACTATTTAGGTTTGTACGGAGTATTTTCTTTAAATATGTTAAGTTTATTTTTGTTTTGAGGCTCCCTGCTTCCCCATTTTAACGATATTATGCTCTACAACATTAAGTACAAAGTAATTGTGGGTAAATGATTTTATTTAAGTCCAAATTATGTCGTTAATTTCGATTTTTTAATCGACAAGGTTGCTTTTAGTTTCACATTTTTGACCGTTTCCATAGCCTTTTTTGTCTATTGTTACGCATTCTCTTATTTTCGCTACGAGCCTTTAGTTGAGCGGTTGCTGTTATTTCTATGTTCGTTCGTTTTAAGTATGGTTTTTTTGGTTAATTCTGGAAACTTAATTATGATGTTTTTAGGGTGAGAGCTTATTGGGCTAACTTCTTTTTTTTTGATTAATTTTTGAGTTACTAGAGTAGGTACGCTAAAAGCCGCGTTTAAGGCGTACGTTTTTAATAAAATTAGCGATGTTTTCTTTTTTTTTTTCATACTGGTTATTTTTTTGGTATTATATGACGTAGATGTCTCTGTAGTTAATAGCCAAGTACCGAAGTTAGTCGCTTTTAAGATTTGCTTTTTCTCTTACGAGCTAAACTTAATTGAATTTTCTAGTTTTTTATTAACCTCGTGTGCATTTATTAAATCAGCTCAGATAGGAGCTCATTTATGATTGCCGGATTCTATGGAAGCGCCGGTACCTGCGTCCGCATTAATCCACTCCGCAACTTTAGTGTCGGCTGGTATTTACCTAATGTTAAGATTTCACCCATTAATGGAGAACTCTACGTACTGCAGGGTAGTTGTACCTCTAGTGGGTTCGTTAACGGCGGTATATGGTGGTATGGTAGCTGCGTTTCAATCTGATATTAAAAGAATTCTTGCGTACTCGACAATTAGTCATTGTGGATTTTTAATGACTTTGACAGCGTTCTACTCTAACGAAGTGGTGATTTTTTATCTATATGTTCATGGTTTTTTTAAGGCTACAGTATTTTTAAATGTAGGTAATGTTATTAGATTTAGTAAAAATTACCAAGATTTTAGGCGGATGGGTAATTTTCATAAACATTTACCCTTTGATTGTTTTTTAAGTTTTTTCTGCTTGTTTAATTTGGCCGGTTTACCTTACTCATTAGGTTTTTTTATGAAACACTTATTTTTTTTAGTGGTTAACCAAAGTTTATATTTTTATATTTTCGTTTTTTTAAATGTTTTTTTTGGCGCTCTTTTCGGTTTATTTTACTCTTATAGATTATTTTATAATGTATTTTTCGATTTTAAAAAATCTAGAAAAGCTATCTATATTCAAACAAATAACACTGTTTTGGACGATAAATTCTTCTCAAATACCAGCCTAGCGTCAAACATCGCTATTTTAAGTTTATTTACCGTTGCGTACATCAGCATTATCTATCTATATTTAATTTTTTCTGACGTTTCGAATAATTATTCTGATTTTGATAACTTTTTAACAAATACAACTTTTTATACAAAAAACAACACCAATTTAAATAAAGCACTCAATAGCGCCTTCATAAACTGAGTTGTAATTTTTTTGGGCGTTACAATTATATTTTCAAAATTTAGAAAACAACCTACAAATTATAATCACTTCCAACAATTTTTTGATCTAATTTTATTTTCTATATTTTTTTATTTTTCTTATGTACTATTAAGCTACTAAATAAGTAATTAGCGTTTGTTAATTTGTTGGTTATCACCGACTACTTATAATTAATTAATTAAAGTACTTTTCTATGTGGGGAAATATTTCGACAGAAGTAAGTTACATGAATAATTTTAATCTTGGATTTCAAAACACAACATCCGATGTTCTAATACACTTAGCGCAGTGACAGTATTGGTGATGATTTTGATTTTCTTTTGTCTGAGTTCTTTATTATTTACTTATTGCGAGGACTGTAAGACATAGACTACTCAAGTTCAGACCACGCTTAGCCACTACGTTTAGACCTCATGGTAAATGGGGAGATTTACTAACTTGTTTAATCCCGTCAATATGATGTGTGAATATTTTAATTAATTCTAATTTTATTTTAAAACTACTAGAGTGACAAAACGAGTCTAGCTTGTTTACAATTCGTATTAGAGGTAGACAATGGTACTGAGTTTATAAATTTGAATTAAAAACTTTTACGGATGTTTTATCTGCACCTAAAAATGTTGGGCATAATCATTGACAATTAAGCACACCGAATGACGTTCAAAAAGCTGATGATTATTTGAAAATTTTAAGAATGCGTGCACAAAACAGGTGATTAAAAACTTACTGAAACGATACCCTAAAAAAAAACGCGAAATTATCAAAAAGTCATAATATATCTTCTTACGAGCAGTTTAAGTTAAAAAACGAAAATTTAAAAGACACTATCCTATTCAAGGAAAAAGTTAACAATTTTAGATTTAACAATATGGCTTCCGATAATTATTTATCTAGTAACCCCGAAATAAATGATTATTTATTTGATAACTTTTCTAAAAAAAAGATTATTAACTCGTCAGAGGACAATTATTTTACTCGCGTTAAAATAAAGAAAAAAAATTTGGACAAAAATGTTTCTATTAATTTTAGCAGCAACAAGTTATTATCTTTTAATGACGATTGGGGTAACTTTTTTAAAAAACAATTTGATTTTAAAAGAAAAACTCAAAACTTTTTTTTTAAAAAAGTATGATTAAACGAGTTTCTAGATTCTAATAAAATAAAAATTTTTCGTTTTTCTGATTTTTTTGAAAATAACGCAGTAGTTAAAAGAGGTTTTGGTTCTCACAGCCCATTAAGAATTATAAAAAATACCTTTATAACTAATAATAATACTTATGATCCTAATTTCAATGAAAATTTCGAACTTTTAAGATTTAGATTTAACGATAACAATATCAGCGTAAACCCTAAATTACCTAATAATAATCAGTACTTAACTTTAAAGCAAAAAAGATACAGTTTAAAAGGAAAAATTAATGCAAAAAATTTAGATGTATTTGATTATGAATTAGCTAGGGAAAAAAAACTTAGATGAACTCCTAGACTTAAAGATAATCAACATTTTATTGATAGCCCTCAAAATGCTACGAGAGATTACAGATTGTTAAAAAAAAATAAAGTAAGACAAGAAGTATTTCCTGTACAACTAAACCGTAGGTTACTAAGAACTAAAAGAACATTAGTCCTACCCGCTCATGTCAATTTAACAGCCATCACTAATTCTTACGATGTTGTACATTCTTGATTTATACCGGGTTTAGGTTTAAAATTTGATTGTGTTCCAGGAAGAACCACCCATCACACTTTTTTTGTTGAAAATGTTGGATTTTATTACGGACAATGCGCCGAAATTTGTGGTAGATATCACCACCACATGCCTATCAGAGTTTGTGCGCTACCTTTTGAGCATTTCTTAGTGTGGTGAAATTCATTCGGTTTACCAAAATTACTTTATACAAATAATCAAAAAAAATTTTCTAGTGCTTATGGTTTTAGAAAATATGTTTGGTAGTCGTTAGTAACTTTTTATTAAAAATTAGGATGTAAAAATTTAAACTAGTTGAGTGTGATTTTAGCTTGGAATTAATGCTAACTGAACACATAACACATGCAAGTTAAACATAAATAAATGATTTATTTATGTAGCGTAAGGGTGAGTAACTCGTGATTAGTGCCGTAAACCCTCCTTAGATGGAAGGTAGTGAACGTTATTATCTTTTTTTTAAACAATGTGATGTTATTTAAGTTATTTAAAGTTTCTTTTTAGTTTTTTACGGTTTAGAGGTCTAGTTGCGTGGGATTAGATTTTGGTGATAAGTCGGCGATCCTTAGTTGATTTGAGAGAAGAATCAGCCACATACGGGTATGAGAAAGACCCTACCTATTCGGCAGCAGTGAGGAATTTTAGGCAATGTGCGGAAGCATGACCTAGTGAATCAGTGGAGGTGATGAAGGCTATGGCAGCTGTAAAGCTTGTGCGTGGAATAGAATAATAGTTAATTCTAAAGAGAAACCATGGCCAATACATGTGCCAGCAGCCGCGGTAATACATGAGTGGTGAGCATTATTCGCATTAATTGGGCGTATAGGATGCGTAGACAGCTATGTAAATTTCCTTTAACTACATTAGTATAATAGGATCTAATGGAATATACGTAGCTTGAATAATTAATAGGCGGACGGACCTAGTAAACTAGTGATAAAATGCTGAGAGTTTATTAGTACCCCCGAAAGTGTAGACAGTTTACCATTAATTATTGACGTTGAGGCATGAAAGTATAGTTAACGACGAGGATTAGAAACCCTACTAGTCTATACCGTAAAAGATGAGTATTCAATTTTTTTTTAAAGAATTTGAGTTAACACGTTAAATACTCCGCCTGGGGAGTACAGTCGCAAGATTTGAACTTAACAAAATTGGCGGGAATTTGCTCAAACGGTGGAACATGTGGTTTAATGCGATAATCCGCGAAAAATCTTACCAGTATTTATTGTTTCTCTTTATGCTGCAGGTAGCGTTTATGGATAAGAGAAACAAGTTAGAGTTGCATGGCTGTCGTCAGTTCGTACCGTGAGGTGTAGAATTAAGTTTTGTTACGAACGCAACCCTCAAAATTCAGTTTTAAAAATAAATTTTTTCTGGATGAGCTCTTTATGACAGTTATATCTTTTAACTATTAGAGTGAAATAAGAGGCTAAAGTCAAGTCCTTATGACCTTCGTATACTGGGCTACACACGTGTTACAAGAATAAAAACAAAGAGTTACAAAAGTGCAAACTGGAGTGAAGCTCTAAAATTTATTTAAGTGCAGATTGTTTTCTGAAACTTGAAAACATGAAGATGAAATCGTTAGTAATTGTGCATTAGTACGGCACAGTGAATGAAAAATCAAATTTTGCACACACCGCCCATCACGCTCGAAAAATGATTGTCGCTGGAAGGAGGATGGTTTTTTGAGTCGATAAATTTATTTAAAGAATGTGCATATACTTTAGTTCATGTGAGCTGATTTTGTATGTATCAGAAAAAAGATTAACTTTGAATGCGCCCTTGGTGATTTGAGTGAAGTTGACACAAGGTACTGGTAGGGGAACCTGTTGGTGGATTATGTTTATTTTTTTTTAAAACTTAAATTTCGGCTAGACTAACTAGCCTTCGTAATGAATTTATTTGATTTTTATCTTTACACAAATTTAGAAGATGTGTTAGTTTTAATTTTTTTATACAATTTTGTAAAAATTGTTATAGTTTGTTTATTTAACGAAATTTTATGAAGTTCGCAAATATTCAATAAAAAACATCACAATAATAATGACTCTTTTAAATTACGCTTTTATTATGAATCTTTTTTAAAATTAAGAACTTCATCTAAAAATTTTATTTTTTTTAATGTAATTACAAAATAAAATTTAACTTTACGCCTTTTACTTGAATTAATACTCCGTAAAGTTGACAATAATTCATAAAATTTTTATTAATAATCTAAATAATCTAATTAAATATTATACGCACGATGACCAAAGTGGTAGTTTTAATCTAAAAGAAAGAAAACGTAATTTTAATTTATTTGTGTTTGCTAGCAGTTCTCTTGATAAATATAATACGCATAAAGCAAATACAGACAAGAATTATAATTACTATTTAGATAATTGTTTTTATTTAAATAATTTTAAGAATTTTTCTATCGACAATGTTTTGTATTTTCTTTGTGTACAACACATAATGTTGAATAACGATTTTGATTTAACTTATAAAAAAACTTTTTTTAAAAAAAGAATTTTTGTTGGTATGTTAAATTTAAACGCTAATTGGTACAAAAAATTAAGTAAAAAAAATAGTAAAAAATTAAAAAAAAACATAATTTTTTTAAAAAACTTAATAAACAAACCATCTAATGAGGAAGCTTTACTAACTTTAAATTTATTCGAGAAGTTTAAAATTATGTTTTTAAGAAAAAATAAAATTTTTAATAAAGGTAGATACTCTCGAAATCGTCAAATATATCGTACTGGTGTTTATATGATTTTATGGTTAAATATATTAGTAATCGTCAGTATTTACTTTCTCTTTTATAGATTTGTATTTAATTTTGGTATGATTTGAATAATTTTTTTTTTATTCGTTAGTAGTTTTTTTTTCTCAAGATTTACGCAAAATAGCAATTTCTCGCCTAAGTTTTTTCTATATAAAGTTTACCACCTAATAAAATGATTATACATGTTTGCTTGATCTTTTATAAGTAACGTATTTAAAATTAGTTAAATTAATTATTATGTATACTCGCGTTTAAGGTACTACTTGCTATTCGTATACATAAGGGAATAGTTTAGAGGTAAAACTGCGGTCTTCAAAATCGCTGTCGTGGGTTCGATCCCTGCTTCCCTTGGTAGTAACGTCTACCTAGAGTTGTTTTATTTTGCTAAAGAATACGTTTAATGTTTTAGTTATTATTTTTAAGAACACTCGAAGTGATTTTGATTACTTTGTTAGAAACGAAAAACAAAGTAATTTTTTAGTTTTAGGTAAAAGAGCTTTATTATTAAAAGAGCTTAAATCAGACATAAGCCTTTCTAATTATTTAATTTTCAAATTGATGACATTTAATTACAAAGAAAATTTTTTTAACATAACAAAAAACAGAATTAATTTACGCTCCGGTCAATTAAAAAACTCTTACTTATTTTTTAAGAGTGATAAATTAAACCAAAAAACTGGCATATCTCTTTGAGGTGGGTTAATTTTTTTTTGAAAAGCTTTGCAGTATTGATTTTTAGGTTTATTTTTGGCTTTAGTTTGTACTTATTATCTTTGCGTTATAAAATTATTACCTTTTACTAAAATATTCTTTAATTGAATTATGTTGTCAATGTTTCTTTATTGGATGCTGTCGGGTTTTGTTTTTTTCACTAAAAAGTACAATTTTACAAAATTCACTTCCGCAATTCAAAGATTTTGAAAACGGTCATACATAGTTTTTTGACTAATTGAAACTTCATTATTTTTAGTTTTTTTTTACTTAACCATAAATGCAAGTGCGGAACCTTATAATTTTTATGACGCAGTTGGTTTTTATAAACAGCATTTGTTTTCCTGAAGATCCTTTTTTTTGAAAAATATACTAATAATTGTATTAATTATACTTAGTTATTTTTTGATTGTTTTAACAAAATGAGAACAGTTCAATAAAATACAGATATTACTATTACCTATGACTTTATTAATAATATACATAGCGTGATTAGAGACTTACCAAGTCTACCATTTATTGCATTTTTACGGATCTTTAAATTGAGTTTATGACGTAGACGAGCGATTATGAAACTTAGAGGTAGAATTTAAGCGAACACGTATCGCTAACCATTACGTGACTATATGTTTTTTAGCGAAATATTTTCACATTTTGTTTATATTGGTTTTCTGATTATTTTCTGTTTTACGTTTTTTAGAAAAAAAAAGATTAAGCTACCCTTTGTTATCCGCTAATGTGCAAAATTTTATTTTTCTTTATATGATGAGTTGATTGTATATGTACCCTTGATTCAAATTTTACACTAGAAGATATTTAGATTATTCTTTTAATGATTTAAATGTAACTACGCATAATTTAGCATTTAAGATTTTTTTTTCAGACTTAAATTTATACTTATCTGTTATATTTGATGGAGTATTTGACCAATTAAAAAAAAATCTAATTTTTTTTGAAGACGCTGCGTTTTTTTATTGACATGAAAACAGCGTCATCGTGCACAACTCTCAATTCATTAGACATGCATTGAGAGATGTGTTAATTAACAAACTTTCGTAATTTATATAATGTTTAACAAATTCGTTTACAATTTAAAACTTAATAAACCGCAAATGTTCTTAAAAAAAAAAAAATAAATCTAACCTATAAAGCAATATTTTCTAATATAAGACTTTACAAGTCGTTTAAAAAAAAAAACCCTTCTTTCTTTTTAACTAAAAAATACCGCACCTCTCTCTTCAAAATAATTTGCGCAAAAAAAAAAACAAATAATGACGAAAACATGACGTACGACCAATACATGAAAAGCATTTGAAGAAATATAAATAAACCAAGTAAGTTTTATAAATTTTTAGATTACCGCAGTACTTGGTCGTTATCTAAAGCAAACGCTGAGAAAAAATTCGATTTTAAAATAAGAAAAATAAATTGTTTTTTTTGAAGTATTTCAAATATTAAAAATGTCGGTATTTATAACACACAAAAAATTAAAAAATCTTTTTATTTAGATTTCCAAAATAACGTTTATAAAAAAATTAGATTTGAAAAACGTAAAACTTTAGATTTATTATTAGACAGATTTAAAGCGAGAAATTTTTGAGAAAATCAAAAAAAAACTTTTTTACATAATTTTGATTGAAAATTCAAAAATTGTTTTACTAAAAAAATTCAAGCGAAAAAAAATAACATACTCAAAAAACAACAACCACCGATGGTCAATTACACACACTTCGGCAAAAAAAAAATCATTAATTGCGACAATAATGTGATGTTTCTATTTAAACCAGCTTCGTCCCTTTACTCTAAGTTCAAATTAAAAATTGATTACTTCAATATAAATATAAAACTAAAATTGAAATTTTTAGAATACAGATTAGTAAAGAAACAAAACAGGGGTTTATCTATAACTGCCGCACTTAAATTTTTAAATAAAAAAACATATGAAATACTTACAGCTACGCTTATTCTTAATCTAAAAATTAAAAAAGAAATTTTTTTAATCAAACAAGACTTGAAAAAATTTTTTAAAAAAAAAAATAAATATTATAAAGAAACAAATAAAAACCTCTATAAAACTAAAAACCTCTATTACCTTTCTAAAATCCAGCTCTGATTATTTTTACTTTTTATGTGGGCACTTTTAGAGATTAACAATTTTTTACAAAACTACGAATTTGTAGATTTTAATTCATTTTTAATTCAGCATTTAATAACTCAAAAATTTTTTTTATTTGTATTATATCTTTTATTTTGCTTAGTTTTTTTTAAAAAAGTTTATTTAAGTAAAGACCTAAAAAAAAAAATTAACAATTTTTTTAAAAAAATTATTTACAATTTTTTTATACCAGAAGAAGAGAAAAAAATTAATGACTATATTAAAAGTATAGAAGACCGCCCGAGTTTTTCAAATCATTATGACTCTTTTTTGTACTTTTACTATTTCAGAACTTGTTTTAAAAAAACACCTAAAACAATATTAGCTGAAATTAGAGAGCTGCGAGATTTAGAAAATGCGATAAATAATTTACATCTTAAATACGATGACGATGAAATTAAAGATGATATATCTGATTTACTTGAAAACGAGGATGATGAGGAAGAGGAAGAAGAAGATAATAAAAATAAATATGAGAAAATATTACTTAGTTATGAGGATAGTATTAAAGTTATTTTAGATAAGCTAGAGTTAGAGTTAGCAATAGTAAGATTTGAAGAATTTTTATTAAAATTTAAAAAAAATTTAATTTTTTTTAAATATTTAAAAAAATTAAACAAATTAAAAAAAAATCTTTACGATTTTAATAGTATTCAATTTAAAAAAAAAAAATCTTTATTACTCGAACTACTAAGATTAAAAAAAAATTTTATTGTAGACTTATTAAGATTTTTGGTATCTAATCTATTTGAGTATCGAAGTAATAAAAACAAAATAAAACAACTCTTAAATTTAATAAAAGTGAGTAAACTGATTAAATTTAACCTAGAAAACAACTTCTTTGCACAAAATAACCCGCTTTACGATAGCACTAGAGCACTTAGTTTTAAAATTTTTAAAAAATTAAATTCGCACCTTACAAAAAAAAAAAAATATTTGATTTTAAAAAAATTATCAATTTTAAGAAAAAAATATTATTGTAAAGGTAGTAACGACGCGTTACCTATAAGTGTAAATGTGCATTTAAATTATTTTTATTTTTTTGATAAATACGCAACCCTCTTAACAAGCTTAAATCCTTATACTATCGCACACAGAATAAATTTAGCAGAAAATTTTAAAAAAAATAAATTTTTGTTTAAGAAAATAAACAAAAAATCACTGTTTTTAAATTTTTTAGATTTTAAAAGCAAATTTAATATAAAAAAAAATCCTTTTAAGTTTAATTTTAAGCTTGCGAGTTTAGAAAAACCTGTATTAAAGATAACTAAAACAAATTTAAAAGTAGTCGAAAAAGTTCTTTTAAACCCGGAACCGTGCAAAGCTAAATCTATTTTTGATTTTAAAAGATTTAAAAAGTATATAATAAAAACATTTGATTTGACGTTTTTAATACAAAAAACTGAGGACCCTTGTATTAAAAACATCAGTAAAGCACCTAGAGTAACACCTATTCTGATGCTTTTAACATTATGCTGTTTATTTTATTATTTAATTTTTTTAGAAAGAATTTTTTTTGCTTACGAATTTGATTTATCAATACGAAATTCAATAAATTTTAAATATAAGCGTAGTTTGTTTACTAACTTGGATCATTATAGTATTTTAACGTTGTATTTACAAGTATTAGTAGACGTGGTTATTTTAATAATTACATTTATTTATTGATTAAATTTTACTAAATTAAATAATAACATAATCTATAAAAAATTTAGTGTGTGGGTGTACAGTTACTATGTAATTTTATTGATTAGTTGACTTCAATATTTTTTTTTTATGTGCGAGTATTTAGGGATAATGTTAAACATAAAGTTGTTTATCTATTTACTTGAATTTTTTTATAGTTTCAAACTTTTTTTACTTTTTAATGTCGAGAGGTATGTAGCGGATCATACCGTATTTAATTCTTACGCGTTATTTTTACTAAACTTAATTATTCTTTTTTTTGAAACTATAAATTTTGCGATCAACATCTATTTTTCTGTTATAATAAATTTGTTAGAGGTGTTTATGCGATATCTCGAGCTAGACTATTTTGAGCAACTTCCAACTTTTTATTTTAATTCCCCATATTCAGAAAAAACTATTGAAGCTCTCGAAGCCTTTATGTCTGTTTGAGAGTGCTTACGTCATTTTATTCGCTTGATTCGTACACTTCCTCAATTAGTTTTTTATTCATTCGCTCCGGAAATAATTATAAAAAATGACATATCAACTTGTCAACATTATGTTTTATTACTAGATAATTTTTTCGAAAATTTTTTTAATGATAGTTATTTAAACGTATCGAAAAATAATTTTTTCAAAACAAACTATCCTTTATTAAATTTCAAAGACAAGTTTATAGATAATGAAAAATTTTTGACTACACCCTTTAAACCGTTTTTTGAAATCAATGGCTCTACCTTGACTTCTTTCTTTGAGTGAGTTATACAAAAAAAATTTAAAGAAAATAGTGCATGATCTTTAGATTTAAACTTTAACGGTTCTAAATTATCCGAAAACAATCTTACTGAGTTCGTCTCTACTTTTGATCTACAGTTTTACGACTTTAACCGAATTAAAGAAAAAAACTTAGTCGAAATAAATAGTAAACATTTTTCTAATAAATATAGAATAACAAATACCACCAACGATATAATAAACAATTTTATGAGCTCAGTGTCAGAATTAAATTTTATCGACTATTGTAAAAATAAAAATTTGTTTATATTTAGTTTTGAAAAAAATTTACCTACTTATTTTGTAGATTTGAATTTACTTAAAAATTCAAATACGCAAAAACTTTTTAACCTAAAAAGTGATTTCACTCGATATTTTCTCTCTGAAATTATAAATAATGACTTAATATTTTTTATAAATGACCAAAATTTAAAGTCTGCAAGTTTAATTCAAAACAAGCACGTAGATAAGTTTAATATAGGTATTTTAAAAAAATTTGATATTGATTTAATTATTGATTTTAATAATTACCCAAGTATGGACAGTAAATTAAATAACTATTTTAAAGATTTTACACTAAATAACTTTAAAGATAGCTCGGCATTTATTGGGGATAGTTTATTTGCTAATATTTTAAATGAATTTTCTTTAGAATTATTAAAGATAAATTGCTTAAGTCATAACAATATAGTGTCAGATTCTGAGTTAACTAATTTTTTATCAAAATTACTAGAAATAAAAAAAAATGTGGATTTTTTTTTTAAAAATAATTACGAAACTTTAACCAACCTATATGTTGAATTTCTACTAAATCATTATAATTTTTTTAAAGAAGATTTACGTGCTTTTTATTTATCTAAAAATTTAAGAGATTATGTAAAAGAGCCGCTCAATAACAACTCAGACTATTTAATAGAAAATTTAAACTTTTATTTAAATAAAAATGAAGCTGTTAGATACAAAATTGAAAATATAAAAAATGAAAAAGTTAATTTTATTTATGATAATTCAGTAACGAGGGCCAGCTTATACGAACCCTTAAATCTTTTTAACTATTTTTTCGATAAATTTAAAAATCCTAACTTTACAGAATTTTTAAGTAATCAAGGACCTGAGGTGTGTTTTTATGTTACTAAAATATTTTTTTTTGAAAATACTTTTATAAAAATATTGGTGATTATTTTCAATTTTATTTTTTTTGTATTTACTATTTTTTTTTATGTTTTTTTTTATATTAACGAAGTTTTTTTGCTTTTAGTTCACGACTCCCTTTATTTTTATAGACTTTTTGTAAAACTTCTGTATAAATATTATTTTTACAAGGGTAGAAATCCTTACAACGACGATAATTTTGATTAATGTGAGACGAGTTAACAACCTATATTGAAATATTAAATGATATCTCTATTTGGTTTAATGGATACTTTAAGTTTTTCAGCCAATTTAAATTTAATTTAGATTGATTACCGGAAAGTTTGGTATTTAAGATTAAGCATATAATAGAGATCCTTACTTTATCTTTATCTAACATATTATCACCCATGGTTATTAGTATTTATCATAATCATAAATACGAAATTACTGACGCTATTTTTCAAATTATTGAGTACTGATGATCAATTTCCAAAATTATTTGACAACTACACAACAGTTTTCTTTCTTATATAACCGTAGTATCTCAGTTTATATTTAAAATTTTTTTCCTCTTTAGTTCGAGGTTATATGAAAAAAACTTTGACGTTTGAAGTAAGTATGTCGATCAATTATTGTTAAATTATTTATTTTCAGCTCATTGGGGGGCTTGTGTACTCATTAACTCTATATTTTTAATTATAGGCACCACTGTAAACAAACTTTTATTAGTTATTTCCATCTGGGCAAACGACATCACAGCCAATACAACACAAACTCTGTTCAAATATGACATTATTTGAGCAGACACCAAAAGTAATGACTTTACTAATTATACAAGAAAGTGATTAAACAAATTCTTTGAAGATAATCTAATTAAAGGGTCTAAATCTTTTTTTAACAAGATTAACTTTGAAAACTATGATTTACCGCCAGATATTTTTTATCAAATTGTTATAGATAAAATAAACGATAATTATAAACCATTTAAAATTTATACAGCATTAAAAACTAATCCGATATATGAGTATATATATTTTATATTGTACCAAATTCAGTATTTTTTATATAAAGCGATTCAGATTTTTTTAATAATTTGTATTAAAATATCTGATATTGTCGGGGTTGTACTCATAGCGTTTGGTTTTCAAAATATACTTAATTAACCCCAATTAAGTATATTATCCTCTTTTTTGATTTGTTTTATTATGCTATTAATTTTTATAATAATATTTTATTTTAACTTTGATTTAATTATATATTACCACATTTACGTTTATTATGTAATGTTGTTGACTCTAATGTTTAGGTTGTCCTCAATAACTTATAGGTACTTAACGATCAATTTAGCTATTTTAATTTTTTTTTATTGATCTTTATTTTTTGCTATTAGTTTTAAACTAATACTAATTATACCATTTTTTACAAAATATATTTTTATTCAATTTTAGGTGAAGCTGAGTTATTATATGTGAATTGATTCACACAATTTTTTTTTCCAAAAATTAAATCAACTTTTCAACTTCAAACACACTATTAAAAGTAAGCAAACAAGTTTTAAAGACATAAGTTATTTATTTTTTATGTTAAATGATTTTAGAAAATATATTTTCAAAAAATATATTTATACGATTAATCATAAACGAATTGCTATCAATTATTTTTTTTTCTCTATGTGGTCTGGTTTATCGGGGGCTGCTTTAGCGACAATGATTAGAATGGAGCTTGCTTACCCTGGAAGCCCGTTTTTTAAAGGTGATTCACTAAATTACCTACAAGTGGTTACAGCTCACGGATTAATTATGGTTTTTTTTGTAGTTGTACCTATTATTTTTGGAGGTTTCGCTAACTTCTTATTACCTTACCACGTCGGATCTAAAGATGTATCTTACCCACGTCTAAACAGTATTGGTTTTTGAATTTTACCTTGTGGTTATTTATTAGTAGCTAAGATTGCTTTTTTGAGACCTCAGTTTTGAAGATATTACGATAAAACTTCATTTTATTTTCCTTTATTAGATAAGTTATCAACAAGACAAACTAATCTAAATAAGGAGGACTTTTTGTTTAATTTGAATTTCTACAGCCAAACAAATTTAGATAATCGTTTGCTTGCTTGAAAAGATAGAAGTAAATCTCCTTATACAGATTATTCTAGTAATATGTTTGCCCCTTTAAAATTACTTTTTTGAAATAGTGTTACTCAGTACCCGGAATCATTCTGATATGTAGCAGATAGAGTAGTAAAGAGTAGAAGAAAAAAAGTCTATTTTACTAAGTGTTCAAACAGAACGTTAGTTACTGCCGGTTGAACATTCATTACCCCATTTTCTAGTAATACTAAATATAGTGGAGTAGGTTCACAAGATCTGCTGGTATTGGGTGTAATTTTCGCAGGTGTGAGTTCTACCATATCTTTCACCAACTTACTAATTACTAGAAGAACTTTAGCTATGCCGGGATTAAGAAATCGAAGAGTACTATTACCTTTTGTAAGTATTGCTATTTTACTTTCTTTACGTATGCTAGTTTTAATTACACCAGTTTTAGCAGCGGCTATGTTTATGGTTATGGCGGATAGACATTGACAAACCACATTTTTTGAATTTGTTTACGGTGGTGATTGTGTCTTGTTTAATCATTTATTTTGATTTTTTGGCCACCCCGAAGTTTATGTTTTAATTATCCCAAGCTTCGGTTTTGTCAATGTAATCATTCCTTTTTGTAATACTAGACGTATCGCCTCAAAACATCACTTAATTTGAGCGATCTACGTGATGGCTTATATGGGTTTCATTGTTTGAGGTCATCACATGTATTTAGTAGGTTTAGATCATAGAACTAGATCTCTTTATAGTACAGTTACAATTATGATTTCTTTACCTGCAACTATTAAGGTTGTAAATTGAACATTAACATTACTAAATGGTGCACTTAAGATCGATGTTGCATTTCTTTTTTGTGTGTCTTACATATTTGTATTTTTAGTTGGTGGTTTTACAGGAATGTGATTATCTCACGTCGGCTTAAATGTTTCTTTACATGATACGTTTTACGTAGTAGCTCATTTTCATTTAATGCTATCGGGTGTGACTATTATTGGTTGTTTTGCAGGTTTTTATTATTACTTTGTAGCTTTTTTCGGTATTAAGTATTCTCGTATTTTTGGTTATCTTCATTTAATTTATTATTCTGGGGGTATTTGAATGACATTTTTACCATTATTTTGAGTCGGTTCGTCAGGATTACCTAGAAGAGTTCATGATTATCCAGCTATTTTCGCAGGATGACAAAGTATGGCGACAACAGGTCATTTTATTACTTTGATGGGTATTATGTTTTTTTTCTTGATGTTACTAGATTCTCATATTGAAAAAAAATTAGCTACAATAAGTACATTAGGTATACCAAGATGACACAAAAGAGTTTTATACTACTTATTTAAAATAAGTTATTTACAACAAGCATCAAAAACTTATTCAAAAATGCCCAACAGTAAAGTTAGAACTTATTTAGCTCAACCTTACAACAACGAGTACGAAGTTTATACAAACTAATTTTTATTTTAACGTAATTTTTATTTTAAGTTTGGGAATTTTAGGTATAGTCATAATTTTTCTTATTAATATTATCCTAATGTTGCTTGTTACTTTAATAATCGCTTCATTAACATTAATTGAGCGTAAAGTTCTAAGCCTAATCCAACGAAGAGTAGGCCCAAATTACGTGGGTTACAGAGGACGTCTTCAATATTTAGCTGATGCGTTAAAACTCTTGTCGAAAGGATTACTAATTCCTGAAGAAGCCAACCGTTTTTGATTCATATCAATACCAGCAATTGTCGCTGCAGTTTGTTACTCTTTTTGAATGAATTCTATTTGAGGTCCTAGTTTATCTATATTTGAAATTGAGTATAATCTAGTTTATGCGACAATATTGTCTATACTGTTTAGTTTTTGTATCGTTTTGACTGGCTATTTCAGCAGAAACAAATACGCATTATTAGCTTCAATTAGAGCAGGTCTTCTTGTTTTAAACTTAGAGCTTTTTCTAGGATTAATGGTTTTAAATTTAGTAGTGTTGTCGGAATCTTTTTGTTTAAGTGTATTTGTTATATATCAAGAAGTTTTTTGATTTATATTTTTGTTTTTTATGGTGTCTGGTTTTATTATGATTACTTTTTTACTTGAGGTGAACAGAGCTCCTTTTGATTTAGCAGAAGCAGAGTCGGAATTAATTACTGGTTATAGCGTCGAAATCGGTGGTTTTTTTTTTGCACTTTATTACCTCGGCGAATATTTTCATTTGTTCTTCTTTTCATCTTTTATTGCAATATTATTTTTTGGTGGTTGAGAAACCCCTGAATTTTTAGGTTACTTATTTCAAAGTAAGTATTCATTAGACCACGTAAATTTTACTGCACTCGAAGCAGCAACTTATTTTACAAAAAATTTTTACCTTTTTGTTGCAAAAGAAATTGCTGAATGAACCGTAGTAGCTAACATACACAATACCTATTCTAGAATAATTTTAAATAAAATATTTGGATTATCCGAAAGTTTTGAATTTATGCTATACTATTATAGATTACAAAATTAAATAGTGCTCACCTTAATACAAATTTACAAACTTGAATTAATCCCGGGTAAGCAGTTTGATTGATTTTTTTTTATTGGGTTGGGTTTGAGATTACATAAGTTTTGTTGTTGAAGTATTAATTCATTTTTTAGAAAAATTTTGTCTTTTTGTAGCAAACGAGGTAGCTGAGTGAACAGTAGTATCAAATATATACGGTAATTACTCAAGCATTATTTTAAACAAAGTATTTGGATTATCCGAAAGTTTTGATTTTATGTTGTATTATGCAAAATTAAAAAAGTAATCACACTTACCTAAATATTTATTTATAGACTTGATCTTAGATCAGGTAAGTTTTAATTAATTTTATAATTATGGATTGAACTTCAATAGCAAATTTTTTTTTAACTTGGTGGCCATGAATGTCAATATGAAGTGAACTGTGGATACTGCAAATTAGTATGCTGTACTTATTTTTTTTATTATTAGTTACAAGCAACATTTATTATATTTTATTGTATTTGTTTTTTCAAATATTCTATTTTGGTATTTTTTTAGGCGCGATTCAAATGGAATTGTTTACCGGGTTTCTATGGGTACTAGAGTTAACAATTGTATTTA
>Ga0228643_1000278_pt1 | contig 19179 bp, 24 predicted proteins | sample 55DmetaG_FD_190533 | JGI IMG/M metagenome (GOLD analysis project Ga0228643, IMG submission 190533) | Seawater microbial communities from Monterey Bay, California, United States - 55D | ecosystem: Environmental > Aquatic > Marine > Coastal | place: USA: California | collected 2016-11-08
AAGCCCCTGCACTGGGACATGGACAAATCTACGGACGAGCTGGATGCCCTCATGCGCCACATCATCGACGAGGACTGGGTGCATGTAGCTTGGAGAGCTATGGCTAATTTAGAACGTAAACTCACGGGCAAATGCACATACGAAAACACAATTAAATAATGGACATCATCGACCAATACCGTGAGATTATGGCTCCCGTAACCAAGATCACGGAAGACGTAATCAATGGCTTAATAACCGAAGACGAAGGGCAAGCCCTAGTCGACAACCAGATTGCCAACCGTTCCAGGGAAGACCGCTACGAACTTGAGTCCATGCGGGACGACATCCGCCGCATGGTTTACCGTGCAACTAAAAGAAACCTTATAGCCTAAATCTTATGAGCACAAAACCAACTCTCGTCTTTAGCTGCACACACGCCCCAGCTATGCACAAGGACTTCATCCCTTTCCTCAAGAAGATATACAAGAAACATAAGTGTGGACGTGTGGTTCACCTCGGTGACGCAGTCGACTGGAACAGTATTTCCTTCCACGAAAAAGACCCGTCCATGCCCAGCGCAGCAGACGAGTTCCTTGCAGCCAAGAAGCAGATGCAACAGATATACAAAGCTTTCCCCAAGCTGGACTATATGATGGGCAACCACTGCTCCCTCCCAGAACGTAAGGCTAAGTTGATTGGTTTACCAGAAGAAGTTCTCTGCGATTTCGCAAAGCTCTGGGACGTAACGGGATGGACAATTCATCCACGCTTTTCAGACCTAGTGATTGATGACGTAATCTTCAGGCACGGAGACAAGGGTAAGGGTGGAGCTATGGCAGCACACAAGAATGCTATCGCTGAGTTTGCCTCAGTTGTCCAGGGACACTTCCATGCACAGGCTGGTATAGTCTACCATGCTAACAAGGGGGACTGCGTCTACGGCCTACAGGTTGGCTGTGGTGTGGACAGGAAACACCCAGCAATGAACTACGGACGTGTCTATGCAGCCAAGCCAATCGTAGGCTGTGGGGTTGTGTATAGCAGCAAGCTCGCCTTCTTTGAACCAGCCTTCCTGTAAAACTGTCCTTAATTGTCCACAAGTGAGAACACTATGTTTATGGGACAAATACTACTACAGATTTGTCCCAAATTGACCCCTCAACTTGTGGCATTTCCTACCGAACGGTAATAGATCGAGCGAAACATCCAGTTAACACTGTCTTTATTACTTTACGGTAATAACCTTTTCCCTTAATACTGTTTTTATCACTTGACGGTAATAACCTGTCGGACAAATCAACATATATACGACAACAACCAATGAAAAAACTAAGCGACACATATAAAGAACTAGGGATTGATTTCACTTTCCCTATCTATATCAAAGATGTCGAAGGCAACAGAACCTACTACGAGGACAGCGATGGCTTATGGAGTAGGTGGGAATACGATGCCAATGGCAACGTAACCTACTACGAGGACAGCAATGACTATTGGAGAAAGAGTGAATATGATGTCAATGGTAACTTAACCTACTACGAGACCAGAAGTGGCGACAAAGAAGGCACACCTAGGAGCCAATCGTGCGCTGGTAAATTTGATTCGCCTCGGTCTCATGTATGCGATGAATGCCAAGGATTGCTCGACGGCTATTTCACTGGTCGCATGAATCAGGATGGATTCGACGTGAGGATGGAATGTCAGAAATGCGGCAAAGAAGAGGCGGTTAAATTTTCTTTTGTAACAAAACAAACAGAAGAATTATGAATACACTAGACCAAGTAATACAAAAACAAGTTGACTATATAATGGACAGCTTTGACTTTAAATCCGCCTCCGAAGCCTTGCGTTGCGTTGAACACTGCTGGATCAATCAACTAGATGATGAAGATCGAGAGTTTGCACTGCGCCAACATGCTAGAGAGCGTATGGCGGACGCTATTAAAAGGGCCAAGGAGGATCCAGATGGGATGGGATTGTGTGGAACTGGTTGCCTAGAAGCCACGTGTATAATTAACACCCAAGAGAAATGGGTACGGGTCAATCTTAAATGCTGGGTAGCACAATCACTGAACGATGGAGAGAATTACGTATGAAAGCTAGATTAGAATTTGACCTACCAGAAGAGCAACAAGATTTTGACCTATGCCGTAGAGCTAGTGATCTACATTCCAACCTGTGGGACTTAGCCCAGCAGGTTCGCACATGGCGCAAGCATGGACACGGGTTCAAGGACATGGACGAACTCCTGGATGCGCTCTGGGAAGACTGCATAGACCATGAGTTATTAAATCTTTAGTGCATAAACAGCCCTGAGGGCCCCTATACGGGGCTTTCTTTTTGTCTGAATACCAAGGGTAGGGTTGGAAACGTAAGCTCTTCTAGGGGCATTTACGGCTCATTATTGACCCACTACCGTTCCCTAATTCGCATGGTTCTAATTACGCTCTTGGTTGCTATGTGTTTGCGAGCCATCTCCCTAAGCAAAGCTCGGTTTTTGTGTGCGCCTATAGAAATTAAATAATCCGCACGATCATCAATACTTAAACCCGCCAAGAGCTTGTCTAGCTCACTGATGTTTTCCTTTTGAATATCGAGCATTTTCTTGTGATGGTTGATAAGCTTTCCGCCCATGGCTGGATTAGACTTAGCAATCTCCTTAATGCTGTCCATTTTTTCTTTGGCTGTGCCACCAAGATTGTTGTAAACATCTTCAGTGCTCAATGTCTTTGTTTTGGGAATGTCTGTATAGCGATTAAATACAATATCCAGAATGTCAGCAGATGCTACCCCAGCCTCCTTCATCAACTTAATCCGCTCATCCTGATTGTATTTCCAGGTTCCACCACCCATATTAGCATAGTGCTGACGCATAATATCAAGTTGCAGCCTACGGGCTTCATTGTTTCTTTGATACTCTGACTCTAGTTCTTCGGCGGAAATCTTGTTGTCTTCAAACTTACGCATAGCAGAGGAGTAGTTGGATTTGGCCTGACGCATAGGTTCATTGACATCAAAGAAGTTCCCCCTGAAGGATACGTCAGCATCCCAGTTATAGTCTCGGATGCCCAATAGACGCATTGCATTTTGCAGCATGGTTCTATTTCCAATCCCCTTAAAAGAATCTATAAACCTTTCCAGAGTTCGCTCTGCTCCAGTCTCAAGAGTTTCCTCGTAGATAATACCAAGGGCATCCTTGGCTTGCTCTATAGCCCTAGGATCAACGCTGATGAGTTTACCGTTTAAGTCTCGTCCAAAAGCAACTTGTGCCAAAGCTCTCGCGGGGAAGGTTCCGGGTTCTCCAAGATAATACCCCTTAATAAACTCCGCTATATTTTTAATGGGAGTTTCACTTGCTCCAGCCGCAAACGCTTGGGCTGCCATATTCTGTGGAATTAAATAGTCAGGGTTAATATACCTACCCTTACGTCCACTTTTGTCTGGAAGGATCATTAAGTTCTTGGCACTATCCCAATCTGGTGCGATTGAATAGCCAAACTGTTTTGACGCTTTTTCATCAATTCCTTTACCTTGATTAAATTCTGAAACCAAGATACCCGAACCACTAACCACAGCAGCCAAAGCAGCCCCACGTTTAGCACCAGTCAAACGCATAGCTCCTACGTTTGCACGTGCAGGATCAAGGCCAATGTCTTTACCAAAGCGACCAGCTGCCATTTGGGTTGCATACTTACCTTGGTTATACATGTTCCGAGTTAGTTCAGCCGTAAATGCAACATATTGTTGCGCTGCACCCACCCGTGTTAATTGCCTAATAATTGCACTAAGCTTATCGTAATTCTGGAAGGTTTGATTTGTAAGCTTCGCGGCAGCAGCCTCAATCTCTTGGACTGAATAATCTGGAAACATTTTAGCCAACTGCTTTTGGTTCCCCTTCCACGCAACATACCGTAAAGCCGTATCACCAACTGAGTATGCCTTTCCAAAGAAATCCATGATACCAGTTGCGCTCTTAGAAACGCTTCCGTTGAAACCTTTTAAACCCCTGACAACATTTTGCTCAATATCAGCAGCATTAACGCTCTTGGGTTTTAATCCATACTGATTCATTTTACCTACGTCTTCAAGGAAGGCTAGCTTTGCAGCTTTATTTTTCCCCGAAATAATATTGTCTAGCCCACCAAAATCAGACAGGGCAACACGCAAACCCCTTGGACTTGGCATGATGCCAGAAGACATTACAGAGACCATTGCACCAAAAGCATTAACAGCATAAGACTCTGGATTAAACAACACATTACTTGTCTTAGAAAATCCAACCCATTGGTTCCAGAATCTATCTAGGTATTTTGCTATACCTTTTTTAGGCTCTGCTATTGCATCATTGAAACGCAAAACATCTAGGGAGTGGGCAACCTCTGGGTCAATCCATATAGATGAATCCCCTTCGATTGTCCTAAACTTCATTTGAACTTGCCCTGGACGTATTTCTTGTCGTGTTGCTATCTTGTTGTCTAACAAGAACCTAGCAATAGCAATATCTTCTGCTTGAGCAGAGGCTAAACGGGCAATACGGCTTGCAGTGCTGAACGCACGTTCACCAGGGTCTTTAACTTCACCAAGCCAAGCACGCTCCGCTGGTCCAGGGTTGGTGCGCTGACGAGTGATACCCTTGGATTCTTTTACAACTCCTTGTGGGCGACCATCAAGTTTTCTTTGTCTGGCCGACTGGTTTCTTAAATTGTTAATTTGCTTAATGGCCATTTCTTCCGCTTGCGGAATAGTCATTGTCCCAGCCTCACTAGACATCATTATCTTGGTTTGTATTTCCCTGATAGCAGCCTGCTCCTGAGCCTTGGTGGGCATGTAGTCTGGGTCTTGGAAAATCTTATAGGTCTGCGTCACATAGCTACCCTCCTCCATAGAAGATTCTATGATCTCCCGCAGTTCCTTTTGTTTACCTTTTGCCAAGCCATCGAAGTATGCGTCATCAAGGTTTTTCAACAAGGAACCCTGCATCTCCTGAATCAAACCTCTCCATGTAATTAGTTCAGCCTCAATAGGACGCAAGGAAGCATCCATTTCACCACCTTCAATAAACGCAGCAATCTTTTCCTCTACCGCTGGGTCTGCTTTCTTTAAACGCTTTGCGGCTCTATATACTCGTGCGCCAACATCTTCTGCCCTAGCAAATGTTCCTTTAGCTTTGTCAATCTCATCGGTAATTTCCCTACCTACTACTTTTGATGGAGCAAATACAGATAAGAATTTATTTACCTTACGCTTTAGGTTAGAGGGAGAGTCTGGATTGTAGCTTTCCAACTTACCTGCATCCAAGGCCAACTCAGACTTTTGTTTGCTAGTAACATTGGTTAGGATTTCCTGACGAGCTTGGTCAAACTCAACTGGCTTAAACCCATATTTTCCTTCAACCTCTGGCTTAGGGGTAAAGGTAAAGTCCTCATATTTAATGGTTCCATTGGACACAGCCTCCATCACCTCTGTCGCAGTCTTACCCTGCACCTTCTTAGCCAGTCCTGCACCACCAAAACCACCAGCTATACCAGCCAGTATTTCAACAGCCATGCTTTGACCTGGACTAAGATCAGCTTCATCAGCAGCATACCTAGCTAGTCCTGCTGCTGTAGCTGCCCCAGACTCAATAGCTAATACACGACCAACATTTTCCCTTGCTTCATCCAAGAATTGATTGGAGATGCGCTGAAGAACCTTAACACCCGTTGAGGCTGGTTGTGCCTTAGATAAAACTTGAGCACCTTTAAGGGCAGGGAGGAAGAACGTGATAGCCTCAGCACCAGCTTGACCAACATAACCAGCCGCTGTTTGTGGCTCTTCATCAACAACTTCTACACTTGGAAGTTTGGACACACCTTCTTGAATACTTTTACTTCCACCAAAAGAATCCTTTGGAACAATATCTTTACCAATAATTTTGTTAGAAGCCTTGTTTAAACCAGCAGCAATTAAATCAACGGGCACACCAACTAGGTTGGCCACACCCAGATTAAACTGATTAGCTAAATCACCTGCAATGAAGTTGGCCTTCTCAAGTAAAGACCGTGGGTCTTCTTCGGCTGGAGGCAAATCCTGCACGTCCTCGGCAGGTTGCTGAGATAAGCCAGCTGCTTCTTGTGGATCGGACAAATCACTTTGTGGGGCAACAAAACCTTTTGGTTTTTCAATATCTTCCTTTGGTGCTGTAAATGCCATTATCGTTTAACTGCACGGTTTCCTTGTGAATCAATGTATTCTTGCCCAGACTCAAGTGCATCATACTGCTCTTGGCTTGTGATAGTTGGGATATTGTTCTCTGAACCAAATAAATCTTGCGCAGTTGTTGGAATGCCAAATGCGTCTTCTTCCCCTAAGGCAAAAAGTATAGCATCAGCACCTTTGATATCACCAGCTTCAAATAATTCTCTTGCTTCTTGATACCTCTTCAATCTGTCTTCAGTGTCTTTAATAGTAGCAGTTGATCTATCTTGTGTTTCCGGTTGACGAGCCATACCTTTGTAGCGCCCACCCTGGGAAATAACACCAGTCTTAGGGTCAACTATAATTTCACCTGGCCCAGAGGCTTGTTCAGCTAATCCAGCAACCATGTTCGGGTCTCTACCACCAAGTTCAAGATATGAACCAACTACATTGCTGTAATCTACTTTACCTTCTGTATCTGTATTAACTGCAAGAGCTTGGTTTAAAGCTTTTGTATCTTCTTCAAGAACCATAAGATTATATACGGCATTAAAATCCTTGGGTTGTTTTGCAAAAAGATTGGAAAGATTTTTTGCGTCTTCTTCGTTAAACTTATCCTTCATGTATGGAAGGATTGTTTCGTATCGAATTTTCCTTTGCTCACCCTCTTCTTTTTTAATTTGATAATCCTTGATTGCTCCACCAATCTGCTCACCAAGATTCATCATGGCTTGTGCTCGAATGTTGGCAGCATTAACAAAGCCGCTGTAGTCAGCGTTTGCTAGTTCTGGTCTAATTTGTGTTCCTGCTTGAAATGCCATAATTATTTAATCCTTGTATCCATCCACTTGCGGATGATTGATTTAATACGTGGTTTGTTTGAAATGAAGGCCGCAAACCTTTCACCGAACTTAATGTATAGCTTGCGGAACCAACTTGGGGAATCATTCAGCATCCACTCACGGAACTGCAACCACTTGGGATTGTCAATGCCATAGACTTCACGAGCTACCCAGCAAAGAAATGCCCCTACGCCACCAGCCGCACCAACTCCTTGAGCTATGCCGCCAACTGCTCCCATAATTCCAGCTTGCCCAGCAGCCTTAGCCTGAGCCTGCATTCCTTGGAACGTAACGTCCTGTCCTCGCTGTTGCAAGGCCATGTTAATCCCTACGTTCGGGTCAAACAACTGTGGCCCCATAGGCCCTGCTGCACCAGCTTGCGCTTGTCCAAGAACCTGTCCACCTAAACCAATGGATGCGGACGGACGACCCAGTAATGTCATACCAATATCCCCTGCCATTTGACGCTGCATACCAAAAGCCTGCCCACCTGCCTGACGTGCCTCTGCACGTAGGCCACTACGAACCTGCTCACGGCCAAGTAATTCAGCCGCTACGGCACTTTCGTCACTAATACGACCACGGGCTAGGGAACCAGCACGGGCGGCCTGCTCGGCCATTCTACGCCGTTCTGGGGATAGTTCCCCTTCTCCTTCAGCATACAGTGTTTCGGCTTGGCGTTGAGCTAAGTCAGCAAGTCCTGCACTATATGGGTCAGCAGCACGGTAAGCCTCCACAACCTGTGGGGCAAACTCCTGTAAAGCTCCTACGTCGGACTCACGCTGTAACTGTAACTCCTCACGCTGTAAAACTCCAGCACGGCGGGACTGCTCCTCAAGGAGGTCAAACAATCCCTTTTGCCCTGGCATTTCTTCAAGCTGCGCCATTTCAGCTTTAACTGATGCTATCTGGGCTTCACGGTTTCCACCTAATGATTCAGCAATTCTCTGAACCTCCGCATCGTAGGCTTCTTTTTGTTTAGCATAATCTTTGTTTTTAACTTGTCGAGTGCTTGGGCCTCTCAAATTTCGCCCCGTCCTCTTTTCCGTGTAATATTCCCTAGGCGGAAGGCCAGCGGATGCACGAGCAATTTTCATTGCCTCTTCGCTAGTTACCCCTCCTGCGCCAGCCTCAAGTCCAGCCAACTTTACTTCTAGTTCTTTATATCTACGTCCCTCTTTACCTCCAGGGAGACCTTCCGCCATGACACCAATGTCAGCTAGCTCTAAGGCTGTATATCGTGGGCGATAGGTAGATTCCGCTCCAATCAAACGCTCCTGTAGACGTGGGTCAGTGATACCTTGATAACTAGTAAACCGCTGACCAAACAGGTATTCCCCCATGGACTTACCTGGATCAATTGGTGGTGGTGCTGCTGGTGCTTTTCCTTTTCCTCCTCCCATAATATTATATTACTCCTAGAATTTTGTTAAAAAGTTTGGGTGTGTATGTTACTCGTGTTGGTGTTCCTTGACGATGACGAATGCCTAGAAGTTTCTTAGTTGTAACCTCTGGGCATTTTAGAATAAAGTTAGCTACAAGACGTTTAAATGCTTCATTATCAGAAGCATAGATAAAAGCCATAAAGATTGCGTCACCATCCTCTGGGTCAGGGAGCCAGTTCTGAACAAAGGACCAGTCGTCATCTTCATTACAATTATACCACATATAGACACCCTGTATCTCTTCGTCCTCGCCTACGTCTATTAGTATCGTATCCTTGGCCATGTGGTAGGCTACAAGGAGTTGGATTAAATCACGAGGCCAACCATCCAGAACCTTGCCGTTTTCATGCTCAATGCAAAAGTCCACCACCTTGTCAATAAGCTCAATAGCATCAGCCTGCGAACCATTGTGCAGGGCTAATTGAACTGATTGAAGGCGGGGGTTGTTATTCATTATGCGTATGCTTTAATGACTATGACAAAGTTAGGCGACGTAGCGTCTCTGTAGGCAGATGTGTTCCTGTCTTTAATTCTAGAAATAGATAACATAGAACCAAATCCGATTGTAGTAGAGTTGACATAAACATTTTGCATATTGCCATTGTCGCCATAGTCTCCAATAAGAATCTCATCGCCGACTGAATAATTATACTGAGCTGATTTGCACCTAAGATAGACTTGGACAATTTTGGGGATTCCAGAAAGTCCATGGCTGAAGGTAATTGGACTACCCGCCGAAGGTATATTTGTTTCAACGCTTTCAAAACTTTCAGTAAATATAAAACTTGAAAGCAAACTATCTACATAAGCTTTAATACTTTCGGAAGTAGCCAACGTGGTATCCGTCGCCGTAGCCATAGTATCATCATCAATAACATCGGTTAGCTTGGCAAAGGTTACATTAGCGTCAGCAATCTTGGCTGTTGTTACATTAGCGTCCGTAATCTTGGCAGTTGTAACAGCACTATCATTAAGCTTGGCAGTTGTCACCCCACCGTCCTTAACCACAATGGCACCACCAGAAAGCTGTGTGCTTACATTGTCCACTGCCCCAGAAGCAAACGTAGCGTTATCTGCTAAGTTATTAAGTTTTGATGCTGTGACCTGATCGCCAGTTGCGAAGGTTTGTCCTTTAGATATTACTGCCATTATATTGCCTTATTGGTTGATCTAAATGTTGCTGATCCGTCCACTTCGATTGCTCGTATACGTGGGCGTCCAGTTGTGTTATTAAGTGTAAATTGTATTCCGTAGCCTCTCCTATTACCTATTCTACCACGAATGGAAACATCCTCTCCGATTGCAAGGGCAGAACCATTGAGTTCGGACAAATCTCCAAGACTTGCTATGGCATCTGGGTTTTCAGTTTCAGCGTGAATACTAAGGTCGGATGTATTGTCATCACTGGATTGAATATGTAACTCATACTCCTTCCACTTTTTGCGCTCCATGCTGCCTAGTGTATATTGACGAGTTGTAATCGAAGCATCAATGTTTGGTTGTAGTTGACTGCCACCGATTTGTGTAATTACACGATCAACTCCATCTATCCGATTATCAAGTCTATGCACACCTCCAACATCATTGATGGCATATACACCACGATTATTGCCATCCCCTAAAACTAGGAGGTTGGTGCTGTAGTAGTTATCATCTGCTACTGTGTCCACGGATTCCCACTGTTGATTCAGGAAGTTATAAACAAGGATAGCATTGTTTTCTGTGGCACCATCTAGCGGGACGGCAATGTAGTAGCGATTGTCAAAGTAGACAGCCACGGATTGCTCCCATGCTTCTTTATTGATACGCTTAATCGTCTCATTGATTGGCTCGGACAGTGGTGTCTCTGTGCCACGTAGGTTGTATTCGTCCAGGAACTGTGTTCCATATACACCATTGTCGGACAGAAAGATCACTTGGTTACCAACCTGTTTAATGGACTTACGAGCCACGCAACCAACTTCATTCGTAAGCAGGCGTGTAGAGGCAGCCTTTAGGTTGATTGTGTTCTGGACTAGGTGAATTGAGTTACGATTAAATACCAGTAGGCTATCCTCGGCGAATGAGTGCAAGCCCACTACGTAGTCAGCTGTTCCAGCATTGAACCTATACTGTGCGTATATGCGGTCGTATGTGTCCGTGTCCAGAATGTCAGAGGCTATCACTTCATCCAAAATACCACGGGAGGTGAAGCTGTCAACGGTATTATCAACCTCGAACCTGTAGGGCATTACCAGTCTACGCTGGTGGTATGTAGCAAAAGGTGGGGCTGGCATATGGCTAAAGCCTAGACCAACGGAAACGTATTGCTGAAATATCACGCTACCAATATTGGAATGGTCAGCAAGTTGCACAAAGAAATCAATCGTAAAAGCTGTATTATCCCTAGCAGCTACTATATACTCAGTTCCAACGGTAAAGGTAGATGGGCTTCCTACGGTTTCCACGATGAACCTATCGCCAACTTCTAAGCCATTCATAGCAGCTAAGTTGGAAAATGTAGCCGTAGCCTTTCCGTCAACAATATCAACTTTTGTTGGGGAAAGCTGTTTGGGTTGGCTGTATGCTCCACTAGCCACCTCAGTAAATTCAGGAGTTCCAGTAAAGTCACCGTCCCACTCCAAGGCTGTCCTGCCATTCCGAAAGATAAAAACCTTGTTAAAGGCTTGAATCATATCTACACTTTGACTTACAAAAACCCCAGATGGGTAGGCAATATCTGTAGTTGTAGAGTCTGCTACGTTGATAGCAACAGCCTTTGAGTTGGAAGCAACAATAATGTATTGTCCAGTTACATCATTTGGATTGGAATATGCACATGATCCATATATAGCATTTACTGCATTATCGTCCAATATAGCAGTGATACCATTTCCTTCTTGACCTACGGTCGGCAAATTAAATGGAAGTGTAAGGGCATCTCCACCAACAGCTAAAGGAGCCAGCACAAGCTCTACACCTTTGCGCACCTGAGCCTCACCATTACGATCAAGACGCATGTTGCGTGAGTCAGCCAGCATACCACGGCTTAACTGGTCGGGGCGTAGGCGGTTGTTAAACCCTATGAAGCCATAGTCCCCATCGGTTCCAATAGCATCATCAAGTGCTCCAAATTTATCGTATCGTGCCATTAGCAGTCCCAGGCTCTCCGACTCCAGTAGTTAGCGGAAAGCTTATTAGACTTTCCCTTAATCCCTCCACTACGTGCGCAATAGCTTTTCTTACGGCTTGGCTGATCCTTCTTAATGCTCATATTAGCATCACCGAAACGGACGATCTTTTCCTTACCACCCTGGCAAGCTTTCACAACAAACTTCTTCCCACCTTGAACTTCACGGCGGGGGACGTTGCACTTCATCTTGGATTTATCTGGCATTATTTACGCTTTAGTGGTTTAACTTTCTTGGGCTTCCCTGCTGGTTGTCCCAGTTTCTTTTTCTGTGATATGCGGGAACGCTTTTGAGACTCCGACATTTCGCTTGCAGTTACAGGAGTTCTGGAGCTCACACGCTTTGATGGCCTGCAGTATGGTGTTCCTCGCTTTTCTCCCTCTTGTCGTCCACAAGGCTTTCCCGAGCGGACATCCTTCCATTCTTCCTTGAACCATCGTCTAAGGTTTGCCCCTTCCTGTGTTTTACGAACTGCCATTATTTTGATTTACGCTTAGTCCCCCAGTTCTTTGCCCCAACCTTGCGGCATTTGGCAATAGCTCCAGAGGCATAGGCTGAGGGAAACACCTTATACCTAGCTTTGACTTTCTTATAGCAAGCGTCCTTGGGCATGACTATTTCTTCTTACCGCAGCCACAACCTCCACGCTCTCCGCATGAACCCTTGCCTGCATTTGCTGGTTTTCTTGTATACATAATTATGTTATCTAATTTGACTAGAGCCGTAGTAAAAGCCTACGATTGCTATGGCAGTTTGGCGAACTTCGGGTAGGATGACAAACCCCTGCACAGTGTCCCATTTAACGCCCTTGAATAGCCCTAGAAAGCCGTTTGTCTCTCTGGCCATACTAACCCCTATGTCTGTAAATGCGACGATAAATGGGGCTACTACAATCGCAAAGAACGTGATTGCTACGAGGCCACGACGAACCCATACGCCCCCACGAGCAGACGCACGATCCGCACTCTCATCCGCCACTCCTTGTGATTGGAGCATACGGTCGAACTGGCGAGCTTGGTTTTCCATCTGTGCGCCGATTAGTTTCATCACGAATCCACTAAGTCCTCCGCCTAGCATTGCTATTAGTTCTGGTGTCATTATTTGATGAGTCCTTTCGTAATCTTAATGATCGAGACAACCATGTAAATAAGGGTGGCGACACCAACTAGCAGGCTAACAACCTCACTGATTGGAGCGAGGCTCAAGGTGGCGAAGAAGCCCCCTGTGCCTACAAGTGATTTTGTGATTACTTCTTCCATGTTACATTAGGTCTTCGGTTGGTTGTGGGAAAGTTACATCAAGAGTTACAGTCGATTCCTCAAGCTCGTCCAAATCGTATTCAGTTACGTCCAATGCCCAGAGGCCGTCAATGGTCTCCTTCGGGGAGGACACGTAGCGTGAGCCTTGCCCCTTAGTGTGGTAGGCTAAGCCCATTGCAATCCCCTCCTCTTCGGAGCGATCCCATGCGTCTTGTTCGGTTGGGTATAGTAGGTAACTCATTATGGGTAGATGTTATAGTGAGCGTTAATGTTGTCCTCGATGGCTGCACGGTTGGCCGACTGGTCGGAGTTGTAGATGATGATTTCCTTGATTGAACCCTCTAATCCTGCACTTCCAGCAGGAATATTGCCAATGTTCAGTACTCCTCCACCGTCCTCGCTGTTCATACTGGTAGAAAAAGTATTAACAAGCGAACCATCCAAGTGAAACTTTGACGAACCATTTGAAAGGTCGAAGGAAAGTAAATGCACTTGATTTTGCGTCAAAGAGGAAAGTCCGTCTTGAACGGCATCGTTTACGCCTCTGTCATCCAGCCATCCAGCAATGTTTCCAGTTCGGTTAAATGTATTCTCTTCTACAGCAAAACCGCCATTGTCATTGAAAGCGTTATAAAACACATTGCCTACATACCATCTTCTTCCGCTAAAGTTTTTATTTTTTGCAACCACCGCCGCATAAAGCACATCATCCGTATTAAGTATGTGTGAGCCAAATAACCCGTCATTAACCCCATCAAAATCAAGCCCATCAGCAACAAGACTTCCACCATCAACAATCTTCGGCTGCTCTGTCGTCGTCGGCTGCGCAGCATGATTGCCGTTGCCGCTCTGGTCATACCATGTGGCGACAAAGCCGTCCCCAACTCCGCAGAAAGATTCCAGTGTCCCATTGCTCACTTGCGCAGCCGTGAAGTCCTGTTCAAAATTATCCGAGCTGCGACGCACACGAACAACGGAAGACGCAACCTTTGATAGTCGGCGTAGGCTGTAAGCAGCCGATGCGCCAGCATAACTATCAAGTATGCCTTTAAACCTAAAAAACTTAGTGTTTAAAGAACCCTTTAGGCTAAGGAACATATTAGTATTTGTGGAGTGCTACTAGGCCTGCGGAAAGTGTTACTGATGTAAACTTACCATAGATTACTACCCCTGCTGAGAAGCTTGTCTGGAGCTTGGCAATGTTACCAATGGACTCACCAGCAACTGCGCTGATGGTTGCGTCCTGTAGGACTTGTATAGCACCAAAGTTACCAGCAGTTGCGCCAGCAGCAGCATCAATAATAATCGACCCAACGGACGAGAACTCTAAAGCATTATTTCGTGATTTTGACATAATTTTATTTTACCTTGCTTGTCTATTAATATAAGTTGAGAAACGCTTGAGGGCAGTGTTTCCGTTTGATTGTTTATCAATTTTAAATAATTCCCTTTGAAGCATTAAATCTGCTTTTTGGGAAGCAAACACTGATTGCTCGATTTGACCATCGCCTGTATAAAAATCAGACAAAGCTGTGTAAATAATATAATCTACAAACTCACTTGGAATGTCCGTGCTATCTGGTGTATAGTTTGTGCTCAGTGCTTTCTTGTATGTAACATAAGCAACATTTGATTCGCCAGTAGATGGATTCAGAATGTGAGCACCATTTGAATCTACATAAAAATCAAACTCCAATGCTGAGTTTTGCAGCATTGGCTGTGTTCTATGTATTCTCAAAAACTGCCCAATTTCCTCTTTGCCTCCTTCAACATATGGAATGGTTTGCGCTGGTGAGCTAGAAATTGTCCTACTTTCACCAACCACTAAGTAGCGTGGCCACGCATCCGATTCATCGTATGCTCTTGTAACTGCTCGATTTGTTGAGCTTTGTAAGAAAAACTCATCGGCAGAGGTTAAGCTTTCCAGGCCAGCGATTGCTTGGAAAGCATTTTTAACCTCAAGGAATGTAGAGTTTGATGGCATTATTGGACGTTATTATTTAGCAATGTCTCTGGCTTGTTTACGGGAGACCCACCTGCCTGAATGTTATGACGACGGAATTGCGTCTGTGGGCGATATTGCAAAACGTCATGCCTAAACTGACGACTTTGATTCCGAACTTTATCAATTTCAGAAATAAGAATAAGTTCCGAATTTTGATCTTCTACTTGAGCTTTTTCGGTTTGACCATCACCACGAAGGAAATCTGCATAAGCACCAAATGCGCAATACTCAAAAAACTGATAAGGAATATTTGGATTGTCACCCGACTCGTCACCGAAACTACCGCTAATATAAGAACCACCGTCAGAAATAACTGCACTAAGGTCTTTGCGATATGTGACAAAAACATCTACAGAATCTAAGACAGTTGGGTTAATAATTTTTACGGAAGGATAACCCCCAGCATTCAAGGCAGACACATATGTGTATTCTTCTGGATAGCGAGTATCAGTTGGGTCTGTCTTGTGAATACGGAAAACAACATTGGAGTCATTTGCTAAGTCCTTACCTGTTCCGTATGTTTGAATCGTATTATCATCTGCCGTTAGTAGTGATACGGACTCACCAATTACAGTAAAGTCAGGCCAGGGATAACGTTCAAAAGCTGTGCGAATGCGACGATTTACTGCTTGACGTAAAAATGCGGCATCAGTTGTTTCAAGGGCAGATAATCCAGCAATGGATTTAAAACGCTCTTCCAGGTTTTGATATGTAATAGTTGGATAGTTAGCCATATTGTTATAGTTAAATTAAAGTTTATTGGGTGCCAATTCAGGCATCTTCTTTTGGAAGTATTTAATAAATTCCTTGCTGTGAACTTCCTTGTGTCCGTATTTCTGTGTCAAACGGAAGAAGTCACGAGCTGGCATACTGGCCACTGGGCGGCCAAGGGTGGGGTGTTCTTTACCCCGAAATTGTTTAGCTTCTTTCGAAACTGCTTTGATTCGATCCTTCTCCTGCTCCCGTTCCATCTTGAAGCCAGTTTGGATCTCTTTCATGAATGCTCGGTCAATCTCTCCGTCCGAGTATCGTGGTAGCTTTGTAATAATTTCCATAAAAGAAAGGTTGGGGAGGAGCCACACCGGGCGACTCCCCCCAACCAGATCAATTAACTCAGGTTACGTCTTGGATGAGACCGTGCGCTTGTGGGTGATAAACACCAAGCGTAAGGGCGCAGTCAACATAACCGCGCTCACCACCACCTTGGTTGGGCAGACGAGTGCTACCAAGGGCGATGAGTTCGTGGATGCCAGCATACTCAGGGTTGATAAGGTAACCGCTAGAGTTGCTTGATGGACTTCCGAAGTTAGGCATGCAAGATGGGTTACCGTTCACGATGGAAACCATTCCGTGATCGGACTCATACATGTCTACGCGAAGGGTGATTTGACCCGAACCGCCATCGTAGTTTACGTTACGAACGCTGTTGTCGCTGGAACCAGAGGTGCGAGCGAAGTCAGCAATTACGCGACGAAGACCAGTGTCAGCAACCAGCATGAGGTCATTGGTAGAACCAGTTTGCTCAAAGATGCTTGTGATGATGTCGTTGAGGGCTTCTTCACCGAACTCAGTTGCAGCAGCTTCAGCAGCCGTGTAGATGCTTGCAGCAGGAGTGCGGAAACCAGCAGGGACATCCGAAGGACCATTAGAGTCAAGCCAGTCGCCAAGACCACGCAGAGCGTAGGCAGTGGACGAACCATCTTCTACTGCACGATCATTGGCAGAAGCAAGGGTTGCTTCGATGTCGCGCTTGAGTTCACGGATGCTCTTAGCTTCGGCTTGTGCAATCTTGGCAGGGCCAACACTGTCAACAGCTTCTTGCAGGTCAGAAACCTGGAAGTCGCGACGGAACTTTTGAACGTAGTTGCCCAAACGAGCACGACCAGCGAACTTGTCAGTGAATGTGCCGACGTCAGCACCTTCGCGGATACCTGCAGTTTCAGGATCAGCAAGGCTGTCAACAGTCCACTCAACGAAAGTTGCGTTGGCTTTTTGCTTGTTAAGCGAGGAAAGGATCGGAGTTTCTTCAGGAGCGAGGATGGACAAAACATCTGTCAAGTCCTCACGATTGGAAACAGCCGAACCCGTATTAGTGGTATCATATGTATTTGAGAATGCCATTGTATTATTGGGTTATCGATTTTGCATTTGTAAGGTTCTGAGAGTTACGAAATCACTCTTGTTGCCTGATGCGCTGAATCGTTGCCTGATGTCTTTTAACTTCTTGACCTGTGGACTAGCCTTACGCTCGGCTTGTGCTCCAGCACCCGTAGGTTGCTTGGGAGGATTAAGACGTGCGCTCTTGGCTGGCTCTTTGATTTCTCTACGACCATAGATACTGTTAGCAGCGTGAGCCATAATGTAAGGGAGTTGTGCCGACAAGTCTGGCGGCAGGGCTTCTTCTAGCTTAGAGAAGCGTGGGTCTCCTATCATGGCCTCGTATTGCTTACGAGTGTCATTGTCTTCACCTTGCATCCAGTTAAGTTCCTCAGTTGCTTTTGCAGTAAAAGCTTCTTTGAGTTGCTTGCCTTGTTGCTTGGATTGAAGGGTCTTGAGTTGTGCAGGGAGGAACTTGTCGCGGCTCTTACGTGCATTGAGCAAGCTCTTACGCACATCTGCCTTGGTCATTTCCTGACCTTCCACTTCCGTGACGACATCTTCTGGGCCATACCCGTCAGCATTAAACAAGACATCTTCAGCCCATTCAATGATACCATTTACTTCGTCCGCTTTGGCTTGAATACCTTCCAAGGAATCAATGTTTCCATATGGATTATTCTTTACCTCCTGCGTCCCTTTCAGTGGGTCATTGTCGGCTTCTGCTAGGCTGGCTCGTAGTTTGGCTAACTCCTCTTCAGCAGCTTTACGCTGTGCAGTGAGTTTACCAAAGCGTTCGACAGCTTTGCTTCCTAGTTTTTTGCCTAGTTCGCGTAAGTCCGCTTCGGACATTTCGTCAAGGTCAATCTGTGAAAGAACATCTTCGGAGGATTCTGATTCTTCTGCCTCTTCCGTAGAACTCTCATCTACGTCTTCAACAACTTCTTCAACTTCTTCCTCTGATTCAACTGATGGTTCTTCGGGGGAGACTTCCTCCAAGGAAACTTCCTCTGGGGCTGCCTCTGGAGAAGAACCACCTAAGCGTCGAGCGGCTAACTCGGACACTGATATATTTGCTGCCACCGAACTTGGTTCCGACTCGGCGTTATCGGTTGAGTGATTATCTGTCATGTTATTTGTCCATCCGTATACGCTGGATGATTGCGATAAATTTATAATAACACGCTACACAAGAGCTTCTTGGTGGCGCATACGTAATGCTTCCCAATTCACCATCTTGAGGATGTCGTCATAAGCTACGATGCGTCCAGCAAGCTGTTGTATATGCTCTGTGCTAGCGGCTCCTATATCACTGATTGCTTCTTCTCGTGCAGCCTCGATGGACTGAATGAAGCGTGCGAATGTCTCGTGATTGCTAAGGGCTTTAATGTCGTCTTCCATGTCTTACTGCTGTATGTTTTGAGTTTGAACTTCGCCCATCTGTGCGGGGGCTGTGCCTACACGACCAATCTGTGCGTTCTGTGCTTGCTGCAGCTGGAACGTGTATTGGCCTGCATACTTCTGTAGACGTCCAGCAAAGGCTTCATCACCCTGTGCGCGTTGTGCTACGTCTGGCTGGCTAGCGTATTGCTGTATAACCTGTAGGGCTACCTGAGCACCATTAGGACGTGCTGGCATTTCAATACCTGCAAAGATTTTAGCTAGGTCGTCCGTTACTTGCTTGACCACTTGCTCTTGAGCTTGGTCTCCAGGCTGCATAACTGCGTCCGCAAGAACAGGATCAATGCTAGCAGCAGCGATTTCGAGGAGGCGGTCAATGCTAATGCGACCGTTCCTGTCCAACTGCGTAAGCGAGACAAGCTGGTTAAGCTTCTTTTCTTGAGACTCTGGATCAGTGTTGAGAACGTCATAGCTAATTAGGATGTCAAAGTTTTCGTCTGGGTTGCCCTTATCAAACTGCTGTGGGTCGGGGCTTCCTGTGACACGGAAGAAAATACTGTCTGGCCCAAAACGCTGGAAGCACCGATAAGCCAAACGTAGAACCTCAGCACAATGCTCAAGGAACTTGTCTACGAGGAACTGCCTGCGTAGTTGGCTCATCGGGTCGTCCATGTCCAAACCAACCATTGCATCAGCCTGACGCTCCATGGTTTGCTCCATCTCAACAGAGCCACCGTTGTAGGCAGGGGTTGGGCCAAACTCAAACTCGCCTTTACGACGATAAGGAATCATCAGACCAGG
>Ga0228643_1000297_pt1 | contig 18193 bp, 15 predicted proteins | sample 55DmetaG_FD_190533 | JGI IMG/M metagenome (GOLD analysis project Ga0228643, IMG submission 190533) | Seawater microbial communities from Monterey Bay, California, United States - 55D | ecosystem: Environmental > Aquatic > Marine > Coastal | place: USA: California | collected 2016-11-08
GCGCAGTTTTGGAGAACCCTCAGTGCTCAAATGTCTGTCTATGGCGCACTTTTTGTCATGAAGAATGCGCCTGCCGCGATTGTGAATTTATAGCCCGTTTGATCACAATTTTACAATGTGCAAAAATGTATTAAATTCTGGATTGCGCTCGGGGGGGCATTTTTTGCAAAAAGTGCGCCATAGACAGACATTTGAGCACTGAGGGTTCTCCAAAACTGCGCCTTTGGCGTCTGTTTGATCCTCAAATATCCTCAAATACTTAGGGTTCACACGTGTTCGTCTGCCAGCTAGTCGCTTTCTACTTGGCTGTCTGGCTGTCTACAGCACTCTGGAACGCTTGGCCTCCCGCGCCGCGGCGCGCTCGAGGTCGACGGCCTTCTTTGCGTGGTTCATCTTCGACTTGGCCTCCTTCACCTCCTTTGCTTGCTTGTTCTCGTGGCTACCAAGGATGGCTCTGTACGCGCGCCTCTTCGAAAGCAACGTCTTCTCTGCACAGGATAGATCTGGAAGGACGCTCTCCCGGATGTAGCGATTCGAGTCATCGATGACCTTTTCCGGGAGAATCGTGACAGTGATGAGTGATGGCTGATTCATTGGCTCGCCGAACAAGCGCCACACATTCTCCCCAGAGTACTTTGCAAGCTCTGTTTTGGCAGAATGGCTGTAGCGGACGTGCATGTAGCACCCATCGGTGAATGGGACTCTCGAATGGAACTCTGGGTCAACGTCGTCGCCTGGTTCTTCTGCATGGCGAAACCCCAGTTTGCGTTGTGCCGTCTTCATCATTGGGGCGCGACTGGCGCGCACAATCGCGTCGATGGCCCCACCCGGGTCGTTGCAATCGAATAATGTGCTCTGTGACATTGCACAGACACCGACGTATTTGTCTTCCGTGTGTGTCCCCAAGCAAGCGAGGCCTTTCTTGCGCAACTTGGTGTTCTTAACGTCGATTTCGAGCTTACGTGTCCATTCTCCCTTGTCGTAGTCTGCAAGTTGCAGTCGGGCCATGCACTTTCCGCTAGCCTTGACAATCTTGGGATCTCCCTTCTTGTAGGCAGCGTCCATGTACGCCACGCTGAGAGGACGGTGGGTGAGTCCAAGCACGTCGCGGACGACGCTTTTGTCCTTGCCAAGCTCACCCACGTTGTGGATCAGCCGGCGAAAGAAGGCCGCGTCGTCAAGGGCATTCGCGCGTTGCACCCAGGCAACGACACGAGGTTTGAGGCCCTCAAGAACGGAGTCCATGCTGACATTGGCGCTTGCTGCGTCGGAATACTGCGACTCGCCCCCAAACATGGCGATAAACACGTCCTTGACTCTTTCCTGCTGCTTCTGGCACTCGAGCCGACCAGCTGTCAGCGCGTGCGCCGCAATAACAATCTTCATTGCCTCTCGCGGATGCATAAACAGGTTTGCAATCGACCCGCCGTGGGGAAGCAGCGGAATGAGCTCGTTCCGTGCAAAGTCGGATCGGCTCTGCACGTTCATCTCTGTGAGGGGGTCAAGCACGCTGGCAAGCGAGTTGTAGCTCACGTCTCGAATGGGGACACCAAGCTTTGCCATAAGAGACATTGTGCACGCGCCATTGTGTTCCCATGAGAGGCGGTCCAGGTCGCCTTCCACTGACACCGCCATACCGCCATTGGCAAACGTCTTGATCTCCTTGGGTGTCACACCAACCACCTTGGCCAGCTCGTTGCCGTTCTTCAACGCAGCATTTCGGAGGCGCGTGAGGCCGGCTTCTTGCGTGGCGGAGGCGTCGCTCGTCGCACTCGAGTCGCTTTCCGCTCCGCTCTCTTCCCCTTCACTTTGCTTGTAGTCGGAGTCGTCGCTTGGGGTTGGGCTTGCGCTGCGGGACGGGGGCGCGTCAGGGTCGTTGTTGTCGCTGTCGCTGTCTCTGTAACTTGCATTGATGTACTGCTCGGCGGCGGTAGCGGCTTTGCGCTTGGGGCGTCCAGTGATGTTGTTTTGTGCGTCGGTCTGCATCGCGTTGCTGTTTTGTGTGCGTAGGGATGTTCGCTTTCTAGCGACCTGGAGGGTACTGCCTGCGTGGCACCCACTTTCTGTGACCAGACCCTGCCTGCGTGCTGCCAGTTCAGTGCCACGCAGGCAGGTCGCCCCGACCACGAACCGACCCAGTCCGGCCGAGACGCTAACTCCGACCGCGCGACGCGACAAGACGCACACAAAATGGCAATGCCGACCTTCAGCCCGTCCCAAGAAAACGCAATTGAAAGATGTAGTGAGATGGTCGCACTCAGGTCCTCACGCGATGATGACTTGCTCTGTCGTTTAGAGCTTATGCAGGACGAATTGTTCAAGACCCCTGCACAACCCATTGAGAACATTGATGGGCTGTATTGCGCACAGCTACATGCTTTTGCACAATGGTTCTTCACAGAAACTAAATCGTTTTTCTCAATTCAACGTGACGACGGACCCAGATTGACTGACTGCCTCAACCGCCCGTGTTTAAACGGAGACACACTTTTAATGCGATTCGCGTTTTCACCAACGGTGGCATGGATGTTAATAGATTTTGGTGCTGACGCGTCAAGGACAAATGTCCACGGAAAGACATGGCTCGATTTCATGCCACTTGGTTCGCCTGGTTCGCCTTTTTTGCGATATAATGAGTTTGTGGCTTTCTACTCCAGCATATTAGTTGGAAAGGTTATGAATTCGAATGTGGGTCTAGACGCAATCCTCGTCGACAAAGCCCTTGAAGCAAAAAGTTCAGCACAGTGGATTTTGGACGATGTCAAATTTATTGTTGGACCCAAATTAGATACAGAATTACTTGGAGACCATTTTAAAGACGCCTCAGCGTACCTCGAGTATTTGCTCAAGGTGATTGGTCAGATTGATTCAATTGGTAAGGATAAAATCAAAACGCTTGTAAAGAAGTTGGATGCAGAAAATAATATGTCGCCAGTGAATGCGCTTAGAGTGCTTGATCGGTTGTCGATGCCATTCAACGACAATGTTCTATTGAACACATTTGACACATGGAATACTTTTGGTACTTCTCTTTCGCGCACGACGACAGAGTCCCTTCCATGCTGGTTTGTCAATATGCAACATTTCTTTGACCGCGCCCCGTGTACGATACACGGATTTGTATATACTTGCACACATTCATGCATGGAAGGAGCAATCGTCACAGAATTTCGGGAGGAGATAGGAGACTCGCTGCGCGTTGTCATGTTGAGCTGCAACACGGGGTCTAAGTATTTTATCTACACGCGTGGTTGCAATGACCACATCACCGCAATTGCGACCCCGCCCCCTGTTGGCGACACTCGTCAATTTGGACAAGAGTTTCGTTACGACAGAAAAAATAGTGCATGGTATATCTCGGCCAAAACGAGCATTCACTCATCATGTCGCCTGATTGAGTCATTTGTCCCGATTGGTGAACCGGAGCCCGGGGACAATTTTGGCATTCAAGATGGCATGCATTGCATTAACACTCGTTTGGGGTCTCGAATCCATGTTGCAATGACAGATCGTCAATCAGCAATTCATTTCACAAAGGGGGCGCTTTCTTTCATCCACTGTGGTTACAAGGAAAGTTTGCCAAACTTGGACATGGTGTTTGGGGGTGCGCGGGGTTACGAATACATACACACGATTAGTGACGCTGATGGAAAGCAGCTTTATAAGTTGGGCAAAGAAACGAATGTCGTCCTTTTCCCACACAATGGGTGCACCCATTGTTTGTTGTCGCATGCGATTGCCGCGGCAGATGCCATTCTCTCAAACTTGGCAGATGACATGGCCGATCGCCTCATCGCAGACGAGGAACAGGAGCGCGCAAAAATCACAGATCGTTCTTTGTCGAGGAAGGCAAAGCGGAGAGCAAGGAAGAAGGAGGCACTTGCCATGCAATCGAGTGTCTCCGACGAGATTGCCAATGATCTGTTGGGTGAAGCGGTGGACGACATTGTGAAAGGGTTGCTGGAAGAGGTCTCGGCGGAGACCGAACAGACGCAGCCTACTCAGTCTGTACCCGAGAGGCCGCCCCCCTGGGTGGAGGCTATGACGGACGATATCCTCGAGAGCGTCCTTGGGGGCGACCAGACTGCCCCACAGACAACCTCGCGTGGTCGCGGAAGGGGTGGACGAGGAGGCAGAGGCGGGCGAGGATGCAGGGGTACGCAACGGCAGTGTACGACAATGCCACTTCCGGATGTCGCAGTGGCCGAAGACGAGCCGCCCAACGAGCTCGTTTGCCCACTCACATTGTGTGTAATGGTTGACCCCGTGATTGTGTGTCACGGGCAAACATTCGAGCGGAGTGCGATCGAGAAGTGGCTTGAGGGACACACCACCAACCCAATCACGAATGAGCCACTTAGCCATTCCACTCTCGTTCCGAACCTAGCCTTGCGCAGTCAGTGTGACAACTGGCGCTCCACGCACACCCAAACAACATGTTACAGAGAATTATTGACGACCTCTTGACGTGACACTTAAGAAGTGCTTCACAATAAAGGATCAGTTTCTATAAGTAGAACACAGTGCCACACTTGCTTGTACTTGTAAACACGAGAGTCATGCCTACACCTCTCCCCGAAAAGTTTGGGCGATTCGACCCCATAGAGGGGGCCCTTACAAAGGCATTACGGAAGGACAGGGGAGAGGAAGGCAACAGCGACGGTCCGTTTAAGTTTTACCCCGCCCCCATACACGACGCGCCTGGTGCAAACGCTCGGAGCGACGAGTACAAGGGCGTGGAACTTAAGGACATGAGCGATTTGGGTGACAGCGCGTCCGCCCGCACTTCGCTCTCCGACACACCACCCAAAGAAACGCCCAAGATTTGGCTTCGAATGGTCGGAATCATCTTTGCGACCGCCCAGCCAGTGTCCTGTGTCGTCGGCATGATCGGTGCGACCAAGCTGCTGCAGCAGTCAGGAGAAGTAAAGGCTGCTGGCTTTCCGGTGGTCTTCTCACAGGAGAACTTCCAAAAGGGTCAGGACGGACTGTGGTGGCTGGGACTGGCGCTCATGGTCTCCGCACTCGAATGGTTGGTCGCCTTTATCTACGTGACGCTCCCCAGGTTGCACAAACAGACCGCGTTGGCGTATCCGGAGCACACGAACATGGACCGAGTCCGACAGCTGGGGTTTGCACTCTCAGACCTGCTGACGGCGTGGTCTCTCTTTCACATCGCCGGAGCAAGCCCCTCAAAGAGCGACCTGGATTCGCATGCAGTCGCGGGCGCATTTGGCATCGACGCCAGCGTGCTCTCCAAAGTTCTACCCTCCGACTCGCATCACCCCGTTGACGTTGACCTCGAGCATGTCGCTGCGCAGCTCGCTTTCCAGGTCGTGCGCGGGTCGGCGGCGGACATGGACGAGCTACTCCTCATTGCCGCAGGCCTTCGGCTCGGCGTGGTGCTGCTCCAATTCGTCGTGTCGGAGGGGTTCAACGTGTGCTACATCCTCCCGTTTGGGAGGTGCGGCCACGAGTACTCGGGGACGAACGAGAAGTGGACGGAAGAAGACAAGAAGCGCCAACAGAAGATCTCTGTCGTCGACGGAGAGAACGTCTACGACGATTCGAATAAGCCGGCCGAGTACGACAAGAATGTCATTCCCAAACAGCTTCGCGTGTACAGGGGGCCACGACTCGAAGCTTACGAGAACACAACACTCGAAATCAACCGGTGTTGCTGGGGCTACGGTGCGGCTTTCTGGCACAACCACCTTGGAGCGATCCGCAACTGGCTCTACTTTTCATGCCTCCTCTTCTTCTTTGGGGTGTTGGTACAGCACCGCTCTGTAACGGGAACAAACGACGCCTACTTTTGGCCGCAGATCTGGCCGGACGGCACGGACACGCTGCTCTCGGCAGTGAAGGATGCGCATGCGGCCGCTGCGAAAGCGGCGGCGGAAAACAGCAGCGCGACCACCAACACGACGCACCTCGAACCACTCATTCAAGAGAGCGGCGTCTTCCCACGCGCGTTCGATCAACTCAACCCAAACATTGACGAAGATGGCGATGCGACACAATGGGCGTTCATGGCAGCCGGATTGATATTTGCGGCCGAGTTTTTCCGCTTCTTTGCGGGACTAGCATACCTTGCCGGAATTGTGAGGAACCAATCCTCCGTGCCGGGTAACCACATCGCAAAAGGTGGGGTTGCTCGACACATGTGGCCGTGAACCACGGGCGAACGCTATCCAGGTGCCGTAATAAGGGTGAACGGTCTGTGTGGTTTGTATACCGTGTGCTGACTTGTTGGGGTCTCATGAACATTGAATCTGGAATTGATGGCCTGGGTGAACTGCGCGGTATGATGTTAAGCATGGTGCTTCATGAAGACGTACAAACACCCGTTCGTCCCAGTCCAGTTGACATTATCATGTTTCTGGTACACCTAGAAAAGGTGATGAGAGAGAAATACGGGTACAAAAACCCCCCACGGTCTCGGTGCAATGCATTTATTAGAGATACCGTAGCCATTGCTTATCCCATGTTTGCAAAAGCGGGGGGAGTTTATCACTCCTGCCAGTTTAACATGCCAATCAGCTCCCATATGGATGAAAAGCTTGCCTTCTCTCTAAAGGGCGAATGGTCGCGCGACGCGGAGATGAATGCAGTCGTCGCGGTCTCATTCGTCCCGAATAACAAACTCAAGGGCCATCTTGTTTCCGGAACATTCGATGGCGTCAAGCCGATGTCGTCCGTGTTCCCATCGGTCACGCTTGCAGAGGGCTGGTCGAAACATGAACTGGACAAGTGGGTTGCTGAGCTGCAGCTATCAATGGCTTTGCTGCATCTCGAGTCCCATCTCTTGCATTTCTTGAAAACTGGAGATGAGTGCAAATGGGAAGGGAAACTCTGTGCCGCCCCGCGCACGCACGGCGAACTTACGGAGACAATTGTTGCCGCTATGGGTGTGTGGTGGAGGAAGCACTGGGTGCAGCGCCTTACAGCACGTCTTACGAGGCAACCTCTGCAACAGACAGACTCTGGCTCGATCATTCCGTCCAACAGGCGTCAGCGGGTCACATGTGAAAATCTAGTGCCGCCAATGGACGGATCCTTCAACATCCTCTTAACGCAGGATTCGATTGCTGAATTTGCACGCGCACCCGAGATCCCTCCAGTCATTACAGAGGCGGACGTGCATCGAAATTTCAAAAAACCCAAAACAACGGTATGTGCGACCCCAGTTAGCTCCCCACTCGTGCGCAGATGTGAGTTGTAATCGGTCACATATTAATATGTAACATTGAGTGATTTTTCCACTGCTACACTAACAATTACCGGATCTCTACGCACACTCGAGCTCTGGCATGGCATTTTCCTTAATTGCCGGAAAGTCCAGCTGCTTGCATGCCTTCACCAGCACATCCCACTCTCCGTTGCACTGGGTGTTGCTCAGCACGCTTTCACGTTGTTCCCACATTGCGAACCGCTCTCCATCTTCATCGGCCCAGTGCGGCTCCTCCGCGCGGACCATGGCCTCGCCGACCATGACCAGGACCGAGTCGAGTGCCGCGTCTAGTGCGATCACATCGAAGACAAAGACTGCCAGCGGGTGTTTGGCGATTGCCTCTCCGCGCTCGTAGAGCGAGTTGCCCTTGCGCTTCTTCGGCCGAGCCAGCTTCCCGGCCTTAAACCGGAAGTAGAGCTCGAGGTTCGCTTGGTTGAGCAGAACGGGGTTCTCGTGCATGTCGGCGTCATCCTTAGCAATGGCATTGTATGCCCGGACGGTATCCTTCCACGTGTTCCCGAAAGTGGCAAAGAAGTTCCTGCCTGACTTGGTGAAGCGGCGGACAGCCATCGCTGCCATCTGTTCTCTGACGGTAAGGGGCATTGTTGTTTTGTGTGCGTGTGGTGATCACTGTCTTGGAACGTTCCGATAACTACTGCCTGCGTTACACCAGTGGTGCCACGCAGGCAGAATCTGGTCACAGAAGGAACACGTGCCCCAACGGTCAGAACACACACATACTCCTCTCAGCACGCACACAAAACAGCAATGCCCCTCTCCAAAGCATCCAATGTGGTCTCCAAGGTGATCTCCAAGGTTAGCAAAAACCCCCGTCACATCATTGACTCCCTCGAAGCCAAGCTCAAGTCAATGAGCCACCCAGAAGTCATTGGCTACAAGGAGGTCGTCTGTCCCCGTTCTGTGCGGGAGTGGTTTGCAAAGAGTTACGGACCCGATCATGGACTTCATGGAAACGACGCACTTGCGCTGCACGACGAGTACTGCGACGTTTACTACGCAGAGCGACAGAGGCGTGTTGAAATGCACGAACCCATCCATGCACCCAAACCACTTCCCATCTTGCAAGATACCACTGAAGAAGACAGTCAGTTTGAGATTCAGATCGTCAGAGACGGCGGTAAGGGACAGACCAAGCGAATCCGAGTACCCAAATCACTTACTTAGAGATTTTAATACTTTAATAACTCTTTCCCCCCGATTACCCACCCCTCTCCATCTCGGCGTCAAGCTCTTCTATGCGTCTTCTTAGGGTGTGGATGGATGTAGATATGGTCTCGCGGTGCGTGTGGTTCCGGGGGGTGGGTGCCGCGACCACTCTGTGCTCTGTTTTGGGGCGCGTGTACGTGCCATCGCTGTTAAATCGGTCGTACAGGGGAAGGAGCGTGAGCACAACTCCAATTGTCGCCGATGTCATCACACACATGAGGCAGAAGAAGAGAAGCAGCAGCCGAGGCGCTCCCGCAGGACGACTTGGCAGTCGCGGAGGCGGCACCGGCACTCCGTGCGTCACGATGCCGTTCAGTGGGGGAGGGTGGTGGTGGTCGCAGTAACGAGAACGCGCGTCCTCCACGTCCGAGTACGCTCTCCGTTGCGCTAACGGTGTGCCGTCCTGCATCTCGTATTGCAGCGCCATTGCCCGCAACGCGTCATTCTTGTCCATTGTGCCACAGCCACCAAATAAGAGAGTCCATCGCAACCAACAGTACACGTCGAGAGCATCCAAGAGATAGCGATGAGCGAGGATCACGTCACGCAAATTGCGCGATCGCGAGAGCTCGCCTCCTTTGTCAATCGCTTCATTGACGAAGTCAAGAACACACTTTGTGCGCCATGGGAGGAGGGAAACAAGCACACCCCATGTGATACGATGAAGCGGACCCTCTCCAAGGTACAAGACAAGCACGAGAGCACTGCCTCTTCAAAAGTACTCAACGCGCGCATGACGCTCGGCGCAAACAACTCGATCTATCTGCAGTCGGGTATGACGATGCTCTGGAGTGGCGAAATGTCAAACGACATGGAGTACAAAATGTACCCCACGTCGACGCAGACGGGCGACCTGCAACATGCGGGTGCGGCGGGGATGGTAGCAGCACTTCACCGACAACTCGAGACGACAAGTCGCTCCCATGCGGAGATGGGCGCGCACTCCGATTACGTATTGGCCTATCTGCTGTGCATCAAGCAGGTCAACGACTTTGTGAAAAAAGTCGTGGAAGATTACAAGGAACAACTGAAGAAAGTGCTGTTCGCAGACAATGCAGGAGTTGTGTTGGGAAGCCTCAATATGCAAGTGCCCACTTACGCTGGCGGCAAGCAGCCTCTCCCCATGTTCGACGAGATTAAGGCACTTCGCAACAAAACGGCCGGTGCAGACTTTGTGATGGTGATGACATCAATTGTGCTGTCACTCGTCAGCAATTCGAACAAAACCAAGTGGTGGACCACAATCAATACTGAAGACTCCGCTGCTAAACCCAGTGGTCGTTCTCCCGGTGCTCCTTCCGCTGATTCTTCCGCTGATTCTTCCGCTGATTCTTCCGAATATTTTTCCGATGATTCTTCCGATGATTCTTCCGCTGCTCCTTCCGGTGCTCCTGCCGCTGCTTCTTCCGCTGATTCTTCCGGTGATAATTCCAGGGGCAAGGATGCCCCCCTTACCTTTCAGAAACTAAAAGAACTGCAAGATTCAGGAGTCGGCGCGACTCCCTTTCATGGAATATCCGATGCGCAAATGGATGTGCCAATGGCCGACGCTCCTTGTGGTGACAAATTGTACTCGCCCATCAGCATGGTGAAGACGCTGATCAAAAATGCAGCCCGGTTTGGCCAACCTACAAAAAATGCGCTGATGGAGGTCGCCAGAAAAGTGGAAAACGGGGGTGACTGGAAGGTCACCCCCGAGTCTAAGTACAAGTACACCAGCACCTTTTGGCCCGACGACGGTGCCCAAGGAAGCGAGCAGGCCAAGAGTCTCAAGAACTACGCTGGAGTACAGGCACTGGCACGCGCGCTGCGCAGTTCGAAGGCAGCCGACCCGGCCATTGTCGAAGCGCAGTCGAGGCTGCTCGTCAAAGTGGACAAGATGATCAAAAAGCGACAAGTGTTCGAGGACGCGCCGGAAAACTACTTTAAAAAACTAAAAGATGGATGGGAACCACCGCGGCGGGGAGAAGATGTCAAGCCTGGTGAGCAGGGGAAGATATTTGTTTCCAGTGCCGACGTGTTCCTCGAGCGCATGATCGAAAAGTTGAAGAAGCCAGCTCGTTATGAAAAAGAGTATGCGGAGCTTATCTTCATAGTGGAAGATGCGTTTAAAGCCCGCAACTCCGGGCTCGACGGCGTGTATGGCAGCAAGCTGGCTGATTTGATCCAAAGAGAAATGTTATCCGGGCTTATTCAACTGGAACTGCAAGAAATAGTGCAGGTGTTAAGACTGCGCTCGAATGGGGGATACTTCATTCGGGATTCTTTGTCGACCACGCAATCTCTGAATGACATCAATGAACTGCTTGGGATGGGTGCGAAACCTCAAGGCGACAACAAGCCCGAGCAGGTTGGGGATGCGATCAGTGGCTGGGCCAAGAATCAGGAGAAGGACCCGATCGAGCCATTCGAGGCCGCCTACCCATTCGACGATCACAGGCGACGCATCTACATCCTGGCCGCGCTCAATCTGCCCGACACCCTTTCCAAAGCAGGACCGCACCAGGAGCAGTCGTCTGACCGATACGCAATCAATCCGTTGGTAAACAACGAGACCAACGCGGACGCGCGAGGAGAGGCGATGGAGAGAATGATGACGGCAGTCTCCCCGAAGACGGAGAGCACAGACCAGAAGCTGCACATGCTCAACGCCGAGATGGACCTGCTACAGTTGTTCAATGACGAAAAGTTTCCAACATATACACAGGATCTAAGTGTTGCCGCGCTTAGGAAAGAGGGAAAGGCCGAACCAGTGCACTGGTCACCTGCAACGCTGGCAGCGCCCAGGCAAGTTGGCACCATGTCCATGACGGACGCGGCGTTCCACGTGTGCAAAGCTGCTTCTCTGGGGTGGGTTGCAAACGAACTGAAGGATAATGTCCAGGATTTTGCCAAAGTGGTGTTTGCATTGAACATCCCAGCCATCCAGGCTGCAGCAAAAATCATGCAAATCGCCCCGCTCTCATGGATTCGCAATCGCTGTGGCAATGGATGGATCACAGAGGAAATGGGTGGATCTATTGGAATACCGGCCTCCGAACTCGTTCTTCGGACGGCGTGGAGTGATGGTAAGAAGACCCACGTCCCGTTCCTTCCAGGGCTATTGCATGAAGGCTGCTGCGGATATCAACCGACATTTGACTTTAAGAATACGCAGAAGGATGTGATTGTGGAAGGAGCCGTCGCGCAACCCGAGAAGATCGCCATCGCCAAGGAGCGGGAGCCTTCTCGGAACCGCCCATTTCCTGAGTTTTTGACGGTGGACGTCATTCGCAAAGTGCTGCGGCATGGACTCCTCGCATACAAGCGGCAGAAATCGACGGACGATGACATCGAGAGAGTGCAGAAGATCAAGCAGAAGATGCAAAGCTCGAATGGGCAAAGCGGTGCGAGCAACATCGTCAAGGACACAGACGAGCGGGCGCGGCGCACCGCCGTGTGGCAGGACGCGCTTCGCGAACTTGCGATCAGCGGCGACCGCCTGTACGGCTTCCTACGGACGATGGCGGGCACGCTTCATGAGGACGTGACCGAGATCCTCAAGCTCGAAGATCGCAGCATGGAAGTGTCGCAGCGCAACTTGCGAGAACAGCGCAAGGAACTGGCAAAGACCGTCGCCGCGTTCGGACAGAAGCTAATCGATGCACTGCTCACCAACATCTTCAAGCAGTCGAAGCTCAAAGTCGATCTGTCGTCGACGGGCGCCGCCGACGCATTGACCGGGTCACTGGTGGTGATGAGCGACGAGAACATCGACCAGATTAAGGAACTGGCGTCGGGACAGTCGGGGCTTCCCTTTTTCCAGCAGCGCGTTGACCTAGACCGAATGCTTCGCCAAGACGTGGGGAAGCCGATGCAGCTGAGTGACTTGGTGAAGCAGGTATCGACCGTCCTCGAGCAGTACCGCACACAGACGCTCGATGCGATGGAGAGCGGCCTCGACGAAGGCGTTAGTGCGAGCTTGGACTACCTCGCACAGCCCAAGAACTCGTTTGTGATCCGACTCAAGAACGAGACATACGCCGCCATCCACACGGCGTTCGACCGGCTTTGCACGGAGACCAGGTACCACGGCATAAACGAGCGCAACTTCACCGCATGGGAGGTGATCGAAGGCGAAGACAGACAGCTTCGGGACCAATTTGCATCCCTGTGTGCGTTCACGCTCTCCCACTCCCGTGTCTTTTCGTCGCGCGATAGTGCCTACGTCACCCGGGACGCGCAGAAGACAAACAATGTGATGCTGAACATTGCCCTGCAGAAGACGGTCAATCGACTGCGCGAGTACATACGGAGGAGGGGTGGAGGCGTGCAGCCGCACGAACACCTCCGGCGCTACATGAATGTGAGCGCGCGGGACATCGCCTCGCTGGGTTCACTGGCCTGATTCTGCAAACAAAAGTGCGCTATCTCAAAACACGTCCAGACATGCACAACCCATAGACAGATGGCACCCCCCACAACACAAGAGCGTGCGCGATGCGCGGTCGACTTCTTGATACATGGGTTGTTAGCCACCGAAGAGCACGTGTGGGACATCGTAACTCCGACGCATGTGTTGCGTACACTTAAAATGTATATCGTAGACGAAGCGTACCGTAAAGAGCAATCCCTGCGGTGGTTTTTTGGTGGGGGGATGGGGCCGTGCTGCTTAGAGCTGACAAACGACGAGTTTAATTATGCAGAGGAGCACTGCACCGTCGAGCTCGTCGAATCTATGAAGGCCACAGAGCTGCGCAGGAGAGTGGCCGCGGCGTCCGATAAGTTTCATCGCGCGACCGAACAGATGGAAGTGTCTATCCACACAGCCATACGTGCACTGTTTCCAAGAGACAAGCCGTCTCGAATGGTATATCCAGACGGTTTCCAAGACTACGAGGCTCGCGACATCTTCTGCATGCTCCAGAAGTGCCACGTTGCCGAATACGAACGAATTTTGGATGAATACACGAAATACCACCCACAAGATGACACAGACAGGTCACTCCACACTCTCATCAAGGCGTACAGACACACCGACTATGTGCAAACACTGCTCGACGACGTGTGTCTGCATGTGCGCACTAAGATAGACATGCGGGAGTGGGATGCGCTCAACTACGACAGTGTAATCGCGCAATTCGAGGCAAGAATGCAACACTTGCCCGCAGACGACACCGTCGAGCGCATGTATTGGGCAATCAAAATCCGCGTACCAGCACGTGACGAGGTAAGCATGCAGGCGCTACAAGAGGGGTGTCCATCGAGCCCTCGCTTGACAGTCGTGAATCTCAAACGAATGCTACAGAGACGAGGGTTGCTTGCCGCCGGATGTAAGGCGAAGCTGTGTTTGAAACTAGGAAGGGTCTTTGGACTGTGTGTGGAAGAGCAGGCTAGGTGGATGACGAAGAGACTGACGCGCAGAAAGGGAGACTCCGATCACGAAACTTAGAAATTGCTTGTCTATGATTACATTACATATCAGCTATTACGCGCCCGTTTACTGGGTCCCTTTGCGGCGGAATCCTCAATGGCGGATGCAACATCCCCGATGGCGTTCGCAACCTCGTTGACAATGGAGAATGCAACGTCGTCGATCTTTTTGGCGGACGAGAGTGTCGCGTATGCGGCAAGGTAGGCGTCACAGGAGGGCGCCTTATTGTAGAAGGACGTAATCTCATGGTAGTGTATCACGACTGCGTCGAGCTCACGTGTGATATCCGCATCGGCCCTCAGCGTGGACATGTGGGACGATAACTCTGATTCAATTGGGGACCCCGCTAAATTGTGTGCGTATGTCAGTGGTGTTCCCTGTGAGTATACCTTGGAACTGCCTGCGTGTCACAAACTGGTGGAACGCAGGCATTATAAAAGGCCACTTCAATATGTCCTTGTCTCCCTTTCCACACAAGATGGAATGTCTCTCGCAAAAGATTGACTTGTATCTGCAACACAGCAACGAGTCCGACCTTCAAGTGATGCTTGAGGACGCGGCTCTGTTGTACTTACTGCAGTGCCCACCAGTATCACACAAGGGCCTCAACTACGAGGTGACACGCAGGCAAGTGTGCATTGCGCATTTACAAGCATTGCTCTTGTCTCGGCTTCGCCAACGCGCGCAACTCGCCAAACGGCACAAAGTCCTCCCCCCGCATTCTCGCTAGGTTGCACAGATAGGCCTTTCCGTCATGTTGACCATTGAGGCGATGCCAAATCGCGAGTCTGTCTCCTCGTTCACCCGCGAACTTGAGGAGAACCTGTGTGAATTTCTCGGTACCATCAAGCGGCACAAAGAGTCCTCTGCGTTAATCGAGTATTGCACAGAGGTCAGCCTCGTTGAGTGCCAGCTCATAAGTATTTCTCGTGCACTTCGCACATTGTTCATGGAGACGTCCACACTGGCGATGGCATGTCTGTCGCGCCGCCAACGTTTGTACGTAAGGAAGCAGCTTCGCAAGTGTTTTGGGCGCACTGGGTGCGTACCCAGGCTGCCCAAGGCGGCAAACACGCACTTGCGACATCTCACAGTCTGCAGAGAATTGGCGCGACTCGACGGCGTGTTCCGCGCATGTGAGCGACGCACGCCCAGGGAAGTGCGAGACTGTCTCGTGGAGTCTCTCCAACATATAGGAGTCTCGCGCGAGGTAGCTGAAAATTGCAGTGGCGCAAAGGCGTTTGATTGTTTTGTGTAGTATTGTTTAGCTACTTATACGACATACGACTGTTGGTATGAGTCTGCAGTGAAACTCTGGGTCATCAACTACGAGTGCTCGGCCGCTTGTGTGTCCCACAGGACGACTAGTTTTTTGAGGATGTCGTAGATTCTAATCGCGGGGGTCCACTTGGGTATGAGGAAGTCGTAGAGTTGCACGAGAAGATCACATGTCTTTGTTTTGTAATAATCCTCTCCGAAGTCACGTTTAAGTTGCCCGATAACATACTGTTTCAGGTCCATGCGTTTCTGCGTGGATACTCCCTTTTCATTGACGGTGTATTTTACATAGATGTATGGTGCTTTAAAAGGATAGTGTTTCCCTAAATCGAATTCCACACGATAACCATGCACAGACGCCTCTAAAGTTAACGCATCCACATCGACTTTGTGGAAATGCCACTTGGCGTCCTCGGATTGCAATTTTTCAAGCTGTTGTACTTCATTGTTGATACGCTTCACGCTGGGTAACATAACGAAAGCGATTCAATTGGGGACCCCGCTAAATTGTGTGCGTATGTCAGTGGTGTTCCCTGTGAGTATACCTTGGAACTGCCTGCGTGTCACAAACTGGTGGAACGCAGGCATTATAAAAGGCCACTTCAATATGTCCTTTCTCGGTACCATCAAGCGGCACAAAGAGTCCCCTGCGTTAATCGAGTATTGCACAGAGGTCAGCCTCGTTGAGTACCAGCTCATAAGTATTTCTCGTGCACTTCGCACATTGTTCATGGAGACGTCCGCACTGGCGATCGCATGTCTGTCGCGCCGCCAACGTTTGTACGTAAGGAAGCAGCTTCGCAAGTGTTTTGGGCGCACTGGGTGCGTACCCAGGCTGCCCAAGGCGGCAAACACGCACTTGCGACATCTTACAGTCTGCAGAGAATTGGCGCGACTCGACGGAGTGTTCCGTGCATGTGATCGACGCACACCCAGAGAAGTGCGAGACTGTCTCGTGGAGTCTCTCCAACATATAGGAGTCTCGCGCGAGGTTGCTGAAAACTGCAACGGTGCGAAGGCGTTCGATTGTTTTGTGTAATATTATTTAGCTACTCATACGAATTACTACCCGCGCCAGTCCCTCAATTCGACAGTTCAACCTGTTTGAGCGCATCCAGGATGGCCTTCTGCCTTTCCTTGCGTTTCATCGCCGAGGAGCGTCGCTGCGCGCGTTCGTAATACCCCATATGCAGGACATTCTCCACATTCGTAACATTCATGCTCCATACATCGAGATTCTCTTCTGCAAATTGGAGAATTTTGTCGTGGATGTCGATGCCGGTCTCGATTATCTGCTTAACTATCTCGAGGTGTCCAGAGGCGATCGCACTAATGAGCGCGATATGCGTGATGTCATTCCAATTTGGGTGGATGCTCGTGTCGATCTCGTGAAACAACGCCGTGATTTTTGGATTACCGCTCTGGACCGCGTCAAAGTAAGTCCACTGTAGAACCACATCGTCGTATGTACCAGAGGAGAGAATGGAACGCACACTGGCGACGTCTTCGTTTTTGATGGCTGTGGACAGATTCACGAGCAGCTCGCGACGCTGCGCGATGCACTGGTCCTTGAAATGCGCTTTCCATTCGCCTTCTTGTACCTCGTCGCTGTCCCAACCCCTCCTTACGCACTGGTCCCTCCAATCGTCGTCTGTACATTTTCTGGCTTCACACCACCGCGGGATCATGCTGCACGGCAACATGTGCGTTTCGACCAGCTGTATCATATCGGGCGGCAGCATATCAAACGGCGAGGCAGGACTTTCATGACGACCGTGATCTGAGCGCATCATCCTGATGGGCAGAGACGCGAGGGATGGCAACGACATGTCTGTGTGCGCGTGCGTACGTTATCGTACGCCTCTTCTTTACGTGTACTAATGTTGCTTATGTTGCTTATATTGCTCAACGCTCTAATATCTGGTGAAACAGATATTAGCCTTCTGCGTGTTCGCCGCCGACGTGGTCCTCCTCCGGAATGCGCTGTTTCGTGCGATGTAACCGTAGTTTTACGTCACTGTACAGCCGTATTAAGAGCAATGCAATGCACACGGCAAGGATGACCAACAGCTCGGACACCGGACTGTATGGCAGACCGTAAAAGTCCAGCAATGACCAGATGCTCCACCACAGCAGGATTCGGACAAGTTCGACCTGTGGTGTTTCTGGTGGACCCATTTCCAACACACGGGTTCGGGTGTATGTCACCACTGAGATAATAGCGCGCCTGCTCAATACCACGTTTTGATACCGAGCACACTCGTGTATATTTTGTCGATCAAACAGACGCCAAAGGCGCAGTTTTGGGAAATGCTCAGTGCTCAAATGTCTGTCTATGGCGCACTTTTTATCGAAATTTTTCCGCCGGGCGGAATCCACATTTTGCATCATATTGGACTCGACTTCGAACGTTCCGAAAATGGTGCTAATTCGCTATCCCGCCAAGGGGCATTTTCACGAGAAAAGTGCGCCATAGACAGACATTTGAGCACTGAGGGTTCTCCAAAACTGCGCCTTTGGCGTCTGTTTGATCCACAAATACACACGAGTGTGTTCGGTCTGGTGGACCAGAATCCGGTATCGCTAGAGAGTCGAGTTTTGTATAATAAGACAAGGTAAGCTCGTTGTTACCGTGTGCGTCATGGACGTCGGAGGCAATCTGCTGCGGCAGAAGCAAGTATGTACACAAGATGCGCTCGACCAGAACGTACATACTTATGAGAGACAGGGTGGCTCTTTTGTTCCGGAGCCAGCCTGGTGGTTCGAGGAACTGACGGGAGCTGCACAGCTTGTGCGATGGGCTGGTATGGTGAGTGGAAGTGTGAGTGTGGCTGGCGCAGCTCTCGTGGCTTGCGCGGGGATTTCTCACTCGATATTGGCGTACAACCTTGCACATAACGTGCCAGTTTCCGGATCGGAAAATCCGATGCAAGATGAAATCGGTGGGTGGAAGTTGTTCAGCTGGGGATTTCTACTGATGGCGGGTGACGAGTTGGTATCGTTCGTATTTGGCGCGCTGGCGTGGTGGGACAACCCCACAG
>Ga0228643_1000302_pt1 | contig 18033 bp, 18 predicted proteins | sample 55DmetaG_FD_190533 | JGI IMG/M metagenome (GOLD analysis project Ga0228643, IMG submission 190533) | Seawater microbial communities from Monterey Bay, California, United States - 55D | ecosystem: Environmental > Aquatic > Marine > Coastal | place: USA: California | collected 2016-11-08
AGTAGTACCACCGATTACTGTACCATCTACAGTTCCGCCTGTGACTGTTGCATTCGCAGTATCGAAATCATCGATTGTACCTGAGTCTGCATCTACATCACCGTCTTTGATTAGAACACCATCAATAGTCACACCGTTACCAGATGTTTTTTCGTTGATATTATCAACGTTTAGAGTACCAGTTGTTGTTGTACCAGCACCTGAGATACCAGCGTTTGCAACATCGATACCTTGAGTTGTAACGATTAGTGAGTTGAATGTGATGTTACCACCAGAGTAAGCGTCTACTGTGTCAACATAAAGTGTGCCTGTTACGTTAGCGTCGGCAAAAGTTGCGTTCGCCGCCGTTGTAGCACCAATAACTGTACCATCAATGTTACCACCGTTAATATCTGCTGAGTCGGAAGTCATTGTTGAGAATGTACCAGCCGCAGAAGTAGTTGCACCAATTGTTACGTTATCAATAGCAGAACCTGCCGCACCGTCTACGTCTAGGACGCCGTCTACGTCAAGTGTCTTGCCGTTACCAACTGTAATGTCGAATTGTGAGATAGTCACGCCTGTTCCACCTTGTAGTGAAGCAGAGTCGATTGTACCACCTGAAATTACGTCACCAGATAGTTGGTCGTTTGCTAGAGTTAGTGTACCACCTGACATGTCAATAGTGCCACCAGTAATTGCTACTGAGTTAGCATCTTGAACAGACATTGTACCTAAACCTAGGTTTGTTCTTGCAGTTGCTTTGCCAGAAGTTTGAGATGCGTCAACACCTAAACCACCGTTTGCTAGGCCTAATGCGCCTGAAACTGCACTTGCAGAAGTTAGGTCAACTTGACCGTATGCTACACCACCTGAACCATCTGATTGTAGTACTTCACCTGTTGTTGTAGTACCTTTAACAGTTAGTTCATCAGAACCGTTAACCATAACATATGTATCGTCAACGTTTACATTTAATGTATTTCCTGATTTTGATAATGCGTCACCAGTTGTAATTTGACCAGTTCCTGTGAATTTAGTAAATGCAATGCTTGAAGTACCAACTGTAATTGGTCCGTCTGTTGTCATTACATAACCTTGGTCTGAGTTTACAGTACCTTCTTCAACAAAGAAGAATGCACCAACAAACTCGCCTGCTTGGTCCATATCACCCGCTCTTGTAAGACCTGTAGAATCATAAATGTAGATACCGTTTTGTGTATCTGTTGATTGGTCTTTAAGAAGGATTCTATCGCCTGCAGAAAGAGTTACACCATCGATTGAAGTCGGAGGTGTAGCAGTATTAACATCTGTAGTAGATGCCGCACGTACTGAATCTTTAACATCTAAACCAGATGCTACTGAGTCAACGTATGCTTTGTTTGCCGCATGGTCGTCCGCTGTAGGAGTTGCAACATTCACATTGCCAAGTGTAGTACCGTCAGTTGTTACTTTGAAAAGGGAATTACCCGAATCATAAACAACACGACCGCCTGACTTACCAAACTGAACGTCAGCACCAATACCACGGATACCAAAGTTTTTTACGTCAGCCATTTCGTTTCTCCTTAAGATAATAGCTATTTGTTATAATAGACCCACTGGTACGAATACACAGTAGTCCTATCGTTAATGTCAATTTTTCATGAAATATGACCGGAAGAAACATCAGTCATTGAATATAAGAGATATTGAAAACTCTTACAATCTTATTTATCGTTTGGAGATTGAATATTAGTTCGTAGTTTATACGTATGTTACGGTGACTTTTACCTCACCAGCAGTAGCATTCAAGTGTGATAGTGCTACTTTTATTTCTAATTCACTAGAACCTGCATAATGAAAGTCTGGAGTTGTAGTATATGAACCTGTACCTTCGATATCATTTTGGTCTTCTGTCATAAATCTACTAGGATCCGCAGTAGTACCTACTTCTAATGCTGGTACTTGATTTGTTGGTCCACCTGCATAACCTGTTAATGGTGTAAGAACTTCTACAAGAACACTTACAACCCTAGAGTTATCTGATATACGACCCAATGTGACTGTTTCTGTAGTACCAAATGATGTACTTGGCATTGTATATGTATGTGATAGAGAGTTTGCATCTGTAGAAGCACTATCTTGTGTAGCAACTACATTCCATTGTGAACCGTCCCATAAATGTAAAGCCCATTCACCTTCTCCTGTGTCTAAAACATAAACACTATCACCAGCTAGATTTACTGGAAGAGCATCACGTGCCGCTATATTAGAAACAACTGTAGTTCCTGCTTTACGAACACCTTGTTCAACGTTTAGACCTACAGCATAAGAACCTGTATGTCCTGATAATATACCAAAGTCGTTTGTTGTAGAGCCAACTACGTCTTGTAAAATAATTTCACCACCATCATTTCTCTCTAGTTGAAGAACAAATACATTAGAACTACCTGCGTAAGATGTATCAAGTGATGAACATGAATTCATTCCTGCAAAGTTATTATTATTTGCATCTGGTGATGTATTAACAATAGTAATTGAACTACCATTCATTTCTCTAATAACTAAGTTGCCTGCATTAACGCCTGCTTCAATATCATTAATACCTGCCGCATTAATATCTGCGGCCATATCATCTGCAATAGCAACTGGCATACCATATGCGGCCTGTCCTGCTGAATTTGTACTAAAATTAACTACTGCACCATTAATAGATGCAGAGAACGGTGTGAAACCACCGATAAGACCGTATGCTGAACCATATGTAGAAATATCTGATTCTACTTCATTTGGTGCTGGGCTTGCCGATGCTGATACTTTATGGTCTGATGTTTTTGCATTAATATCTTGTACAGCATTTTGTACACTTACAACACCTAAACTACTTGTAGTAAATATTACATCTTCACCGTTTATACTTAACGTATCTCCTGCTGTAGCCTGTCCATTAATAACTGTACCTCTAGCAACACTTGGTACTGCATCAACTAGTTTTAAGAAAATAGCAACACCAGTATCTGATGTTGTCAAATCTCCAGAACCATCAACTGCTGGATAAATGAAATCTCCGGGACCACCTGGGAGCCCTGGCACGAAATCAATTACTCCGTTTGCCGGTCTTAATAAAAATTTGTTTGGTCCGGGACCTGGATGTGTCACCGTACCTACTAGTCTTTCAATATTATCTGGTTGTGCTAATTCAAATGCACCAGTTGTTTGATCCATACAAATAACATCACCTTCTTCAAAACCATGTGCAGTTTGCCCTAACACATAGTTCAATGTTGGATTTAGATATTTGAAACGTGAGTTTACGTTTGCATAAAAATCGCCTGAAACAATACCTGTTGGTAGAGGATCAAGCATTGGATCACCTTCTTCATTTATTTGAAAGACAACTGCACCACCGGGTACTGTAAATAAACCTGCACCTGAGGCACTTCTGAATGTATTATATCTGAGTCTGTCTTCTACTTCACATGTAATTGTAAATGCTGTTTTTTGTTTGATAGAAACAATTTGTAATGCACGACCGTCTGACGCACCTGCAATAAAATCACCAACTACTATATCATAACCGTTAAATGCTCTTGGTGTTCTAGTTAGATGTGAACCATGCTGTATTGTCGTAACAGTCATAGAGATTTCCCATCTATATGCTTTTGGGTTAGAACCACCGGTCCACCATGGGTCACCCTTGCCATCATCATACTCCCAGTTTGCTACTGCGGTTGCTGATGTTACGTTACAAGGGAGAACTTTAGCTGGGACATTTAGGTCAATAGCACTAGTTTTATAATTTATTGCCATCTAAAGTATTTCCTATCTTACATCATTGAGAAAACAAGCCATGCATGTGTGTCTGTTCCAAAAGAACGAGATGCACCTGTATCTGCTTCTCTCAGTGTTAGTGTTACAACTGATGTACCAAGAGAACCAAATGCTGTTGGAGAACCTGGAGTACCACCACCTGCTACAGTACGAGTTGTGATATCTTTGTTCAATGGCATGATAACATACTGATTAGATGTTCTTGCATAACCATAAACTAAGATGTTAGCTGGTGGGTAACTGTGACCTGAGAAGGTAATCTCAACAGTACCGCCAGTTGTTGATAAAATTGTTGCACTTACACCACTTGTAGCATTTGAAATACTTGATAGTGATCCGTTAGTTGCATAATTTAGTTTAAATCTTTCAGTAGATGTTCCACTACCTCCACCACCACCTGATGCTGGAGCACTTGGTTTATATGCACTTGAAGTACTATCCCAAGTTAGGACATCACCATTATTTGGTGCGTCTGTAGAAACGTCTTGTAATTCTGTAATTGATTCACTTGTTAAATCTGCCGCATCTGCCGAAGCCGCTATAAATCTGGTACCATCCCATTCTAAGAATTGGCCTGCTTGAATACCAGATATATTAACATCATTTAAATCACCTACTGAACTTGACGATAAGTTTGGAGTTCCGCCTGCCGCTGTTGGGGCCCACTCTGATCCTGTCCAAGATAAAACTTGTCCTGAACTTGGTGCAGAAGAAGAAACGTTATCTAAATCTCCAAGACTTGCATCTAAAGAGAATACGCCAGTATTTAATTGTAAACCTGAACCTGCTGTATAAGACGTACCGCCTAGTAAGTTTCCTGTATCTGTTAAATCGTCAACATCTGTAGGAATAGTTGGTTTGTTTTTAATATTTGTGTAGTCCATTACATCTTGGCTGTTAAACATCAAGTCTGAACCAGATGTATTAAGAGTATTATTGCCAATATATAAAGAGTTGTCACTTAAGAATAAGTGTCTAATTTTGTTACTTGCACTACCAATATCATATGTAGCATTTGTATCTGGTAAAATATGAAAATCAAATTGACCCATGTATGATTGAACATCTGAGTCACCATATGATGAGCCGCCGCCTGATACAGTTGTGAATGTGAAGTTGCCTGAACCGTCAGTTGTAAGAACTTGACCATTTGAACCTGTTGGCATAGTCAAATCACCTAATGCACTTGGTATCAAACTATTTGAGTCTGCTAACTGATTAATGTCCGTAATCTCTGTAGGTTTACCTGACAAGTCATTATAAGCACCACTGAATGCGTCATTAATACCATAGCCTGCTAAGGTTGTTGGTGTACTTGTTACATTGCTCCATGCTATAGATGATGCATTACCTAATAAATTACCAGTATCAGTTAGGTCACCTAAATCTGCTGGTATAGTCGGTTTATTACTTAAGTCGTTGTAGTTAATTGTTCCTACACTTGTTAAGAACCCACTATCATTTGTTAAGTCACTTACGTTAGTTGGTATTGTAGGTTTACCAGTTAGTGATGCATAAGCACCATCAAATGATGTAAATCCTGATAGATCCGGTGGAGTATATGTGAACACACCAGATGTGTTATTATAACTTAAAGCACCAGAACCTGATGCGTTTTGTTGTGATACTGACATTGCCAGTCTTGCATCTGCATCTGTATATGTAGATCCTGCACCTGTAGCCTCAATCGTAATTGGAGCACCAGGGCCACCTAATACTAAGTTAATACCTGGACCTGCGGATAGTTGTGTTTGTAATCTTGCATCAACAAATGTATCTGAATAATATTTGTTTGTTGCACCTTCTGGTAAATCATCTGTAGATTTAGTATTCCATTTACCTTCCCAACGAGCATCTGTATAATAAAGATTTGATGAACCTTCTGGAAGATTATCTGTACTTTGAAGAACATTGTCATCGCCTGCTACAAAAGACGATCCATTCCATTTTAGAATTTGACCTGATGCTATACCAGATGTGTTAACATCTAATAAATCACCTATTGAAGCGTTTAAGGCGAAGTTACCTGTTACATTATTGTATGATAATCCAACACCTGTACTTAAGTCTGTTAAAGAGATACCTGTCCCACCTGTAGCAGTTGAGTCTGCCGCTGGAGCCCATTCTGTACCTGACCATTTTAGAACATGACCAGTTGATGGAGTACTTGAACTTACGTTTGATAAATCACCTAGTGCTAAATCTAAATTCTGAATTGTTGCACCATTGAAATCTACTGTGCCTGAGAATGATGATGAACCATTTGATGAAATATTACCACCAAAACCTGCTGAGCCACTAGTATTATCAAGTAGAACATTACCGTTAGTATCGTATAGTTTACCTTCGAATGCGTTTGCTGTAACAGTAGTTGTTGTAGTAATACGATTAAATGTTACATCGTCTGTAGTAGCAAGTGATTGGTCAGAAACAACTGCCTGAGAATATTCATACTGATTGTTAAGGTTGTTCCATACTAGAGTGTCACCGTTTGATGGATTGTTTAGTCTATCAATGTCTGATAAATGTTGTATACTAGGATAAGAGTTTACCCATGCTGTACCACTCCATTGCAGTGATTGAAATTGTTGTGTATTCGCAATAGTTGTATCTGATGAACCTGCGATTGAACCAGATAGACTTACTGTCTGATTTTCCCATTCACCTGATGTATTATTGTATACTAAGAATTGACCATCTGATGTACCTGTTACTGAAACGTCACTTAAATCATCAATAGTTTGAACATTTGATGAACCAGCTAAATTTGATAAGTCTACAGTGTTACCATTCGCTATAGTTAATATATTGGTTGAAGTATCGAATGATAGAGTTTGGTTATCTGTATCTGTAAACATACCAGAAAAATCTACTGTATTGCTTCCTGAGATACTTAATTGTGTTCCAGCTAAAGATAGTGACTGAGCGCCTGCACCTGATAAACTTGATAAATCAACCCCATTGCCTCCAGATATCGATAAGTTCGTACCTGAAAATAGAAGTGTTTGATTTGAAGGGATAGTTGGTTGATTTGAAAGTGAATTATAATCACCATCAAATACATCACCTGGCATCCAGTGACCCATAGCCTGTGACCAAACTAATGCTTGACCATTAGTTGGAATATGTCCACCACTTGAAGTATCAACATCACCTAAATCAGTGATATTAGATGCTCCGCCTCCACCTGCTAGTGAAGATAAGTCAACATAGTTACCATTAGCTATTGTTAATCTGTTATTATTAGTATCAAATGTTAATGTTTGATTATCTGTATCGGTAAACATACCAGAGAAGTCAACAGTGTTTCCTCCTGAAAGTGTTAACTGCGTTCCGCTTAACGATAATGATTGAGAACCACCTCCTAAAAGACTTGTTGTGTCGGTTAAGTCTGAAACGTCTGCTGGTATTGTTGGTTTATTTGTTACGTTAGCCCAGTCGATAGATGTGTTTGTGTTTACTATCGAACCTATATCAATAGAGTTACCACTTGATATAGCAATTTGTGTTCCGTTTAGTGATAATGTTTGTGGTACGCCTTGGCCGCCCTGTCCTGCATTTGCCGGAGGAGAAGCTACCCAAGTTGAACCATTATATGTAAGAACATCACCTGTGTTACCTGCAACTGTTAGATTGTCAGATAAGACCGCAGTACCTTGGAATGTTTCTGCGTAGACATCATTGTATCTTCTTGTAGAAGAACCAATATCAAACATGTTGTCCTGTGTAGGAACACTGTGTTGGTCTAGTCTTACATAAGGGTCTAAGTCAACTGCGTTAGGTAATGTAACTGTGTTACCACCTGAAATTGATAATGTTGCACCATTGATTGTTAGTGTTTGAGGAACACCTGCGTTTCCACCTCCACCACCACCTGTTGGTGCTGATGCTACCCATGTTGAACCATTAAATGTAAGTACATCTCCTGTGCTACCTGTAATTGTTAAGTTATCAGATAGTACTGCTGTACCTTGTAATGTTTCTGCATAGATATCATTAAATCTTTTTGTAGATGAACCAAGGTCGAATGTGTTGTCCACAGTCGGTGCCATTGTTTGGTCCACTCTGAAATATTTTGCGTCTGCCTCTGCTTTTGAATAAACATCAAGATTTGTTCTTGCTGTAGTGGCATCGCCTATGTCGGATAAGTTGTTTGTTGCTTGTAAGAAGCCTGCAGTTGATATTGTACACTCAATGCTAAGTGTATCGTTTGCGTCTGTTAGTGTAAGACCATTTCCTACTGCAATGCTTTTAAATTCTAATTGGTCACCAGCATTATTATTTTGTTTGTAAACGCCTGAACCTGTACCTAAATTCGTACCTGTTATACTTGCTGTTGATGATGTTGCGTCTAAAACTAATGCTGTACCGTTGTCTGTAATAGTAAGATTAGTGCCGGCGATAAGACTCTTTAATTCTAGTGCGGATCCTGTCGCCTGACCTAAAACTTCACCTGTACCTGTATTAAGTACAGAAGTTAAGCCAGTAGAACCAGAAGCACCCGTATTAGTTGCATTTACAAATGCATTTTCACTAGCGTCATAAACTAGAATTTGGCTATCCGACAAGTTTCCAACTAGTTTGAACGTAGGACTAAATGGTTGTGCGTTAATGCTCATATCTGTCTTCCTTTAGTAATTCAATAATATTTTCTCAACATAACCAGAAGTTTGCAGATTAGATAAGCCTAATGCTGTTCTGTCTAGTGATGCTCTTAAATAAACTAAATTAGCTACGAAAGTGAAGCCTTCAACACCTGTGAAATTTGTGTAATCCCTAAATGGGAGACCTGAAAACAGAATATCGAACCAATCGTCTTCTGTTGGATTTTGTTCAAGTGTTCCTTGAATTTTTACACGACCAGATAAACCTTGACCGTAGATAGCAACTGTGTGAATGCCATCTGTGAAGCCATAGTAGCTATCACCTGGAACTGCCTCACCAGTCTTATCTAATTCTAATGAACCTGTTTGTGACAATAATGTGACTGTTTTACGTGCCATATATTCTTCAACCCTTCGTAATTAACTATATGTATTATGTTAGTAATAACTATACTTATTTATCTATTTTGCTCAATAACACTACTTTGGTAATGGTGCTTATGCACTCACTAGCAACAAAACTAACCATTTGCATGTCAATTTCATCTAAGCAGTATATCGCATATAGATTATAGGGGCTGTGAATATATTTTCCTTGATTTCTTGCAACATATAGATTATCAAATTTTTTCATATTTGAATTAAGTCGATAGTTGCCATTATCATTGTACATATCATACAAATCTTTACCAACATCTCCTAGGAAATGTTTATTTGCTTTGAATGTTACTTTATATTGATACTTCTTAAAGTATAAAGAATTCTTAATTATTATTCGTTTTTCAGATTTATCGTATATTTCTGCTAAGTTTTCAACTATTGGTTCTGCACGTGAAGTTTGAAGTCCTAGATATCTTTGACTTGCTTTTAAATAGCTTTCTTTGTCTTTGAAATATACATGTGTATGTGAACCATTATTGAACTTTAAGTCTTCAAAAGACTTGCTGAGAAATTTATGACAGTTTGCTCTTTCTTGTCTATCTTGGTCTGTCTTTGGATAATCGAACCACCATGTGTGTTCATCGGGAGACCAAGCATTATTTTTTGTGCCACTTAAACTCATGTTCATGAAAGCACTAGGGAACCCATAAAGTCGTTTATAGGTTATCTTATAAGGGTATTCTCCGTAAAAGAGTTTTGAAACTTTATCTATATTCAAACCTCACCTCATCGTTTTCTATATTTATTAGAACTTGTCCACCGTTCATAAGTCTGCCAAATAAAATTTCTTTCGATAATGGTTTTTTAATATTGTCATTTACTACACGCTGTAAAGGTCTTGCACCCATGTCAGGTTGATATCCTCTATCACGTAACCAAACTTTTGCATCTGGTGATAAAGATAAAGTTATATTTTTTTCTTTTAACATTTCATTTATTTCACTGATTGTTTTATCAACAATCATATCGATATGTTCACGTTCAAGTGAAACAAATTCTACCATACCATCAAGTCTGTTTCTAAATTCAGGTGAGAAGTATTTTTTAACTGCTTCATAAGAAGCACCATCATGGTTATTGGTAAAACCAATAGCACTTTTAGATTGTTGAGCCGCGCCCAGGTTACTTGTCATGATGAGGATCACATTACTAAAGTCTGCTGTTTTTCCAGTTGAACTAGTCAATCGACCATCGTCCATAACTTGTAATAAGAGGTTCATTACGCTTGGGTGTGCTTTCTCTACTTCATCTAATAGAACAATACAGTTTGGTGTTTCTTCTACATCATTGATAAGTTGCCCAGAACCAGCACCGCCTTCAGCATGTCCAACATAACCTGGAGGAGCTCCGATAAGTTTGGATACAGAGTGTTGCTCCATATATTCACTCATATCGTATTTTCTAAGTTTTACATCTAAGTTATCGGCTAACTGTCTACATAGTTCAGTCTTACCTGTGCCTGTTGGTCCAACAAACAAGAAACTACCGATAGGTTTATTAGTTGGTCTCATCCCTGATTTAGAAACTAAGATTGCTTCAACTAATGTGTTTACTGCTTTGTCTTGTCCAAAAAGTTTTTTCTTAATGTTATTGTCTAAGTTTGCATAATTTGTATTTTCTTTTGCATCAATCATATCCATAGGTATTCTTGTAATTTTAGAAACTGCTTGTTCAATTTCTTCTTTTTTTACTGTAGTACCTAAGCCATGTAGTTTTGTTCTTGCACCTGCAACATCAACTACATCGATTGCTCTATCAGGATTAAACTTACCATGCATATATCTCTCTGCCAAATCAACTGCTAAGTCTAATGCTTCATCTGTATAATCAACTTCATGATATGCTTCGTAGTATTGTTTTAATCCTTTTAAAATTAATTTTGTATTCTCTTTACTTGGTTGGTCAATAACAACTTTTTGAAAACGTCTTTGTAATGCTCTATCTTTTTCAAAGTTTTCTCTGTATTCTTCACTTGTTGTTGCACCAACACAATGAAGTTTACCATTAGCAAGTAAAGGTTTTAATAAGTTTGCAATATCGATATTTGAACCACCAGCAGAACCGGCACCCATAATCATATGAATTTCATCAATGAATAAGATTACATTATCTTTGCTTGATAGTTGGTCAAATACTGCTTTTGCACGTTCTTCAAATTCACCACGATATTTTGTACCTGCTACTAATGAAGTAACGTCTAATGAGTAAACTGTTTTGTCTTTTAAAATTTCAGGAACTTTTCCTTCTGCAATCATCAATGCAAGTCCTTCTGCAATAGCAGTTTTACCAACACCTGGTTCACCTACAACGATTACATTATTCTTTTTACGTCTTGCTAGACATTCGGTGATATCAATTAGTTCATCTTCACGACCAATGACTGGATCAATCAAACCATCTAATGCTTGTTGATTTAAATCTGTTACAAAATCTTCAAACGCCACAGGAGCACCTGGTCCCTGACCTCCTGGTACCATGCCTGCTTGACCTGATCCATAGTATTCTTTTTTGATAATATCGATTGCTTTATCTCTTGAAGCACCTGCTTTTCTTAAAAGATAATATGCTTGTGAACCGTTCTCACTTAATAATGAAACAAATATATCTCTACAATGTAATTTAGTTCTACCACTAAAAATAACTTGTGTTACTGCACGATTGAATACTCTATCTAATGATAAAGTTTTCCTTGGTTGTGATTTATTTTCTTTTATTACAATATCTTCACGTTCATTCAAATACTTTTCTAATTCTTGAGCCAAAAATGCAACGTCAACTTTCATTTTTGTTAACATATCACTTACGTCATTTTCTTCCATAATAGCATATAGAAGATGTTCTAGTGTTACGTATTCGTGTGCTAACGCATTTGCATGTTGTACTGCACGTTCAATCGAAAGATTTACTCTATCTGTGTTACTCATTTCTTTCCTTAAATTTTATCTTTAATGTTAAGTTACCTAATATATTTTTTATAACAAGCACATCATTTATTCTTGTTTCATACGGAACAAAAACTACGAATGGAACATCATGGCACTCAAACGTTTGTTTGGTGCCCAAAATTATCGATAAGTCTTGTTTTGAGATAGGAACAATTATGCTGAGTACATTTGTACTATTCTTTGTAAATTTTTTATCTTTTAATTGTATATACGCAAGTCTTACTTCATCGAATTTTGCCCTATCACCGTCACCAGTATCAGGGTGATGTTTCATCATAAGACTTTTATAAGCCCTTCTGATATCATCTGTTGTAGAATATTTATCGATTTCTAGAATTGTATACGGATTGGTAACGTTCATTTGAATATGTTTCTGAGTATACTTTCATTATCCTCAGAATCAACTTCTATCTCTACATCACCTTGTGAATTATTTTGTTCTATTAGTTAGTATGTTTGCTCATAATACTTTTTATATGCAACAATAACAGAATTTTGCTGGTCTAGTAATTCTAACACATCTGCAAAGTTCAATGAAAGATATTCATAGTCTTGTGCAGTAAGTCCGAAAATTACAATAGGATCACCTGCTTCTTCAATCTTCTTGAAATGTTCTTCAACGTTGTCTCTAGTTAGAATCATAAAGTCAACATTACGCATGTTTAGAGTTTTAGTATCTGGCAAGACCAAATTTGGTTTGTCGATAGGCTGAGGCGTGTACGTGACTGATTTTGGAATTGTCGAACCGCAACTAGTTAGGAATATAGTTAGGGTTAGCAATGTCAGGACACTGAGTATTTGCTTTGCTTTTCTTAGTAACATTTAGTTCTTCCTCTGTAAGTGGACTTCCACTTACTATTTCTAAACATCTTAACATATCTTTACTACCTTTGTCAATCACTTTTTCGACTAATCCCGGTTTATTTTCTGCTAAGAAGGCTAAATCGTGTTCTTTTAGTTTAGTCTCTAGCCCTTTTACACGGCCTTCTGCCGCTTTGAATTCTTTTGAAACTTGGTTGAATTGTTGTTGCACTTGCTCTAAATCTTTAAGAGTCTGGTTTAGAGCCGCCTGTGTCTCTGCTTGTGCCATTTCAGCTTTAGCGGCATTTTCAGCATAAACACGAATTGTTTCTTGAGTATGTGTATAATATTTCCACAGACCAAATCCAACAGCCGCTAATAATCCTGCTAATAAAAAGTATTTCTTAATTTTTGCAAATATAAACATTATTTGTACCTAAAAGTAATACGTCCCTTTGTAACGTCATATGGTGTTATTTCAATTTTTACTCTATCATGTAAAATGACTTTAATATTATTCTTTCTCATTTTACCAGATAATGTTCCATTAATTATGTGACCATTATCTAGTTTCACTTTAAAACATCCAGGAGTGATATCTACTACATCACCTTCAAATTCCATCGCAGGTTCTTTAGCCATTACTTCTTGGAATATCCTTCTATTTGTTTAAGTGTTACTTCAATAGTTTTTCCTTCGTAAAAAGCAAATGACCAACTTTCAATTTTTACAATTCTGTTTACATCTTCTAATAATTTCATTACTGTATCCATAATGTTTTCATTTTTTACTTCTACGAATACCAAATAATTACCATCATCATCTGGATTTGGTGATACTTCTGTATCTAAAATATCTGTTGCACCTCTTTCCATAAAAGATGCTAAATCTTGTGCAGGTTTGTCGTCCTTAACATAAAAAGCGATAACGATAACGTCTTCTTCGTTACCAGTTTTTGGTTCATACTCAGCGATAGAAAGTGTAGGCAAAACTAACTTTTCTAAGTCACCATAAACCAAACCTTCTTTTAGTTGTTCATACTTCATTATATATCCTGCCTTTGATTTGTTTCATCATCAAGACCTGTATCATATGCTTGATTTAATTCTTCTGTGCTAACTGAACTATCTCCAACTGTAACTTCTTCATCTTTGAAATCATCAACTAACTTACGTGGCATTAATACATGTATTAACCAAATGTCATGTGATTTAAGTTTTGAATTACCTTCTTCATCTAAGTCTTCTGGTGACTTTGGTAAGATTGGCTTCTTTAGAATACCTTTTTCGAACTTAACTTCACAACCTAATTTTGTAAGTCTCATACCTGCTTTTGGATCAGGCATTTTAGTGTATGGATACATCAATTTTACACTTATCCAATAACGTGACAGTTTAGGACCTTCAGCGACTTCACCAAGGCTCCAGTTTTTATATGCATATAAACCAGAATCATCTAGTACTCTTTCAAACTCTAATAGAATATCTAAAAGTGTACCGTTCTTATCGATGGATCTGATATTATCTAATATACCATCATGCATTGTATCTGACATGTTATTCTCCATTATGTATGTATTATATCTATTTATCATTAAAAAACTTTTTGTTGAATTCTTTATATATACAGACATTCTTAGGTGTAAAAATGATAAGTAATTATGAGAGCATTGCTCTTACATTCTGAAAATCCCTCTTAAGGAGGATACAATATGGCACGAAAAAAACGTGTTGAAAAACATAACTCAAACAGAAGCCGTAACAGTGAATACGGCGTTATCCCACTACACAAAAAAACAATTCCAACAATACTACCACGAAATGTAGCACAAGAAGATTACATGTATCAACTTGCAGACCCTAATAACAACATTGTGTTTGCTATTGGGCCAGCTGGTACTGGTAAAACTCTACTGTGTACACAGATGGGTATTAAATCATTTATGGAAAGAGAGGTGAAAAAAATTGTTATAACTCGTCCCGCAGTGTCGGTTGATGAGCAACACGGTTTCTTACCAGGTGACTTGAAAGAGAAGATGGCTCCATGGACGAGACCAATCTTTGATATTTTTGAGAAGCATTTTTCTATTCAGCAAGTAGAAATGATGCTGGCAGAAAACCTAATAGAAATCGCTCCATTAGCCTATATGCGAGGTCGAACTTTTGAAGACTCGTGGATTATTGCAGATGAAATGCAGAATGCTACGAAATCACAAATGAAGATGCTATTAACCCGTATTGGTAATGGAACAAAAATGATTGTAACAGGAGACCTTAAACAACATGACCGTGGATTTTCAGAAAATGGTCTCTCTGATTTTGTTCAATTAGTTAAACATTACGAACAAGAGAAACTAAAGCATATCGCTATTTCGAGATTTGATATGATGGATGTTGAGAGGCATCCAGCAGTTACCGAGGTTCTAAGAATCTACGGTGAGGACGATTAATGGTTAGGGGAGTTCGCTCCCCTAATTTAATATAGTATCAGTGATATCTGCCCAATCTTGACAAATAACTATATCAGTGTTGTCGCAATCAGCATTATGAGAGTGATGAATGAGGATTGGTTTCATACCAAATTTTAAACCACATTCAGCGTTTACAGTTTTATCTTCAATCCACCAGAGACCAGAGTCTTTGTAAGGTTCTAGACCTTCATCTTTGTCTGCTCCAGTGTCTAAACAAACGAGTTTAGTAAATACACCTTTACCAAAAACATTATCTAAATTTTGTTGTCGTAACATCTTTGTGTTTTCATCTAAACTTAATGAAGTCACACAATGAAATTCATATCCTGCTTCTACTAATTTAGCAACACCACTTCGTGCATCACGTAGAACAGGCAAATTAGCCATCCAAGAACTGTTATTAAATTCTCGTATTAGTTTTTTTACTTCTTTCTTTTCCATAGCAAATACATCTGCCATGTCGTACACACCTTCTTTTTGTGTGTCATATCCTAAACTTTTCATCCATTCGTAAAAAGCAGTCTCCCAATCAAGCAAGACTCCGTCACAGTCAGTAACAATAATATTTGCGTTAGTCAATGAATTTTCCTTCTCTCTGAATATACTTATACTATAGCACTAACTGTACTATTTGTCAAGTTTTTTCTTGATTATTACTCGCCAAGCACCAGCATTTTTTTCAAATCTTCTGGCTTCTTTTACGAAAGGATCAGCATCACACCAACCTGCAAATTCTTTTGACATTTCTCCATGCCCAACAATCACTACGATATTCTTATATCCTTTATAATACGAATCACGTGTTGATGAACGAAAGAATTTCCAACCTTCCCATACTGTGTAACCATGTAAGTCAATTCTAGGCATGAACATTTTTATCCCATATAAAACGAGCAGATAGCATAACTAGTCTACCACTTTTAGGGGATAAAATGTTGTAGGGAATTCTTTCATTGATAAACACTATTTTTCTTTCTTGTAATTGTATTTCTTTACCTTCAATCTTTACACTTGCCTCACCTGAGACTACCAGAAAAAACAAACCAGTAGGTTTAGAATAGTCTACATTCATTTTTGTTTCTGAAACAAATGGTTCTGGAAACTGGTCTGCATTAATATCAGTAATTTGAGTTTTTAAAATAGTGTTTATATTATCAACAATAGTTTTTGCTTCACTTGTGTCACCAGAGATAACCATTTGATTTATCTTGGTAGCAATAGCAGGAGATACAGTACCCATAACTTTTGTTGTGGGCATCTGATGTTCTTTGTTAAACTTATCTCTTACTATTTTACTCATCGTTGATTTATATTCTCTTTATAAAATTTATTGAATTCACGTTTTTTAAATTTAACTTGATTAGTCATTAGATATGCACAAAGTTCTGTTACTTTGTCTTCAATGTAGTCAGGATGAATACAGATATAATTGCCATTGCATTTAGAAATAAACTTCATCATTTCGTCATTCATTTCTTGGTTTGTATATCTCCAGTTTCGTCTACTCCATTTTTTCATTTCTTTGGCACTGTCTTCGTTATACTTGCCAGACTTGACCCCTCGTTGTAAACAATCATAAGGTTTAGTTAAAAGTATAATATTGTAGTCGCCGGGTTTTAGTTCATCAAATTTAAAAAACCCATCTTTATCCCAATCAAATGATTTATAATCATAAGGTAGCATCTGACCTATGAAGTCTTGTATTCCATCTTCATAGTCAAATATATGTATGTTAGCCATTTGCCTCCAGCTTCTTTTCGCCTTTATTGATTAGTCCACTTTCCTTGCATTCTTGTACGAACTTATTGTAATGCTGAGGATACTTGATTATCACATGCTGAACTATCTTATTATAGTCAGTGGTTTCAGCCGTGTTTTTTACAATCTTAGCATCTGTAAGATTTATAATTGTGGTTGAATGATCCCAATATCTTTTTCTTAATCTTGTTACAAAATAAACGTCTTCAACCATTGTCCATTTTCCTTTTGTACCAAAATCTTTCATTGAAGTGTTTTCACCTTCTGCTGGTCTAAAGGAGTGTGCTATAACTATGTATGCTTTCTTTTCTGCCATATCATTCCACTGTAATTGTTGATTCTTTAACTACTAACTTATTTGTATCATCAATATTTATCAAAGCTATAAACCAGTCTTTATTGATTAGATAACTATTTTTATTACTGCATTCTTTTAAAACGTTTTGTAAGACTTTCTCATTGTATCCACCTGGATCAGGGTCACCTAAAATAACATAGTTAATTTTTCCTAATGATATTTCTTCATCCCAAAACTTAATTGCTTGTGGTAAATCGTTTGTTACATTTAATGCAATTTTCAATGCATCGTCTTCTTTGAAAAAAGATTGAAATGGATTAACTGGTTGATTGTTCTCGCATAACTTAACAACTTCTTTGTATAGCATCAACTTGTAAGAAGATTGATAATCTTCTGGTATAATAACCTTTGGCTCATACATTATTTTGCAATATGTTGTAACTCTAATAGAGTAGCACTCAAATTAATTTCTGGATCTGCTACTAAAGAATGATTAACTAGACCATCACGTATACAAAGTAACGCCTTACCTTTTGTTAATTCATCTTCACCAAACCAATCTAAATTTTCATATAACTTACGATACACTCCTTCATATTCTTCTGCACGTGCCTTTGATACAATTAGTTTACGTGCTTCTGAAATCTTTCCGATTTGCATATTAGCAACATATTCAAGTATCCAGTCACTTTCACCGCTTTCACCTTGACCGGGTTGTTGTAAAACACCATCAACAATATTTTGTTGAACCATATTAATACATTTACGCAAATCAGGATATGTTGAACGTACATAAATGTCGAGTGTTTCTAAATCTGGTTTGACTTCTTCTGTGATTAGTATTTCTGCAACACGGGCTGTGAATTCATTCGTATCTAGTTTTTCAATATGATAACCTTGACAACGTGAATGAATTGCTGGAAT
>Ga0228643_1000305_pt1 | contig 17934 bp, 33 predicted proteins | sample 55DmetaG_FD_190533 | JGI IMG/M metagenome (GOLD analysis project Ga0228643, IMG submission 190533) | Seawater microbial communities from Monterey Bay, California, United States - 55D | ecosystem: Environmental > Aquatic > Marine > Coastal | place: USA: California | collected 2016-11-08
TGACCCCAGTCCTTGGGGCTATTGCCCACTGGGTGCATAATCGGAGGAAGGGTGGCAATGCTGTTACGATCAATGCGTGAATCACGCTCAATCTTAACTTGGTGCTGTATGCCACGGAGAATGTCTGGGATGGTCTGTGCGTCATAGAGACGCTTAGAGTCCTCGGATAGCTTGGTAACAACTACGGGGTAGTCTTCGTAGCCGTTCATCAACTCAAACTTTGCGTAGGATGGAATGCCCAAACCATCATCTCCGTCAAAGTCTTTGTGTATTACGGTCTCGTAGATGCCCTCAGAGCCGTCCTCTGGGTCAATGAGGCGTTGGTATACATGGACTAGCTCAATAAGCTCATTGGCCTCGTAAGCGTTGTCTGTGAGGCTTGTAGAGCGACGACCTTCCTGCTCACGCTCAATGCTATCAATGTTTACTCCGCGATACTTATCGATGACGTGGTCAACAAAGTCAGAGTCCCAGCCATCAGTTACAACCTTGTTCTCTAGCTCCTGCGCTGTATAGTAGGTTCTCCAGAAGCAGTAAGGCGCACGCTGTGGGTCTGTGACATACGGAGGGAACATGAAGTCCCCATCAGGAGCTAAGGTCTTAACCTCGGGGGCATCCACTTGACGGCGGACAACAGGTAGTTCTGCTGCACCACTTTTCCGTAATTCTTTGATTGCACGCTTGGCCTTCTTGGTTGTAACGCCGTCAAATGTAGCCCGAAGTAGTTCAACTAGCTCATCATCATTCTCGCCATTCAAGACCATCTCCGCAAGTTCTGGAGACATCTGAGCAATCTGATTCAAGTCTAGTTTTTGCAGGAAGCGACGATCTTCTCTGTGCCAGCCTACGTATGTAATAAGGATGCCGCGCTCTAGGAAGTAGTTAGCCCCTAGCTCCATCTCGCGAGCAAAGCGTGGAATGTAGCCCGACGAGACCATCCACTTCATAAAGTTAGAAACCACCTTAGAGCGAGCCATGTCGCCTGCCTCTACTGGGAAGGCTCGGACGTTGGCACGCTTCATCGAGGAGATGAACAAAGAAACAAGCTTGGTTACACGTTCATCAATGACATGACTCTCCATGTCGGCTGCCCCTTCCCATGGGAATGCGTCTGCGCCATGCTTGCGCAGGTCACGGCTTTTCCCTGGCCACCAGTTACGGCGGTCGTCGTAGGACGTGCGACATAGATCAAAGTAAGCCTCTAGCTCTACAACTGTTTGGTCGTAGGCATATCGTAAAGACTTGACGTTGGGTTCCTTGCTTACGTAGGTAAGCTCCTCAAAGTTAGAATCGTCGGGCATATTAAATATTTAGTGTAACATATAATGCAACTATCGCTTTACCCATGTGTATGTTTTATTGTCTGCGGCCTCATTTTCCGAAAAGTATATCACCTTGTTCAATAGTTTTCCGATCAGGCGCTTATTGATTTTTACAGGAACTTTGCAACCCCTGTCTCGGTGATGAACCATAACGTAATGCTTGTTCGGACACTCAGATAAAACCTTGCCACGATAAATCTTACCGCAGTCTTCAAGCGGCATAGCTATCATATCATCCAGCAGGTCTTGACCTCGTTCATCTACCCATGTGTTACGACCTCGACCAGACAGCATATCCTCCTCGAAGTTGTTGACGGCTAACTCATAAAGCTCCTCAAATGATTTGCCGTAGTCCTCAGCCAGTTGTGTTAGTTTTCTCTTTGCCATGTTAATAACCTCCCTTATTTCTCATCGTTGTTTGAAAGCTAGCGTCAGACACGAAGTCTGGGCCATATCCATCATTGTGTGTTGCTAAATATCTGATTACGTCCACGAAGTCCTTCAGTGGTTCGTCTGCCTTCCCCTTATGCCCCCAGTTGACTAGGGAGTGGATCAGGTTCCCGCAGGAGCTATGGATGTTTAGGATTGGTCGGTTAGCCTCGTCCACGGGCAGGTTCTTGTTATACTTCATCCATGCGTCTAGGGCACTGATGCCTGTGTCAATGTCGGTGCCATTGGAGGGGACGAAGAACATCCCCTTGTCTGCGAAGCTTTCAAACAGGTCAGCATTGTCCTCATTCTCTCTGGCAAAGTATCTGGAGTCTCCTATACGCTCAAAGACCTGAACCCCCATCTCCTTCTCAATCATTGTAAACTCGTCCACGTAGGACTGTATGTCGTAGCCTAGCTTCTTAGACGCAGGGCCAAACTTCCACTTCGGATCTCCGAACACTGCCCACTCTCCGTAGCTGTCACGGTCTGGCCACTCCCTTAGTATGGTTACATACCCCTTCTTATCCACAGCAGCCCAGATGGCTACATAGTTCCTAGCTCCAGCAGGGTCAACCACTTGGTAGACCGTATGCGTCTCCTTGGTAATGGTGGGGAGTTTATCAATGCAATGCACAGATGTGCTAAAGTCTGGGAACAATGTATTCATTGACTTCACTGGTATGCCGTAGGCACGAGTCATAATAACTTCCCTAGAGTCGTTCTTCAGTTCCTTCGCTATCCGTTCATATCCACCGAATGGGTTTAGGATAGAGTGGAAATAGATGATGCCAGCCTCTTTGTTTGGACTGTATTGAACAAATGGAACTTCTTCCCCTCCTAGTAGCTCTGCATCCCTAGTCTCCATCGTCTCTGCGTTCTTCAGGAACTCTGCTACGAATGGTGTGTAACCATCAATGGGAGTGAAGGTCAGCAGCATCTTAGAGTTACGTGTGGCTAGACGGAAGCGGAACGTCTCCACCAAATCCCCATCCTCCAGATACTCGTCCAACCATACACCTATGTTCACCCAGTTTGGTGTTAGAGAACCAGTCTCATAACCTTCAAACTTAGTTCGGTTACTAATGAACTGAGAGTAGGTGTGGAAGTATATCGCAGAACCATTAGGCAGGATCAATGAGTCACCAGTAAATCCATTCTTAGCCGTATAGTTCAAATACTCAACCTGCCCCTTCTGCTTCTGCTTAAACTCTGGTGGTAGGTAGCGGAAGATGGCTTTCTGCTGAATACGCACAGAGGCATCATGGTCTTGGGCAAAGCATACAATCTCAGCGTTCGGATTAGCTATGGCAGCCTTGACCACACTCCTAGCCCCATACTCAGTCTTAGACGATCTGTTACCACCACTAGCAAACAACGTGTCATACTTAGCTAGTAGTTCGTCAGCCTTCTCCCAGTGTGGCAAAGGAAAGCCATGATTCAATGGGTCAGTATTGGACAGGGATATAGCATCCTCTCTAGCCTTCCATACATCATGGACAGCCTGCGCCCCCTTCTCCGCTAGCAGCTTCTGTAGCTGCCCTCTGGTTGGAACCTTGAGGATTGGGTGGTGCGACCAGTTAGCCATTATATAATAATCCTTGCCTTACAGATTTCGTAGTAGTCTGGGTCTAGCTCTATGCCAACAAAGCTAAATCCTTCGCGCACAGCAGCCTTGCCAGTAGAACCTGACCCCATATAAGGGTCTAGGACAACGCCACCTGTAGGGGTGATGAGGCGGCATAGGTAGGACATTAGAGCTGTTGGTTTGACGGTGGCATGATTGTTGCCTTTCTCTAGCTCGTCACAGCCCTCGTTGCGATCCTTCTTGCTTGCCTTGGGCGTGTAGAAGAAGCGGGCTGCGGAGCCGCTGTCGTTGAAGCCTACATCCCTACTTCCTTCTTTGATTGCAACGGGGAAAAGTCCCTTTGAAGCATTGCCGTTTCTCCTTACTGCTGTTCCGCTTTTCCCCGTCTCAGGAAACAGCTCCAGCACCTCCTGCTCGCCCGAGTGGATTAGGTTGGCTGGGAAGCGACCTTGGGTTTGGGTTTGTGAATTGTCTGCTGAATCAGGAATATCGGTTCTGCCCTCAGACTCTCGCCATGTCTTCATCTTTGTTCTGGTCTGAGTAATCGTCTCCGTCCCCACTCGACACCCATCAATATTGATCCCGCCAGTCCCCCACTTCAGCACGTTCTCTGCCACCGTCTTTTCTGAGAGGGGCTTGCGGCATAAGGTGAAGAACTCACACGCTGGCTTGAGAGCCGTGCCCCATCCGTCCCACTGCTGGGCGGCTTTGGTGGCTGGGGCAGTGACGGGATCATGGCTATTCGTCTTTCCCGCATTTCTATCCATCGGATTTGCTGCTGTCGTCCTGCCACCGCCACTTTTCTTCCACTCAACCACCTCACGCTCTGCCCCCGCCGCCTTGTCAATAGCCTTGCTGATATTCAGCGACTTAGGGAATCCTGAGCCGTAAATCCAAGACACCACGTCACGAATCTCAAAACCTGCATCCTCGATATTAACCACCATCCGATGCTGCGTCCGTGTCCCGCAGGCAATCAAGGCATGACCTCCAGGCTTCAGCACTCGCATAGCTTCCTTCCAGACCTCCACGCTAGGCACATCGTAATCCCATTTCTTAGCCATGAAACTAATGCCGTAGGGTGGATCAGAGACAATAGAATCTACGCTGTTACTTGGCATCTCGCGCAGCACATTTAGGCAGTCCTCGTTGAATACTTTAACGCATACGTTATTGAATTCTATGTCTTCACTTTTAATCATATGTCCATTGCCTCGTCAATCATCTCCCTGCTGTCGTGCACCCACCCCAAATCAAATTCTTTGATTAAGCAATTTTTAAGCAGCCAGTCTAGCCGGGCCTTATCTTTGCGTAGCTCTGTGGCTATCTCATTATTAAAATATACTGGAGCATCATTGGGATTTGACCACCACGTAAGGCATTCTAGTGTTTCGTCTCTAAGACGGACTGGAACCTCCTTATCTTGTTTCTTGACTTCATTGGTTTTCATACGTCCATAACTCCCTCTACGTCTGCCTCTGGCAATGAGTTAATCAAATCCTGTGCTTCCTCTGGTGTCGTTATATGGCGAACCTCAATCTTCTGCACATTGTTACCAGTGACGTTGCTGAACGTCCTGTAAAGCTTCTCCTGAGCCAAGGCAAGGTTGGTTAGGTCTTTGGTCTCGGCGGAATCAATCTTCGCTTGTGCGGCCTCTGAGCCGTCTAGAAACGTGGCTGCAATCTTATCCCCAATCAAGCTAATGTCCTCAATCGTATTGGCTAGGCTCATGGCACGCTCCCGCATAAACAACTTACACTCCTCGGAGGTTTTAACCAAACCATTGATCCTACGTGCAGCATCATTGTGCAGGTTGAACTTCTCCCTAACCTCAAACACCCCAGCCCCATGTAGAAACATAGTTGCAGCATTCAGCCACCTCTCTGGGTCTTTGTTTACAATGGCATGGGGAGCCATACGTTCCTGCTCCTCAAGCAATAGCTTGCCTAGAGCATTGTGCATTAAAGCTAATTGTTCTTTATTATCACTCATAGAACTTCCTGATAATCATCATCGTCGTCTTCTGGCCAGTCCAGCCAGTCGTCACCACCACAACCGCTCTCCATATCCTCGACAGCAGCCACAAACAAAGCCTTCCCTACAAACCGATCCCTGTAGTCATAGAATAACTCACCATCCTCACCCACAACACAGAAGGCAAAGTTACCAAAGAACTCCCCCAAAATGTCCCTAGCCTTATCAATAGCCTCCAGTTCTTGTTCGTCCATCCACATACACAAGCATATTTTTAGAAACTTGTCAACCCCCTGATCCCAAAGTAGCTACAGATCAATTCCCTATTAGCCACCATCCAATCATTCAAATCACTATATGTCCCCCACTCAGCCCTCTTCGTAAGCATATCCTCAATCACACTAGGACTTATATGACCATACGCACTATACGCTAAAGCCAAATACTCAACAGCCTCCTTCAACGTAGGGGTTACAGCCCCCTTCCCCTCCACATACTCCACGTTCTTAGGCTTAGGGAAATGCCCCCGCTTATCAACCTCAACCCTGAAAGGACGCTCATGCGGGCTAGAAGACAATGAATACTCCATCCTCCTGTTCTTAACCCTCCTACCATACAAATACCCCCTAACCTCCAGTTCCTTCATGTGCTTCAACGCCGTAGGCTTACTCATTCCCAAAGCCCTCCCTATACGCTCAGCACTAAAGTCCCAACCATGTGGCCTAGACCTCATATACGCCCATACCCCCTTAGCAGCAGCACACAACTCAGAATCCTCCCATATAGGCATAGACTCCTCCCAGTCCCACTCATTGTTATACTTCCACTCAACTCCTCCGTCTAATAATGATTTCATAGAAACTTGTTTAGACTAAACCATACAAATGTCAAGCCCAGAGTAAAGATTCTTTACCCGTAATATATACATATATTATCCCTACAAAAAGGCCAATACAGACATATTTTTTTAGAGGGGGGTTTTATATATATATACCCAGACAGCCTGCTGCTTGGCGACCCCCTCCCCCCACGGTGCTCAAGTGTTCACTAGTGTGTGTTTGTTCACTACTAGGTTTACCCCCAGAGTAAAGAATCTTTACCCGTAATATATATATAATAAACCCTACCGGGTTGCACGTTTAGGGGATCAGTCTAGGGATACTTTGCGCGAATAGCTTTTCTTTTTCTTTTTCGTGGGATATATTCTGGTGACGTATTCTTTAGACGTATTCTTTAGACGTATTCTTTAGGCCTTATATATAAAAGTAACTTGACGTTAAATAAGGCCATTGAAAAAAAATCAAAAAAACTCAAAAAAAGTATTGACGCGTTCAAACAAAGCCTTTTCTATCTGTCTTATCAAAGGCCTTCTTGCCTAAGAATAAAACCAAAAAACAAACTTATGAAAACCTACAGAATTGAAACAATAACAAACTCAAAAGCATTTGCTGATTTTTGCGATTGGTATGACGCCAACAGCGCAGAAGAGGCAATAGCTGAGTATAAAGAAGATTGCCATCGGTATGGCGTAAATTTAGAAAAAGCTTCTTTTGCGATCCGGGAAGCAAGTGGAGAAGAAGTGGCAATTTTTGCATAAGACATAAACCTAAAAACAGAAAGAGAACAAATGAGAACCTTAGATACCACAGTCGGACACGTTACCACGAAAGAAAAAGCAACAGCACTGGCCAATCAATGGCGAAACCCTTCCATTGGCTACCATACGCAAGTTATACGCAAGGGCAATGGCTATATTTGCCGCCTAGTAGTAAACTCTTAAACCCTAAGCGGCCTAGTGCCGCGCTTAAACTAGCCGCAAATCAGCGACGGTCCAAAGCCCGTGTAAATAGTGATGGAGCATAAATGAAAACAAAATAAAACCTTATGATAGACTTAACCTATAAAATAGACGGGCTTTTCGCTACGTTTTACGTCAACAGCAACGATGGCCTTAGCCCATATAAGACAATAGTTGAAACTATGGGGAGCGGGACAATAAATCTAAGTCAATTAGATAGCACGCTCTATCAGTTGAAACAAGCGGGCTATAAGACAAGGCGCATTCCAAATAAAAAGACAGGGCTTATTGCTTCACCTAAGGCGGCGCGGCTTCGTGAACTTAATGCTTAAACCTAAAAACAGAAAGAAAACATCGTGAAGGAGTATGTAATATGGGGAAAGGCCCCTAACTCAAAAATTGAAAATTTACTTGTCAGTGAAAAGGCGGGTATCAATAGCCAAGCTCAAGCTGAAAGCGTTGTGCGCTCATTAGAGAGCAAACACGGTTGCAGTGACTGTAGAATACAAGTAATTGATTTAAGCGTGCCCTTTACGTGGGATGCTGGCTCAATGGTAAACGTCTAAAACAGAAGGGAAACCTATGGAAAACATTATAAAATTCGCAATTCTCTTAATTTTTAGCTTGCCAAGCTTGGCGGCGGCCTTCTTTATCGCATTAGACCTATTCAAGGACTAGGCACAAACATAAACTAAACACGAAACAAAGGATCAGAAACAATGAAAGTATATACAAACGAAGAAACAATCAACGTAAACGGCCACGAAGTAACAGTTTATAGGGTTGACAATGATTCAAACGGAAACCCGCGATGGGTTGTGCATTTTCTAAACTTGCTCACGGATGAAGAATGCGAAGCGGCGCAAGCGGAAGCACACGCGCGAAGCACTCTAACCTTTAGCACTGAGTTAATGTTTGAGAAGGCACTACAGAAAGCCCGAACGGTCGGAGGGGTTAAGTATCGCGCCAAATGGTTTGGGGGTGGAATAGTTTTTCAGAGCTATAACATCGCGAAACATATTGAACAAGTGCTTGCGGCATAGCCCTAAGCATAAGAGCCTAGCAGCCTGCCTGTGGCCCGTGAGACGGCCTAGGCGGGCTTTAAGGGTGCAGGGCATAGCCTAGCATCAAATCAAACTAACAAGCCCTTTAAGGGGCATTTAAACGTAAAGAAAGGGAACAAACATATGAAATACACAGAAAGCAACGAATCAATAAAACTGGCAATAACAGTGCTGGCGGGTCGATCCAATCTCAAAGACTGGAAAAACCAAGATGAAATAAAATCTGCTATGCGTAAAATATCTCACCAATACACAAAGCAAGATATTGAATCCTTGTCCAAGCTGTCTAGCCTTGGCGTTAACTGGATCGCAGATTTCGTTAGAGGTGGCCACGGGAAAGTGTGAGAACAGGTCAACGGTTCCGTTCGTGATATGGGACAAACCACAGGCACTCGGAAGGGTGAGGGTTCCGACTGAAGAGAGAAACTTGGAAAATATATAAACAAACCAAAGCCACACTGTGGCTTACAAAGAAAGGGAAACCATATGAAAAAGACAAAAGAAGAAATAGAAGAAATCGGCATCTATAGCGAGCGAAACTACTACTCAGCCGTGACAGTCTTATGCTGTGGCCTAGGTGCCGGGGTTTGCATTGCGCTCTCGCTAATTGTTGAATATCTAACAGGGAGGTTTTAGCATGTGGCGCAGTAAGAGAATAGATGCGGCGGACTGGCTAGAAAGCATGGCTGAAGAGGAAGCCCTTCCAGAGACAAGCGAAAATATGACAGAAAAAGAGGCGTTTGAGCTTGCACAAGGGGCTGGGTATGATACACAAAAAGAAGCCGTCGAAAGAATGGCGGCCCTAATTAACCTCAAACTATAAAAACACTATGAGTAAAAGAAAAGGGAAGCTATCCAAGCTTAATGACGTTTTTTCGTCCCTAGGGATGGATCCAGTCGATACGACTGTAAGGGGGCTGGAAGATATAAAAATCCAAGCTGAGTTAGATGGCGCAATGGTTAAGGATGAAAGAAGAGAATTTCCCACATGTAGGGGCAAACTTTCTTACCCTTCTCCGTCAATGGCAGAAAGGATAAAGAGAAAGAGACGAAGAGGGGGAAGCTTGCCGCTTCGGGTATATCGTTGCGAAGTTTGCAACCTTTGGCACTTAACATCTAAGAAAATAAAACAGTAAACTATAGGGAAATTATGAATAAACACATACAAGACACGCATAGGGCGTTGCGCGAACGTGCAGCAGAGCACCTAAGAGAATACAGGAAAGAACGGCGGGCGGGCTTTGAGAGGTCGGCGGCTATGCACCGGGGGCTTTATCTGGGCACACGATTGGCAATCAATAGCGTGAGACTAGCCATGCAACGGGACAAATACGACTCAGCAATCGCAGACATGGAGGGGCTGGCCAAATGATGGAAACCGTTTCAACAAGTCGGGCGACAAGTGCCGTCGAATTCTTAGAGTCCATGAGAGAAAAAATCGAGCTGCTTATGAAGGCGGGAGATGCTTCTGACTATAAGCGAGAGCCCACCAACAAGGCGGTTGTCGATTGTCCTAAGAAGGAAAAGAAGTTCTTAGCCCTAGCCATGAAGCGAAGGGCGCAAGGGCTTCCCTGGAGTAAGGCCGCCGAGGGGACACCGTGGAATCCAGACACCCTGAGAGCTTTAGCCATTCGACGGGGGCTATACGTAGCCCCAGACAGGGCGAGGGAGCAGAGGTTGAATCAGGCCAAGCTGAACGCCATTGCTAAAAAGGTAAATCTCGAAGCTAGGAGGCTCGGCACCCTCAAAAAAGCCCTTGACAAATATCCAGAAATAACAGAAGACCAATATCACGCCGCACGGGGGAGGCTTGGCCTTCCAAACATTGCAAGGCGTAAAACCTGAACCAATAAAAAACCATGAGAACAATATCACAATTTAAGGAGGACTTCCCGGAACTAAGCCCTCAGAGGCTCACCACGGCTTATCATTTGCTGGAGGTGGTGGGTGTCTCGGAGGAACTGCAAAGCCCTTCTAGGCAATCCTCGTGCGATACAGGGGCTATTCTGTCGCAGATCATAAACAACATAGACGAACAGGGGAACTATATACCATGAGCCAGCCAGATTTGGAGACAACTGAACGCTATTACCGCTCATTCAGGGAGTGGGCACAAGTTTGTGTGCCTATGAAACACATGGCCATGGGGCTGAGGACGGCCAGCAAGGAGGATATCCTTGGGCTGATCCGTGAATGGGCAGAAACTATCACGAAGAAAGAGACTTGACATATCATATATAATGGTATTTATACACTTAATTATAGGCAGAAATGCCTAACCGTGTCAGAGACGGAACCAGACTTTCCCCGCTTGTTCGCAAGCATTTTAAGGCCGATTCCTACTCTGACTGGGGATCGGCCTTTTTGCTGAAACCTTTACAGTTTATCATCGTTGCGGACGGAATCACGACTCCCGCCGCGCAAAGCGGCTACGATGACGGAAGACCCACGTCATAGGGATACCACCAGGGAAAGCAGTCGGGAGACTTATGAGCGCCCTCTGTGGTCATGGGTTGGTAGGGCTGACAGTTGCATGAATCCTACCAAAAAGTCTTAGGGGTAACCCTAGGAGCGCCTAATCCAAGCGGTGATACTCGGACACACCCAGCCGCGCTTTGAGGATTAGGTCTAAGCAATCGCTCTACAATTCTCAGTTTTTGAGTCTAAGGTTTGAACGGATGCAGCTTTTTGCCGAAAGGCGAAGCTGTGTCCGTTTAAGACGGTCACACACGCTGCACGATACATTCTAGTTTTTGATCGAGTCTAAAGATTTTTGTTGACTAAACGCCATCGCTCTCGCAACTTTCTACTGATCGCCCGTGTAACCTAGACATAACCTAGACGTAACCTAGACATAACCACTGGTTACATCAAACCATAACCTAACATATGAATAAACAAAAAGATACCAGAACAGCCCTCATAGATTTAGAACTCATCCTATACCGCAACGCTGCCAAAGCTGAAGCGGAAGGAACAAGTCTAAGAGACTTAGTAAGCATGACCAACCTCTCTATACGCGAAGTGGTGGACGGTTGCCAAGCATCTAACTACTACCTAGTTGTCTCAGGAACAGACAATTTTAGAAAACGCTTATACCCAGAAACTTATAAAGCTGGAAGACCTCCGAAACCACCTCTCTACAGAGACTTATACATGGAGATTCAGGCAACCTACGGAGCCAAGCGGTTCAAGTGGCACGATCAAATAGAGGCAGACGACCTCTTAGGCATCATGCTTACCAACGGCAGAATTGAAAACCCAATCCTATGCAGCATAGACAAAGATATGTTGGGGGTTCCGGGCTGGCACTACAATTGGAACAAGGACGCATGGCCTACCTACGTCTCACAGGAGGAGGCAGATCACCATTGGCTTGTCCAACTGCTCACTGGAGACTCAACCGATGGCATTAGGGGCATGGAGGGGATTGGCCCCGTCAAGGCTAATAAGCTAATCAAGAAGTATAGAAGCATCATGGACTTACAGAGTGTTCCAGAGATGGCCAAATATATTTACGAAAAAGAAGAGATTGACCTTGACCGCTTCTATGAGACCTTGTATCTAGTTTCAATATGGAGGGCTGATATGCCAGAGGAACTACTAGCCAACGACCTAATCGCTTCCATAGTTAAAACCATTCCATCAATAAACTGAACAAAACATGAAACCAAAACTAGCAATATCCTTTAGTGGAGGGAGAACCTCTGCCGTTATGACCAAGCTCTGCGTGGAAAAGTTCAAGGACACGCACGACATCGCAATAACCTTTGCCAACACAGGCTGCGAACATGAGAACACCTTAGACTTCGTGAACAAATGCGATAAGCACTTCGGATGGGGGGTTGTGTGGATTGAAGCTGTAGTCAATCCTGAGAAGGGGAAGGGGATCAGGCACAAGGTTGTGGATTACGAGACCGCTTCTCGCTACGGCGAGCCAATGGAAGCTGACTTTGCGAAGCATGGACTACCAGGCCCAGGCTGGCTTCATTGCACTAGGGATACGAAGGAACTTCCAATTAAGGACTACTTGAAGTCCGTTCTTGGGTGGAAGTGGGGTGAGTTCTGGATTGCAATCGGAATCAGAGCCGACGAAGTTGATAGGGTCTCTACCAACCGAGAGAAGTTGAAGTTTGTCTATCCGCTAGTCGATGCAGGATGGACAAAGGAAGATGTGAAGGCTGAATGTGCGTCTTGGCCTTTTGACTTAGACTTGAAGGGCGAACACTATGGGAACTGTGTCTGGTGCTGGAAGAAGTCCATGCGTAAACTTTTAACACTAGCTCAAGACGATGAAAGCATCTTTGACTTCCCTCGAAAGATGGAAGAAAAGTATAGTCATATCACAACGACCAACGACCCAAACATGAGCCGTCAAATGTTCCGAAAAAACATGACTACCGTAGACATTATTAAGATGGCGAGAGAGGGAAACTTTGAGCCTTACCGTGACCAAGACCAAACCCAAATGTTCAGCCAAGCAAGCTACGATGTTTTCCTGGATACAGGATCAGCTTGTGGGGAGAGTTGCGAGATTGGAGCAGATGAATAACTACAAGGCAGCATTTACTGGCTGGCTACAAGTAGCTCTCGTGGCCATGAACACCTACCAGATAGCAAATCGACACATCGTCGGAGCAATTATTGTTGGCTTTTTAATCAGTTTAGTCTGGACATTCAACATCAGATCAGCATTAGGTTGTTGGTCAGAGCGTCTCAGTTACTGCCTTGGGGCTACAATCGGAACCGCCACTGGCCTTTACCTATCATCACTAATATACATAAACTAATGCAACCAACAGAACAACCAATCGACCGAGAAGAATATGAACGCATGTGGGACGAGCTTATCGCTTGCCGCGACCAACTGGCAGACGCTAGGCTCAGGGCAATGGATGCTTCTAATGCCCTCCAGCTTTGCCACACCCTGTTCCCTCTCCTAGCCCTGAAGCATGAAGACAAGGGGCAGAGAGTTTGCAGAAAAGGATTTACCAGTGCTTTTTCTCTTGCAGAGAAACACTTAAGTCGCATCATCGAAGACTAAACCATAAACCAAAACATAAACCAATAAAACATATGAGCGTATTAAAAACATCGACCTATCCACGTGGCCCACATTGGCAACTGGAACAAAGCACAATCGTCCAAGTGGTGCAGCCTAATGGCCGCCTTCAGGACTGCTACGTGGGAGAGCTTTCTCACGGTGATGAATATTATGTCCCCGACCTCCGTAATGTCCCACGCCCTGCGGAAGTTCTTCTAGCATGGCTGGAGAACCACAGGATTGAGATTGACTACACCTTCGATATGGATGGTGACAAGGCTATTGAGTTGACCCGTGAGGACGACCGAGCACCGCTAGTCAGCTACCCATTCGGGAAAGGGGCTTTGTCTGAGGCCATCAACTTCTGCATGGATTTAATGGAAAGGAAGGTTTAGACCGTGGAGAACGAACCAAAGTTAGAACAAACTCAGCGTGAAACAGAAGCCCAGCAAACTGAAAATGCAAAGGCCATTTCAATCCGTGGGGCTAGACACTTCGGTGGCGACCCTCAGCTTGCTAGGCAGTTTGCCCAGTGGGATCAGTAATCAAAACTATAATACTATGAAAAAACTAAGCGAAATATACAAAGAACTAGGGATTGATTTCGCCTTCCCTGTCGATATTAGAGATAGCAATGGCAACCTGACATACTACGAAACCAGTCGTGGATATTTGTGGAGGCGGGAATACGATGCTAAAGGCAACGTAACCTACTACGAGAACAGCGATGGATTCAGCAGTAGTCGGGAATACGATTCAAATGGTAACGAAACTTACTACGAGGACTCTTCTGGCTACAAAGAAGGCACATCACGTAGCCAATCGTGTGCTGGTAAAGTCGTAGAGGTGGATGGTAAGAAGTATAAACTTACGGAACTATGAAGACTACGCACCACAGCATACTATTTGAAGACACCGAGGATCACCACGTGTGGCTCAATGTCCAGATTGATTGGGCGCAACCAGAGGTTCCAGGGGTTGTCTGCGTGACGGACGAGTGGGGAGGGGAGCTTGCCTACTTTGACTGGGCAGACAATGACCAGTCTATGGAAGCGCAAGCTGTCTATGACGCCTACGACGAGGGGAAAATATAAACTAAAACATGATAAACAAAACAAAACCACACAGCCCAGAGGCTGAAACCGCAGTCGTAGCATCATGCCTTCTCAAAGAAGATGGCTCTATCTATGACGAAGTGTCCCAGATCGTAGCACCTACAGACTTTTATGTGCAACGCAATCAAATCCTCTTCGCCACTATAGCATCCCTAGTCTCTAGGGGTGTTTCCTTGGACGAGGTTGCCCTTCTAGAGCAGTTACGTAAGCAGGGGGACGAAGATACCGTAGGTGGATTGACCGCCATATACAGCATACAGGAGGCCGTAGACACACCATTGCAGGCTAAATACTATGCCGAGGTGGTGAAGGAGAAGGCCAAGCTACGGGAGATCATCCGCCACTCACAGCTAGCAGCAGAGCAGGCCTACAGCCAAGAGGAAGATGCTGATAAGATTAGCTCCTCCCTTGAGTCTAACCTCCAGTCCCTACAAGATGTCTCACAGTCGGACGATGGCCACATCCAGACGGCAGCCGAGTCCCTACGTGAAGACTTCAAGGCCATGATCAATGGCACCTACGAAGTGAAGTCCGTGCCTACACGCATTGCTCAGATTGACGAGAAGCTCACCGCTGGTGGCATTGCCAATGGTGAGGTGATGGTTATAGCAGCTCCAACCTCATGTGGTAAGACAGCACTAGCCCTTAACATCGTGCTACAGAATGCAGTGACACATAAAATACCAGGCCTTTACTTCTCCTTCGAGATGCAGGCCAAGTCACTAGCCAACCGTATGATTCAAACCTGTGCCGCCGTCCCTCTCAAGCAAATGCGTGATGGCGTGATGAAGCCAGAGCATCAGAAGCGTGTCTGGGAAGCTACGGATAAGATGTCGGAAGCTCCAGTCTATACCAACCACTACGTCCGTAGCGTAGACGAACTACGTGCCAAGGCTCGTATGTATAAACGTAAGTATGGCATTGAGTGGATTGTAATTGACTACCTACAGCTAGTCCCGTGGAACTCTAAGCTCAAGAAGCACGATGGCATTGCAGAGGTTTCCCACCAGATCAAGCTCATGGCTATGGAACTAGACCTACCAGTGTTCCTGCTCGCACAAGTCAATCGTGAGGGAGCCAAACGTGAGACAGGCTTAACCCTCTACGACCTAAAGGATTCCGGGGATATTGAAAATGATGCGGACATCATCCTCCTGCTGTGGCCAGATGGTGCAGACGTGGACGAAGCCAAGCGGCACGACCCAGTGCATGGATCCTATGTCTCTATCAAATACAATATAGCGAAGCAGCGTGAGGGGGATCGAGATCAGAAGGGGAAGTTCATCTTTAAGAATCACGTAGGGAGGTTCTATTAATATGCCCTGTTACAAAATTAAGTATACCAGACGGGATATGCCTGATCCTTGCACAGCATTAAAGTTTGCACACGATCCACAATCTGCCCTCAAGCTGTTATGCACAGGGACAGAAAAGAAGGGATTTAGATTGACTCGCTCTGGAGTTTCGGTAGAAGTCTTAGAAGTTAAAGAAATACAATAATAAAACAAAACATATAATGGCATGGCATACAATACAAGAACTAGACTCAACACATTTCATTTGTTCAGTGGGGCAGGAGGCGGCATTCTCGCTGACCTCTTACTTGGACACAATCCGATTGGAGCGTGCGAAATCGAACCCTACCCAAGAGATGTCCTCCTCGCCAGACAACGAGACGGACACTTGCCAAACTTCCCAATCTGGGACGACGTATGCACACTCGACGGAACACCCTGGAGAGGAACAGTTGATGTTCTTTGCGGAGGATTCCCATGTCAGGACATCAGTGCGGCAGGTAAAGGAGCAGGAATTAGCGGAGAGCGTTCGGGACTTTGGAAGGAATATGCGAGACTCATTGGAGAGATGCGGCCTCGCTTTGTCTTTGCCGAAAACTCACCTTTGCTTCGCACTAGGGGACTTGGAGTTGTCCTCGAAGACTTGGCCGCGTTGGGGTATAATGCTCGATGGGGAGTGCTCGGAGCTAGGGATGTCGGTGCGCCACATAAGCGAGACAGAATGTGGGTCTTGGCCTACGCCGCTCGCAAGGGACTGGAAAGACAGCGGCAACCCGGAAAAAGTCGCCAAGAGTGGGCGGGACGAAAGTGTTCCCAGGAGGTGCGCGAAGGATTTTGGGAAGATTCCATCTCCGAAGTTGCCCGAATGGATGATGGGATGGCCGATAGGGTGGACAGGGCTAAAAGATTTAAAGCCATCGGCAATGGGCAGGTTCCGCAATGTGCAGCAATGGCATTCTCTATTCTCTCAGAAGGACTAATATGATAGGGAACAATCACAAATGGGACATTGAAAGCGAACCATTCTGGACAAGCGAGTGTGGCAAATATACCTGCTCAACTTTCGGGAACATCGCGAACGGAAAGGGTTTTGGACTTAGCGCGAAACACCTAGGTCACGATTGGCAAGAGCTTTATGATGCCGTTAGCGAGCAATACGGTGACGACCTTCACCGATTCCATGGACAGGCGGAAGCGGAACAGGCATTCAACATTCTCTCAGAAGGATTAATCTAATTACTAACAGAACTATGAACACAGACCTAGACGAAGCACGACAATATGCAGACACAATGCTTGAAGCCCTGGACGTGATGGGGAGGGCAATGTATTTTTGCTTGAACCATCCCAACGCACCAGAGTTCAAGGCATACCGCAAGCTCCTCATCGGAGCGCACGAACGTATGGGGAAAGATACCACCAACTTTCTAGCACAGATAGACGAGCCAGAACCTCCTTACTTTCCAACCGAAGAGGATTTAACACAACATGGCTAGAGGGGAAATCAATCCAATCATAGGAATAACCGACGGTAAGATGCGGACACTACTCAAGTCAGCCCTGCGTCCAATCTGGCGCAACACCTCACGCAAACGCTTCATCCAAGCCATAAGGCACAGGGGGACTAACCCCAAGACTGGCCGGGGATGGTTCGCTGTCACCTGTGCAGACTGCGGCAGGGAGATGGGAGTTTCCGAAAAGGAGAAGCGCATCAAGAGGGACGGCACCCTAGAGAAGCGAGAGAAAAGTGTCTATGAGGTTGACCATATCCACGGCATCACACCAATGACAGACATCAAGGACACCCTCGGTGACTACTACCACGACCTAATCTACGGAGACATGAGAATCCTCTGCGTAGCCTGCCATAAAAAACACACATTTGCTGAAAAAAAGTCTTGACCTATTACTAGGTTTCTGAAACTCTTCCGATCAATCAACTTAACCCAATAATAATTATGTCAAGAACAAGATCAAATAGCCAAGGTTCCTCGAACCCAGCAACCAAGTATCTCGGTTGGGATACTCAAGCTTCCGCATGGGAGTTTTACGATAAAGAAAATAAGAAGTCCTGCACCCTCCCTTCCAGCACAGCCTTCATTGTCCTGGATCAACTCAACACTGCTAAGGGTTGGGATGATCGCAAGGGTGGCCTCTGGTCAAATGAGGTTCGCTCCGTAGCTGACCAACTTACCATCCGTAGTAAAGATGGTGTTGTTGCTACAGGCACATGGTCAGAAGTTAAGACGACCAATGGTATTAAGTTCACCAAGTCTGTCTATGCTATGGCTAAAGTTGGAGAGGG
>Ga0228643_1000368_pt1 | contig 15868 bp, 12 predicted proteins | sample 55DmetaG_FD_190533 | JGI IMG/M metagenome (GOLD analysis project Ga0228643, IMG submission 190533) | Seawater microbial communities from Monterey Bay, California, United States - 55D | ecosystem: Environmental > Aquatic > Marine > Coastal | place: USA: California | collected 2016-11-08
TCGGGTGCGAGTTCACGCATTGATTCGTCAAAAACAAAATCTCGCTGAGAAACAAGCGCATCCAAGCGCATAGCCCGAATTTCCAGCCCTTGTAACTCCGCCTGATTTTCGCCTAATGAGGCCTGAGAGCGTGTTCGGTCTAATTGCAGTAGTACCTGCCCGCGTTCGACAAACTCCCCCTCTGAGACAAAAATTTGCTGCACCACGCCACCATCTTGTGAGCCAATAATCTGAACTTGGCTTGACGGGATGACCTTACCGGCGCCTCGAGTGACCGTATCTATCCCCGCAAATGCGCTCCACGTGAGCAGGCATGTCAGTGCTATGAGCACACCGTAAAGAAGCCGACGGGCGGTCGTTGGCTCTTGCTCAAGAATCGCCTCGTCGGAAAGCTCACTCCAGTTTCGATGAGCAACCAATTTTGCAGTATCTTGATCAGGCATCGGCTCTCCCAATCTTTCCTTCCCGAAGAGCTGAAATCACAGCATCGCGTTGACCGTCAGCGACTACCTTTCCAGAATCGACAACTAATATCCGGTCCGCCAGGGCCAATAATGCGTTTCGGTGAGTCACTACAATTAGGGTCCGTCCCTCCATGTAGGCCTTCAAGTTCTCAATAATAATGCGCTCAGTACTCTGGTCGGTGCCGCCAGTGGGCTCGTCCAAGATCAGAATTGCTGGCTCAGTTACGAGAGCACGAGCCACTGAAATGCATTTTCGCTGACCGCCAGAAACGGAGTCGCCTCGCTCAGAGATAGGCATATCGAAGCCCAATGGATGTCGATTTACCCAGTCTGCAATGCCCGCGCGCTCAGCGGCCTTGATCAGCTGCGCATCTGAAATACCCGGCCTCGCAAGCGCTATATTGTCTCTCAATGTCCCAGTAAATAATGTGACGTCCTGAGGCACATAACCTACCGAACCTCTGTATTCACGCGGATCCAGTTGTCGAATATCAACTCCATCAATTCGGATCTCCCCGTCGGTGGCTTCAAAAAGCCCAAGCGCCAGCTTTGCTATGGTCGATTTACCAGAACCCACGCGGCCCAGTAACGCTATGTGTTCTCCGGCAGAAAATTTAAAGGATGCCTTTTGCAGAGAGCTCAACCCTGAATTTGGGTACTTAAAGCTGACATTCTTAAATTCGAATGTCCCCTGGAATGAGTCCCTCGAAATAAACGCCTTCTCGTCTTGGTACTCACTGGGTGTATCGAAGAGGGCGGTCAAGGACTTCATTGCCACTTGCGCATTTTGAAATTGCGCAAGGAGCGATCCTAGTTTGGCAAAGGGGCCAACTGCTCTTATGGAGAGAAGCATGCACGCGATCAACCCACCGAGTGTAAGCTTGCCATCCGCAATCATGTAGACACCCACAACGATGACTGAAAGCTGAACAATGCGCTGTACTGTCGAACTACTTTGCGTCAGCCGAAGATTAAGGTTCCGCGCACGCAGATTTTGGCTGGCCAAAAATCGAGTGGCCTCCTCCCACTGCCGCTGCATAATTGACTCAGCACCCATTGCCTTGAGTGTTTCCAATCCCGACAAAGTCTCGATCAAGGTTGCGTTACGTTGTGCTCCGGCTGCATAGCTTGTCTCAGTCAGCTTTTCTAAGCGCGGACGAACCACCATGGCAATCGCCAATAGAAGCACGATGCCGAAAAGAACCGGCAGCAACATGGTGGGGGAAATCCAGGCAATTACCGCGACAAATATAAGCGCAAAGGGAATATCGATCAGACCCGTCAGGGTTGCAGAGGTCGTAAAGTCTCTCAGAAACTCAAATGATCTTAGGTTCGCAGCAAACGAGCCGACGGATGCGGGCTTGTGTTCAAGCCGCAATCCAAGGGTTTTCTCCAAAATACTGGCCGATAATGAAATATCGATTCGCCGCGCTGCGTAATCCAGAAAATACCCTCTCGATATTCGAAGAATAAGGTCCGCAATCAGTGCAACCACAACGCCGATGGTCAGAACCCATAGGGTCTCAAATGCCGCATTGGGGACGACCCTGTCATAGACGTTCATCGTGAAAATCGGGACCGCCAATGCGAGTAAGTTCACGAAGAAAGACGCAAACAAGATGTCTCTGTAGAGAGTCCTGTGCTCCGCCATGACAGACCAGAACCAATGATCTCGATGCACGCCTATTGCACCCAAGGACGACTCAGCCAGTCTAAACTTTGGTCGCGCAAGTAGTACCCTGTTCGTGCTCTCAGCGTTTAGTTCTTCCAGGGGGATAGTAACCAGTTCGTCGCCCAAGTCTGGTCGGAAAAGTAACGCGGAGCCGTCCTCATCCAGCGATTCAAGTACCGCGCATTTATCCCCTTTGAGCAGGAGCAATGCGGGCAAAGCGGATGCAGGAATATCACCGATATCCACGGACTGTAAACGGGCTCTGAGTCCCGCTCGCTTTGCTGCGCGCACTAATAAATCAGGCGTGAAATCGGTCAGCCGAGTCGGTAGCCCAGCTGTGAGGGACTGGAGCGTTGCCGGTGCTCTGTGATGATGCGCGATTCGCTGTAAACAAGTTACAAGTGCCTCACCTCCGCTTCTCGCAGAGCCTTCTACCTCCTCACTTGCTGCGGCATCGTTCGCCAATCTTTCCCCCCTCGCTCAACCGCGGGTTGCTCCGAACCAGGTGGTTGAGCGCAAACCGCGATAGCCAGACACATTAGGTCCGCTTAAATGACCGCCTATAGTGACCATTCATGGCGCTAAGTGTCTGTAAGGTAGGTCACTTTTCATGACCGAAACTAGGAGAAGTGTGAGCTACCTATCACTTTTGAGGCGTCAAACTGACTCATTTGCTCGCTTTTAGACGGTTTGGTAACGCGGACTACAGCACAAGCCACTAGGCCGCCGACAGTTTTTTGACACAAAGAGTTGCTATCTCAGTAACAAGCCTTGGCGATCTGCCTAGAGTGAGAATCACGGCTGGCCGCAATCAGCTCACAAAATAGCCTAGGTCCGGAAAGTCGTTCGGTAGCAATGCACCCAAAACAAAACGGTCGTAAGAAGCACCACAGCACCGCTTTGATGACCTGCGGCAATCGCCACATCGACACGCGACAGTACCGTGCTGATGCCAAGTACAATCTGCAGCGTGATGGCTCCGAGCAGAAGTACACCCGCTCTGCGCAATCGGACGTCTGAGTCGGCAAGCCAGGTCCGTAGCGCGAGCACAACGAGAGTAATCCCCGTGAAATAAGCCAACATACGGTGATTAAAATGTATCGTCGTAACTTGCTCAAACGACGATATCCAGCCCCCTGAATACAGAGCGGGCGGAATAAAACTATCCCCCATCAGCGGCCATGTTGGAAACGACAGTCCCGCGTTCGTACCCGCTACAAAACCACCACTTAAAATCATGACGTAAACCAATGCGACAACCGAAAAGAGCGCGGGACTCGCATCTTTCTTTGTTTCGCGATCAGGCGAGAACAACCCAATCGTTAACCAGACAATGTAGGCGTAAATGGCGATGGCGAGACCGAGGTGCGCCGTCAACCGATACTGTGACACGTCAGGTCGATCAACAAGCCCACTCTTCACCATGTACCAACCCATCAAACCCTGACAGGCACCGAGAAACAGGAGAAAAAACAAGTGAGGCTTAACTTCGGGCTTAACCTTGCCCATCCACAAAAAGATCATTAACGGCACAAAAAACAGCAACCCGATAAACCTGCCGAGCATACGGTGCAAATATTCAAACCAGAAGATTTGCTTAAACTCATCTAGCCCCATGCCTTGGTTGACCAGTTGGTACTCGGGGAACAATTTGTATTGATCGAACAAGTAGAGCCAATCAGCGTGAGACAGCGGTGGAATAACTCCCATAATCGGCCGCCAATCAACCATAGACAAACCAGACTCGGTCAGACGCGTTACACCACCTAATAAGATCATGCCGAAAATCGTTACTGCGCAGATAGCCAACCAGCGGCCTATGATCATGTCATTACGATGTGAAATCACTGCAGTCATTTAATCCCCCAAAACACCCGAGTTAGTTTAACAAACTCAAGACGTGAATCGGGTACTAAAGTAGACTCACCGCGACAGCAAGGATCCTATTTAATGGCACTTTTACGCTTAAGTGATGCCGAGTTACATTTCGGCACTCACGTTCTCCTGGATAAATTGAATCTCACTATCTCAAAAGGTGAGCGCCTCGGCCTGCTCGGAAGAAATGGCGTCGGCAAAACAACGCTTTTTAAAGTGCTTACAGGGGAGCAGCAACTGGATGACGGGGAGCGATGGATCGACCCCGCGATCAAACTCTCTCGTCTTGAGCAAGAGCTGCCGATTGAAGGTATGACGTCTGTCTTCGATTGGGTGGCGGGAGGTCTCTCGGAGCTCGGTGATCTACTGGTCCAATATCGGAGTCTACTGTCCTCGGACAGCTCCGCGGCGCTCGATGAGCTCGCGGCGGTGCAACTTGCGCTCGATGCGAGTGACGGCTGGAACGTTCAAAATCGCGTCGAAACGACGCTGTCACAACTGGGCTTAAATGGCGATGATAATTTAGCCGACTTATCTGGGGGATGGCGCCGCCGTGTCGCACTCGCGCGTGCACTCGTGTCGGAACCCGACCTATTGCTCCTTGATGAGCCGACCAACCACCTCGATATACCGACGATTGTCTGGCTGGAGCAACAGCTACAGTCCTTTCGCGGAGCCATTATCCTTATTACCCACGATCGCCGCTTCCTTCAGACAATTGCCAACAGAATTGGCGAACTCGATCGGGGGCAATTAAGCGTTTGGCCCGGTAACTACCGCGACTTTTTAAAACACCGCGCCGAACAGCTGGCAGCGGAAGAGACCGCAAATGCCCTTTTTGATAAGAGACTGGCGCAAGAAGAGGTCTGGATACGCCAGGGTATCAAAGCGCGACGAACCCGCAACGAAGGTCGTGTACGGCGCTTAGAAGCGATGAGAGACGAACGCGCAGGACGGCGCCAGCAAACAGGCACAGCCAATATCAGCGTCGGCGCAGGTGCGCTGTCAGGCAAGCTCGTAGCCGAAGCCGAGGGCGCAGGCGTGGCATACAATGGACAAGCTGTGATTCGGAACGTCAACACAATCATTCAACGGGGCGATCGTGTCGGCATTGTCGGTCGCAATGGTGCGGGTAAAACGACACTCATAAAAATGTTGCTTGGCGAACTCGAGCCCGACGCGGGCATTGTCAAAATCGGCTCGAAATTAGAAATAGCCTACTCAGATCAACTCCGCGGTCATCTCGATCCTGAGGGAACGTTGATAGATAACATTTGTGGTGGTCAAGAATTTATCGAAATTAACGGAAAAAGAAAGCACGCCATTGGCTATCTTGGTGACTTCTTATTTTCGCCCGACCGAGTGAGGGCGCCAACGAAGGTGCTATCAGGTGGGGAGCGCAACCGCGCCATTTTGGCAAAGCTGTTTACTCAGCCCGCCAACTTATTAGTGCTCGATGAGCCCACCAACGACCTCGATATTTAGACGTTGGAACTGCTCGAAGAAGTATTGCTTGAATTCAAAGGCACGGTTCTTTTGGTCAGTCACGACAGAGACTTCATGGATCGCGTCGTTACCAGCTTGATGGTAATCAACGACAATGGCGAGATCGAAGAACAGGCGGGTAATTTTTCCGACTGGGAAAGTCGAGGTGGAAAACTCGTTAGTAGCATCTCAGATCTGGGCACTTCCAACAGGCGAGTTGCACTTGAGAAGACCTCAAAACCTTCTGCGCATACTCAGTCAGAACCTAAGACAGTCTCAAGAAAACTCAGTTACAAAGAGAAGCGAGAGCTTGAAGACCTCCCCGACCGAATAGCCCGACTGGAAACAGAACAGGCGTTGCTCGAGGCGCAAACCGCGGACCCCTCATTCTTTGCAGGCGACAGTAATCAAGTGGCAGAGGTTCTCGATCGTCTCAGCGAAGCGTCCAACTTGCTCGATGATGCTTTGGAGCGGCTTATCGAGCTAGAGGGTTAACCCTCACTCTGCCCCGCTGCATGTCTTGGCCTAGAGAACCGAGGCAACAGCGTCGATTACGATATCCATGTTTTGTTGGTTAAGCGCCGCAACGTTGATCCGTGACGAATCCAGCATGTAAAGACCCCGCTCTTTCCGCAGTCCACGCGCCTGATCTACCGACAGACCTAAGAAAGAAAACATGCCCTTCTCTTTCGAAATGAAAGAAAAATCCTGATTGGTTTTCTCAGAGAGCTTTGCAGATAACTGTGTCCGCAAATCGATCATTCGCGCACAAATCTCCTGGAGCTCTAGCTCCCAAGATGCGCGCAATGCCGGATCGCTCAAAACCCGACCGGCCAGCAGCGCGCCATGAGCTGGCGGCATAGAGTAAACACGACGCGCAGCGCCCAAACCATGACTGTGGGTCGCCTCCGCTACTTGGACATCTTTCCCAAAGAACAGTGCTACGCCTGTTCGCTCACGATATAAACCTAAATTTTTCGAACATGACGCGGCAACAATCAGCTCACCCAATCGGTCCGCCAGTAAACGAAGTCCGGCAACGTCCGTCTCCAAGTCGGTACCCATCCCTTGATAAGCGAGATCCACCAGTACCGTGAAGCCTTGTATCTCCGCCATATCGGCAATGTGCCCCCACTGCTCCAAGGTTAAATCGGCACCTGAGGGGTTATGGCAACACCCGTGCAGAAGCACCACATCACCTTTTTTCGCCCCTTTTAAGTCGCTTGCCATACCCTCGAAGTCAACACCATGCGATGCCGGGTCATAATAACTATAGGTCTTAAACTTCAGCCCAACCGACCCCATCAACGGAATGTGTACAGGCCACGTCGGGTTGCTAATCCATACGGTCGCGTCGGGTGCAGCGGCAGCGAGTACTTCCGAGGCAATGCGAAGCGCGCCGCAACCGCCTGGGGTTTGAATCGCCGTTATGTTGGCCCCATCCCCAGCAAGTTCTTCCCCAAACACGAGTGACTTCATTGCACTCAAATACGCGGCATCTCCCGCCGCCGGGAGATAAGCTTTCGTGACCTCATCGGCAACGAGTTGCTCTTGCGCTTGACGCACGGCCTGAAAAACCGGGCATACACCCGCTTCGTCCATGTAAATACCGACGGTTAAATCAATTTTGTTCGGGTTAGGGTCGGCACGACACTCGGCAGCAAGTCCAAGGATCGGATCGGGCGACAAAACGGATAATTGCTCTAACATCAAAGACTCTTTCGCAAAAAAATACGGCGCGAGTATACGATATGGGTGTGGCGGCATAAATGCCTGATATCATTTGCCCTTGAAATCCTAACCGTCCGAAATCCGGATCTGCCATGGCCTCCCACAGACGCGACAATCTTTTCGCTGAATTAAGAGCTGATACAACCCTGTTTAGCTTCAACGACTCGGTTGTAGATGTCTTCCCCGACATGATTCAGCGCTCGGTACCCGGGTACTCCACTGTCGTCAGAATGACGGGGGTCCTCTCCGAGCAGTATGCTCAACCTGGTACCTGTATTTACGACATCGGCTGCTCTTTAGGCGAGTCAATCCGGTCTGCAGAGCGCGCATTAGCCGATAATACCGACGCTAACAAAACCTGCCGTCTTATTGGTATCGACAGCTCCTCCGCCATGATTACACGCGCGCGAGAACAATCCTTGCAGGGCTCAGCGATTGAATGGATTCAATCTGACGCGCTGCTCACCCAGTTCGAAACCACCAGCGTCGTCATTCTTAACTTTACCCTCCAGTTCATTCCCATTGATGAGCGGCTGAGACTGCTAAAAGCGATTCGCCGCGCAATGGTACCCGGAGGACTGCTCATCCTCTCTGAGAAGCTCACCATGGCTGATCCAGCCATGGACGCCCTGATGATCGATTTACATCACGACTTTAAGCGCAGCCAAGGCTACAGTGACCTCGAAATCGCGCAGAAACGCGACGCCATCGACAATGTTCTAATCCCTGAGACAGCCCAGATCCATACCGCGCGGCTCGCCGATGCCGGCTTTTCTCGATCGAGCATATGGTTTCAATGCTTAAATTTTGCCTCCTTTATTGCGATTGCGTGATTATCGATGGACGTGCCTACTGAGTTGTTAGCAGATATAGATGCCTTCACGGCGCGCTGGGACGACCCTAAGTTGTGCGCCTGGCTAGAGACGCTGCCCGAGCAGCTTGCACAGTCCATGTCAGAGAAGCGCTTTGGCGATCTGAAACGCTGGCGAGAAGCCCTCTCCTCGCTTCCTGACATTGCGCCGGAAGCAGTCAGTCTCAACGCTAATCAGGTCGGCGCATCAGGCAACCTATCGGAGCACACGCGTAAAGAGCTGGAGGGCGCGCTTCGTGGTTTACATCCCTGGCGCAAGGGACCCTTCTCACTATTTGGTGTCGACATCGATACCGAATGGCGGTCAGACTTCAAATGGGCCCGCCTCGCAGATGCCATAACACCGCTCCCAGGTCGCCGAGTACTGGATGTCGGATGCGGCAGTGGTTACCACTGCTGGCGCATGAGAGGCGCGGGCGCATCGGAGGTTATCGGTATCGACCCAACGCCTCTCTTTGTGCTGCAGTTCAAGGCGATTCAAAAATACATTAACGAGCCCGCTGTCCACGTTCTCCCGCTAACACTCGAGCAGTTGCCCACTAAACTACAGGCTTTCGATACCGTGTTTTCAATGGGCGTGCTTTATCATCGCCGATCTCCCATCGACCACCTGACCGACCTTCGCGATACCCTGGTGTCCGGCGGAGAGTTAGTTCTCGAGACGCTTGTGGTGGAAGGCGATGCGCATAGAGTCTTCGTTCCGCCTGGGCGCTATGCAAGGATGGGCAACGTCTGGTTTCTACCGAGCCCTAAAGCCCTAATGGCTTGGCTTTCAAAGGTGGGTTTCGAGGACATAAAATTAGTCGATGTCAGCGCAACATCAGAGGAAGAGCAACGTTCTACAGATTGGATGACCTTCCACTCTTTAGCCAACTTCTTAGACCCAACGGATCACACTAAAACCATTGAAGGCCACCCAGCACCTCGCCGCGCCATTATTACGGCCCGCCTCGCTTAGTCTCAGTCGTCTGAAGAACCACCCGATGTGATCGCTGAGCTCATGGGGAAAGTAGCGATTTTGCCTGACTCACCGCCCTCACTGATCTTTGCCGCACCCTGCTTCTCGACTTCGTCAATCCGGATAATAGACTGCATGGGAATATAACTGCGCTTGACCCCCGCGAACTCAGATTTGAGCTTCTCCTCGCCTGGGTCAACAAGGATCGCGGATCGCTCACCAAACAGCATTTCCTCGATTTCTACAAAGCCCCACATATCGCTCTGATAAATGTGCTTCGCAAAGACTTCGAAGATTTGCTTCCCATTGTGAAAAATAATTTTATACACAGGCTGATTCGACATGCTGTTTGAGGTGTTTAGTGTGAGGCGCGCGATGCTACCACTTTTGCCAAAATTCGAAAGGGCTAGCGCCACGCCATTTCACAGTTAGACGGGTATAATAGCCGATTCCCGACACATCGAGCATAAGTCTGTGAGCACAACAACACGATCGAAAGTCTTTATCCAGACCCATGGTTGCCAAATGAATGAATACGACTCTGCGCGAATGGGCGACTTATTGCGCGAGAGCCACGGCATGGAGCGAACGGATAACGCAGAAGAGGCCGATGTGCTTTTGCTGAATACCTGCAGCATTCGTGAAAAAGCGCAGGAAAAAGTGTTTCATCAACTCGGCCGCTGGAAATCCATAAAAGCTAAGCGCCCCGATGTGGTGATTGGTGTCGGCGGCTGCGTCGCTAGCCAGGAGGGCGAGGCCATCAGCGAGCGAGCGCCCTACGTCGACTTAATATTTGGCCCTCAGACACTCCATCGACTGCCTGAGATGCTCGAAACGCGCAGTGAGAAAGACAGTGCTGTGGTCGATATTTCGTTCCCAGAGATAGAAAAGTTCGATCGGCTACCTCAGCCTTCAAGCGACAGCGCAACAGCATTCGTATCGATCATGGAGGGGTGCAGTAAGTACTGTACATTTTGCGTCGTCCCTTACACACGAGGCGAAGAGGTATCGCGCCCAGTGGATGATGTCATTGCCGAAGTTGCACACCTCGCATCGTCTGGGGTGAAAGAGGTCAATCTCTTGGGTCAAAACGTTAATGCTTATCGCGGGGAGAACCATCTTGGAGAGATCGTAGACTTTGCCGAGCTACTTGGGCTGGTCAATTTAGTCCCCGGTGTAGAGCGCATTCGCTACACCACGTCACACCCTGTGGAATTCAGCGAGGCATTAATAGAAGCGTACCGCGATATCCCCGCGCTGGTTGACCATCTTCACCTGCCCGTACAAAGCGGCTCAGACCGTATTTTGATGGCGATGAAGCGAGGCCATACCGCGATAGAGTACAAGTCAAAGATACGCGCACTGCGAAAGATTCGTCCTAACATATCGTTGTCTTCGGACTTCATCATTGGATTCCCAGGGGAGACGGAGCAAGACTTCCACGCCACGATGAAGCTCATTGAAGAAGTGGGTTTCGATACATCCTTCAGCTTTATATACAGTGCTAGGCCCGGCACTCCAGCGTCTGATCTGCAGGACGAGACACCGGAGGACGTTAAAAAGAAACGATTGCACCTCCTACAAAGCCGCATCAATCAGCAAGCGATGGAAATAAGTCGGCGTATGGTCGGAACGACTCAACGGATTCTCGTGACGGGCGTATCGAAGAAAGACCCTGGCCGGCTAGCGGGACGAACTGAAAACAACCGTGTGGTCAACTTTACCAGTCTTGACCATGACTTAATCGGCGAGTTCGCGACAGTCGATATTGTCGACGCGCTTCCAAACTCGCTTCACGGCGTGCTTGTGAGTTGACATGCGTCCCAAGCTCTGTATCTTCACTCAGCCATACGTTATATGAGCGGCCAAACAGTCCTTGGACATTGACCCGATACCTCCCGAGCCCGACAGTCGGGAGGACATAGTATCCTCCTCTTTCACGCTTGAACCTGAGAACGCGAAGCATGTGGCACTGCTTTGCGGGCACCTCAACACCCATTTCAAACTGATTGAAGATCGGCTTCGCGTTTCGATTAGTAATCGCGGAAACCAGATAAAGATCGGCGGGCCTTCTGCTGCCTGCGAGTCTGGGGAACGCCTCATTAGAAAACTCTACCTCGATGTCACTAAGGGCATTCGCTTGAGCCCTGAGGCCATCCACCTGCAGTTACAACAAGCTGATCTCGAACTGCTAAAAGGTCAGGAAGAGACGAATGAGTCTGTTCTCATAAAAAGCATAAAGACCAAGCGCGGCACGGTTAAGCCGCGCGGTCATAGTCAGATCAGTTACGTTAAAGACATACAGCGTTACGATCTGAATTTCGGCGTCGGTCCAGCAGGAACAGGTAAAACATACCTGGCTGTAGCGTGTGCCGTACAGGCGCTTCTTGATGAAGACGTGAAGCGTATCCTGCTTGTTCGCCCCGCCGTAGAAGCAGGTGAACGTTTGGGCTTTTTACCCGGCGACCTGACACAAAAGGTCGATCCTTACCTGCGACCGCTTTACGACGCACTCTATGAAATGCTCGGTTTTGAAACGGTCGGAAAGTACATAGAGCGAAATATTATCGAAGTGGCGCCACTGGCTTTTATGCGCGGCCGCACGCTCAACAACGCGTTTATCATTCTTGATGAGGCACAAAATACCACTCGCGAGCAAATGAAGATGTTTCTGACTCGCTTAGGTTTCGGGTCAACGGCAGTCATTACAGGAGACGCAACTCAAATTGATTTACCCCGTGGACAACCCTCCGGCTTGGTTCATGCAACGCAGGTTCTAGATGGCGTCGATGGTGTCTCCTTTACATGGTTCAATAAAAAAGATGTGGTCCGCCATCCCTTGGTTCAGCGCGTCGTTAACGCTTACGAAGAGCACGATGAGATCATGGGAAATAACGCTCAGGAGCAGCACTAATGAAGCTCTCTGTACATCTCGACTGCAACCAAAACGAGGCGCCTGAGCAACAAGCATTCGAAAAGTGGGTCGCTACCGCACTGTCGGGCGATCACGTTCATTGGCGACCTACAGAGGCAGCTGAAGTCAGTATTCAGGTGGTCGATACCGATGAGATGATCCGTTTTAACCACCAGTATCGGGGTAAAAATACCGACACTAACGTTCTGTCGTTTCCTGTTGATTCGGAGATGCAAAAAAGAACAGGCCTGCTCGGTGACCTGATTATTTGTGGTGAGGTTGTCGCTCGCGAAGCGCGTGAGCAGTCAAAGTTGACTCAGCATCATTGGGCGCACATGACGATTCATGGAACCCTCCACTTACTGGGCTACGACCACATCGCGGATGAAGACGCCGACGTGATGGAGGCGCTTGAAATAGGCTATCTGGCACAGCTATCAATTCCCAACCCCTACAACGCTTCTGAAACCAACATCTGATGAATAGTAACGACACACGTAATAACGAAACTGAAGAGCGCTCCTGGCTGGATCGGCTGACTCAGATGGTCACCGGAACTCCCTACACACGTGCTGACCTAGAAGGGTTGTTGCAATTAGCCGTGGACAACGAAGTTATCGATGATGATGCGCGAAATATTATGGAAGGCGCTCTCACTGTCGGGGAGATGCAAGCCCGAGACGCGATGATTCCGCGGGCACAAATGATTGTTATTCGCGAAGGTGCAACCCTCGATGAAGTATTGCCGCAAATTATTCATACGGGCCACTCACGCTACCCGGTAGTGGGTGAGGGAACCGACGACGTGCAGGGAATCCTCCTCGCCAAAGACTTATTACCTTTCGTACTAAACCCCAACACTGAGTTTGATATTGCGGCGCTGCTTCGCCCGGCCGTTATTGTTCCGGAGAGCAAGCGACTAAATGTGCTACTCAGAGAGTTTCGTCAGGCACGTAACCACATGGCCATTGTTATCGATGAATACGGTGGTGTCGCTGGCCTTGTCACCATTGAAGACGTGCTCGAAGAGATCGTTGGTGAAATTGAGGATGAGACCGACTCAGATGAAGAGGTTCAAATTCGCAAGCTCACTGAGGATAGTTTTTTTGTCCAAGCCTTAACCCCTGTAGAGGAGTTCAATGAGGCATTTGGCGTCGATTTCAGTGACGAGGAATTCGACACTATTGGTGGCCTCGTTCTTCAAGCCTTTGGTCGCCTACCTACACGCAACGAAACCGTCACCTTTGAAGGCCTTGAGTTTCGCGTCATTAACGCAGATCAGCGCAAACTGAACAGTCTGCGCGTGACCATAATGAACGAGCGTTAACGAAGGGTGCGCTGGAGTAAAGTACGGCGCGCAACCTACAGCCTCTCAGCGGGGCTGATTTTCACGTTGGGTCTTGCGCCCTTTGACCTCAAAATAGCTTCCCTGCTCAGCCTCGCCATGCTTTACGGAGCCCTGGTTAATCAAACGGCCAAAGAGGGTGCGTTAATGGGATGGCTTTACGGCGCTGGGTTCTTTGGTGCGGGCGTGTCTTGGGTTTTTGTGAGCATTCATGTTTACGGCGGTGCACCAACCTCGCTCGCCATACTGCTGACCTTTATTTTCTGTGGCGGACTTGCCGTACTGCCCGCCATACAGGCCGCTATTTTCTGCCACTTACAGCCGAAGAACGTCCTTCAGCGAGGTCTCTTTTTTGCCGGCTTATGGGTTACCTTTGAGTGGGTCAGAACTTGGCTCTTGACTGGCTTTCCTTGGTTGTTCGCTGGCTATGCCAGTATTGATACGCCACTCGCAGGATGGGCGCCTGTTTTAGGTGTATTGGGTGTTTCCTTACTCATTGCGCTCAGTGCTGCAGGGTTAGCCGAAATCTTTTTCACTCGAGATCGACGCACAGCCTTCATCTGGATTTCTTGGTCTTTCTCGCTATTGCTCGTTGGCACGCTACTGGAACAAATAAACTGGACAACCAGTACGGGCAACAAGGCGAAGGCTGTCGTTTACCAGCCTAACACCTCACTATTCGATAAGTGGGACCCCAACAATACACAGGCAATTCTCGAGGATTACCTGGCACATGCCCAATTTCACACGCCCGACACAGATTTACTTATTTGGCCAGAAGGCGCGCTGCCCTTCTACTTGGATCAAGCGCCGAATTACATCGCACGGCTGAACGAGCTTGGTGTAGCCAATGACGCGTCCATTGTGCTGGGCGTTGCAACCCGAGAGGGATCGCAGCGCTTTAACAGCATCGTGACGCTTGGCAATGTGACAGATGAATATCGAAAGCAAAAACTCGTCCCATTTGGTGAGTTTGTACCCCTCGAATCACAACTGAGAGGGCTAATCGGCTTTTTTGATCTGCCAATGTCTAATTTTTCACGTGGCGGCAAAGACCAAGGTAGTCTGCTGACGGGCATCGGTGAACTCGCGCCCTTTATCTGTTACGAAGTGGTCTATCCGGACTTTGTTGCAAAGCGTTCGAGGACCAGTCAAATACTTGTCACCATCTCCAATGACGCCTGGTTTGGAACCAGCCATGGACCTCATCAACATTTTCAAATGGTCCGCTTCCGCTCACTTGAACTGCAAAAACCAACAATTCGCGGTGCCAACAACGGAATCACTGCAGTCGTCTTGCCCTCGGGCGAAGTAGAGAATGCACTCCCACAGTTCGAGAAAGGTAATCTGATTCTGAGTGTTGAGCCGCACGAGGGCCTCACCCCGTTTGCTCGCTGGGGGAGCGGTCCTGTGATCCTAGTAAGTCTTCTGCTTTCTCTGCCTAGCATCACAAGTACTGCAGCAAGCGTTGTCAGAAAAATTGGCATAAAAGCTCAGCGCTAATCGCCTCTATCCTGATAGACTACGGTCGCAATCATAATCACCTACGTCTGCGTCAAATTAATGAATCCAAGCGAATACCAACCAGAGATCCTCGAGACCGAGATTCAGTCATCGTGGCTGACCGAAAAAGCCTTTTCAGTAGACGTCGACACGAGTCGTGACAAGTTTTACTGCTTAGCGATGTTTCCCTACCCCAGCGGAAAACTCCACATGGGCCACGTACGCAATTACACGATTGCCGATGTCATTGCGCGTTATCAGCGCATGATGGGGAAGAACGTACTGCAGCCCATGGGTTGGGATGCATTTGGATTACCCGCCGAAAACGCAGCGATTCAAAAAAAGGTCGCACCGGCCGCTTGGACCAAGAGCAACATCGCAGAGATGCGACGGCAACTTCAACGGCTGGGTTTTGCCTACGATTGGGATCGTGAATTAGCTACGTGTACGCCCGAATACTATCGGTGGGAACAATGGTTTTTCACACGACTTTATGAAAAGGGTCTCGTCTACAAGAAAATGGCTACGGTCAACTGGGATCCTGTCGATCAAACAGTGCTGGCAAATGAGCAAGTGATCGACGGTCGCGGATGGCGATCAGGCGCAGAGGTTGAGCGCAGAGAGATCCCTCAATGGTTTATTCGCATCACCGATTACGCCGAAGAATTATTGGACAACCTCGACAAACTGGAGGGTTGGCCTGAGCCTGTTCGACTCATGCAGCGCAACTGGATTGGCAAGAGTCGCGGGGTCGAGTTGAGCTTCGAACTCGATACGCCGATTGCAGGGCTGGATAAGATCGACGTATACACAACCCGCCCCGATACCCTCTTTGGCGTGAGCTATGTCAGCCTTGCAGCGGAGCACCCCATCAGCCTTGCGCTTGGTAAAGATAATCCGGCACTTGAGACCTTTATTGGCGACTGCAAGAAAGCCTCTGTTGCCGCAGCTGATATGGCGCGCGCAGAAAAGCTCGGTATGGATACGGGAATACGTGCGCGCCACCCACTGACAGGGGAAGCGATCCCCGTATGGATCGCAAACTATGTA
>Ga0228643_1000369_pt1 | contig 15810 bp, 19 predicted proteins | sample 55DmetaG_FD_190533 | JGI IMG/M metagenome (GOLD analysis project Ga0228643, IMG submission 190533) | Seawater microbial communities from Monterey Bay, California, United States - 55D | ecosystem: Environmental > Aquatic > Marine > Coastal | place: USA: California | collected 2016-11-08
ACTTTCATCCCACTTGGTCCAAGTGCCATTCTTTTTTTCTTTCCGATATAACCCTTCCTCGCATTTTTGTCCATTATCATGCCATGAGATCCATCTCCCTTCATAGAGGCCATCAACATCTATACTCTCTCTCATTTTTTGACCATTTTCATGCCAATAGATATGGTTTCCATGCCAAACATTGTTTTTAAATGACTCCGTACTTTTAAGTTGACCATTCTCATACCATTCAAGCCATTTCCCTTCTTTACTTCCATCAACCCAAAGGCCTTCTGAGGATTTTTTACCTGAAGGATGCCAGCAAGTTTCAATACCATTTTTAAAGCCATTATTATCTTTTTGCATAGAGGAATTATAAGTCAACAAAAATTAAAGTCCAAACTTCGTTTGATATTTCAGGGAGGGTGTATATATCTAAGATGACGAGAGTGGCTTCCTGGAGCCTATAGCTTAATCTTCCACTATTTTATTAACACGAGTGAGTACGTCATTTAAGTGTGTTTTATGAATAGAAGCCAATAGGCGAATGTCACCGAGCTCAAGAACTTGTCTGCTCATTCTTACTTCTTCCATTAGTTTAATGGCTTCTTCACTGAAGTCCAGATCATCAAGAAGCAGAAACCAGAACCTAGCGGATTGAAAAAACAAGTTGTCATTGATTTTTCTTACAGTTTCATTCCTTGGGAGATTGTGCAAAAAACTGTTATACCGAATGTTGACAATTGCGAATTGCCGCTTACTTGGTTTTTCAACAAGGTCAACACATGCTGTCTCAATTTGCCGCATCATTTTTAAGTCATCATCTGATACAAAAATTGGATGGAGATCACCTATCGCATCTGCCAGACGCATACGGATTAGGTATATTTCACGAACTTTTTCAAGTTTGATAGTGGTAACGAGAGTTCCAAGTCCATGTTTGCTTTCGATGAGTCCGTCATGTTCCAATCGTTGAAGTACATCTCGCATTGGTGTCCGGCTTATTGAAAACTCCAATGCAAGTTTACGTTCGTTCAATCGATAGCCCGGAGCATAATCCAGCAAGCAAATCCTCTCCCGAATCTCCCGATAAATTTCTTTCTTAGTTAATCGAGATGAGTCGATATTTGCCTTAATCAAAAAACTACTCCCTTCCACATACTATTTCACAAAACCTATCGTAATCAATATTACCACCTGAAATCACAATTGCAAGTGAATTACCCTCAAATTCCATTCTGTTGCACAGAGCAGCTGCAAAAGCAACAGCACCACCAGGTTCTGTCACAATTTTGAATTCTTCAAATAACAGTAACATCGCATGTTTTACTTCTAATTCTGTTAAGGCATACCCACCAGACAGTAAAGATTTATTTACATCAAAAGTCAGTACACCAGGCATTTGGGTTACGATAGAATCACAAATTGAAGTGGAACCCGGTTCGTTCTCAACCCGCTCACCGCATTCTAATGATCGTTTTGTATCGTCAAAGTTTTCGGGTTCAGCTGAATAAATTTTTGTAGCTGGAGAAAGCTTAGAAAATGCGGTTGAAATACCCGCGATTAACCCACCTCCGCCAGCTGGGCAAATAAGATGTTCGGCTACTACGTCGATCTCTTCCAGCTGATGGGCCAATTCTAACCCGACAGTACCTTGACCAGCCATGATTTCATGATCATCATAAGGAGGTACCAATATTGCACCGCTTTCTTCCATTGTTATTCTGGCGAGCTCTTCACGGCTTTCGGTATAACGATCATAGAGTATGACCTCAGCCCCATACTCTCTTGTATTTCTTTGTTTTATTAAAGGTGCATCTTCTGGCATAATGACTGTCGCACGAACACCCAAGGCCTTAGCTGCAGCTGCCACACCCTGCGCATGATTTCCTGACGAAAAGGCAACAACCCCAGCAGCTCGTTCTGCATCAGTCAAAGATGCAATCTTGTTATAGGCACCGCGTAGCTTAAAAGAACCTGTTTTTTGAAGACATTCAGGCTTAAGAAGAACACGCGCTTGCATCTTCTCGTTGACACGATCGGATTCTAGTAAAGAGGTCGGTGCAACAACCTTATCCAGGCGACCAGCAGCAGTTTTAATCATATCAAAAGAAAATACCATTAAGTTCCCACTTTGAGTGTAGCTGACATGTTGCGGAGTAAGGCAATAACGCTCTGTGGAGTGATCTTTCCGGTTGAGGGATTTTCATCGGATGGACGGTTCTGAATTGACATAGTGAAATCGGAACTATCTGAAACAACGTGAACCGTGTGCATATTGCGCTTTAATGTTGGATCAGCCCATATCTCCATTTGCGTCCGGTCTGCCCCCAATCCAGCAAGACTGAGTGCCGCTGCCACGTTCACATTTGCTGGAAACTCTTTTGCAATAGTCGAAACACTCCCTGAAAGGATGAGTTTTGGCTCATCTATAGTAGCTGGATCAATCCCTTTTTTTATAAAATAGGGGGAATTAATTAATCCAGCGATAGGTTTTCGGGTTTCAATCTTAACGGATTGCAACTCTCCCACCATAACTGCCTTCAGGGCATCAAGTCCTAACATAGCCCCTGAAGGTACAATAATCTGGCCACCATATTCTTCAGCTAAATCGATTAGGTCATCATATTTCAAAAGCTGACTGGCAGAAAGGACAATAAGAATTTTTCCAGCCTTTAAGACTGGGATGGCTATTTTTTTGAATAATTGTGGTGGCAGACATTCAATAATAATGTCACAGTTTTGGGCAAGTTCGGCAAATCCATAGTGTTTTATGGGTAAAGATAACATGTCATTAAATTGCGCTGCTCGATCTTTGGAACGAGCCGAAAATCCTGCTAGCTGAAACCCAGGAATCTCCTGACGATCTAAATAAAGAGCCACATTCAGCCCAATTGCACCTATCCCCGCTATTCCTATTTTCATTTAAATATCATAATATTGTTAAACTGCCGATTTGATAGCGCTCAAGAATTGCTTTGTCCTTTCATGCTGTGGATTGCCAAATAAATCAGAAGGTACGCCCTGCTCTTCGATTTTGCCATCGAAAAAAAAGCAGACCCGATCAGAAATATCCTTGGCAAATCCCATCTGATGAGTGACCATCATCATGGTCAGATTGTATTCGGCTACGAGTTTCTTAATCACACTGGTCACCTCACCAATTACTTCAGGGTCTAATGCCGAGGTCACCTCATCGAACAACATAACCTTAGGTCTCATTGCCAAAGCACGTGCGATTGCAACACGCTGCTGCTGACCACCCGATAAACGTGAGGGGTGCTGGTCTTTCTTATCGATTACTCCGACCATTTCTAGTAGTTCTTCAGAGCGATTCTTCGCATCATTTTTGGACATGCCAAGAACCTGAACGAGACCCTCCATACAGTTCTGCAAGGCAGTCATATGTGGGAACAAATTAAAGTGCTGGAAGCACATTCCAATCTGTGTTCGAGCATTAAGGAGATACTTATCAGTTGCAGGTATCAGTAAACCATCCTTCTCCATATGAGTTATCGGCTTGCCGTCTAAATAAATCACGCCCTTGTCAATCTTTTCTAGCATCAACATGCGCAGAACAGTTGTTTTTCCCGAACCCGATGGACCAATGATTGAAACCATCTCGCCTTTATCAATATTCAGGTTCAAATTTTCCAGAACTGTTAATGAACCATAACCTTTGGAAACGTTCATGAAGGAAACCATTGGGATATTAGATCCTTTTAGTTCAAGGGGATATTGTGATAAGTCTTCCATCATTTCATTCCTAGTTTTTTATGGAGCCAGCCTTCAAAAACACGGATGAATCCAGCAGCTGGTATTGATATTAAAAGAAAGATTACCCCAACCATTGTCAATGGCTCAAGGAATCGATAGTTTTCAGAGCCAATTGCATTTGCGGTATGCATTAGTTCAGCAACGCCAATGACAGAGAGCATTGGGGTATCTTTGAAAATACCAACTAAATAATTTCCCATGCCGGCCAGTGCAGAAGGAAGTGCCTGGGGAATGATAATCCGAAAATAAGTATCACGAGTTTTCATACTAAGCGCAGAGCAAGCCTCCCATTGGCCCTTTGGAACACTATCCAGAGCACCACGATAGACTTCAGATAAATAGGCTGCATAGTGCAGCCCAATAGCGACCATTCCAGCAGTCCAGGGAGACATCTTAATGCCAAATTGTGGTCCCACGTAAAAGATAAAAAAGATTTGTAAAATCAGCGGAGTTGAACGGATAAACTCAACAAACTCACGAACCATCATATTTAAGATATTGAATGTTGTTCGCTGCGCAAGGGTCAGTATTAAGCCTAGTACAAGCGCAATCACATAGCCCACTCCAGCTGCGATAAGGGTATTGACTGTCGCCGATAGAAGACGTGGGAGCACTTCCCAAAAAAAATCCCATTTCCAATCAAACATGGCTTAACCCCTTCCCATTTTTCGCATGGTGATGAATTCCAGCCAGCGTATGACAGGCGTAATGATAAACCGAGCAATAATATAATAGATTATGAGTGCCGTTCCAAATGCCTGCGCAGACATATAAGTAATACTGTTCACCTGCCTTGCTTCAAACATCAAATCGGCAACTGAAATCAGTGATACAAGAGCTGTGGCCTTGAAAAGTTCGATCATCAGATTACCCCATGCAGGCAAAATATTGGCTAGTGCCTGCGGAAGAATGATACGCCACATGCGTTTGATCGGAGAAAGTGATAGTGAGTAAGCAGCTTCCCATTGCTCCTTGGGAACAGATTGAATCGCACCACGAACAAGTTCGGCGCCATATGCGCCTAAACACAAGCTGAGAGTAATAATTCCTGCGGTAAATTTCTCCAATGTTATTCCTAAGAGAGGAAGAACAAAGAAGATCCAATAGAGTTGGACCAGCAATGATGTCCCACGGAATAATTCAATGTAGGTAACAGACACTCCTTTGACAAAAAGGTTATTAGAGAGCTTCATAAATCCTGCAACCAGGGCAAGAGCAATTGTCAGAAATACTGCAAAAATGAACTGTAGAAGTGTGACCAAAGTACCTTCTAAAAACCTTGGGCCGTACTCAGATAAGAATTGCCAATAAGACATTATTATTTCTAGCTAAAAGTTCAATTATATTACTTTGCAGGCAACACCTCAAAGCAATTAAAAAAGAGAGTGGCCCCATAATAGGGGCCACCAATGAAAGGGTTTAACGGTTAGCGCAGATCCAAGAAGTCGTTACATCACCAGGGAGTTGTGAAGAAGTGTACTCATATTCACCAACTGCTGTTAACATCTCATCACTTCCTAGATACTCAGCCTGTGCATCGTTAAAGGCTGCTAGAAAATCTTTATCATCCGGACTGAATGCTATACCAACCCAGTTCTTAGTCCATAGAGGCATTAAAGAAGGGTCAGTAACTTCAATTTCACCATCAGTTGTTGCTGCAAGGTCTCTACCCGTAAAGAAGGTAACTGCTCCAGCATCAGCTCTGCCTGATCTCACGGCAGCAAGTATTTCAGTTGGACCAGGTAGTGCCATGATGTTCTCATCTGGTACACCTTCTTTTTTTGCTGATTCGATAGAAACATAACCAGCACCAGTTGCCATAACACTTCCTGAGTCACGAATAGTAGCAAAATCTACTAGGCCTTTAGGATTTCCCTTTGGAACAATAAAAGCATCGCCAAACGAACCCATTGGTTCCGCAAAATCAACGTTTGCACATCGGCTACTCAGAATATACATACCCCCAGTAATGATGTCAAAGCGTTTTGCCTTGAGGCCTGGAATTAGTCCGCCCCAATCTGTGACAACAGGTTCAATATTATCGTACCCCATAGCCTTCAGAACTCCAAGAGCATGAACATTGGCAAACCCAACAGGCTTGTTTCCTTCGCCTGGATATGCCCACGGTATTTCGTTGGCAAAGCCAATACGAATCGTTTTACCTGACTCAATACGATCCATCAATGGACCATTAGCAACTGCAGCACTCGCCGCAAAAATTGCAATAACCATTGCAATTACTGTTTTAAACTTTAGTGATATTTTCATGTTGGTCTCCATAGTAGTTAAAGTTAATTGGTATACCTTTATACATATAATTAAATTTAATGTCAAGTTGTTTATTTTATTTATTATTATTTTTATTTAGAGTTCATTGTTTCTTATTTACCTATATCATAGTATATGAATAGGAATTTAAAAATAATATATCTTTTAATTTTTTAAAAATTTTTATTGACTATAAAAAAAAGTTATTGTAAAAAGGTATACCTATAATCAAAATATTGTTACATTAAGGAGAAGTAAATGAGCAATACAATTCCATTTCCACAAGAAGAACTAGAACGCCGATTGTCAAAAGTTTCAGGTATTCTTGATGCCAATAATCTTGATGGAATTATAATTTCAGTTCCAGAAAACATTTATTACCTTACTGGTTTGGATCACTGGGGATTTTTTGCTGCCCATGTCCTCATTATGAGCCGCGATGGCGAAATGGGTCTTGCTTGTCGCGCAATGGAAAAAATTACCTTTGATAATCAGGTAGAAAACGCCAAATTCTATGGTCATGCAGATCACGAGGAACTATCTGACTATGTTCATCAGGCTATGAAGGATCTAGGTCTTGTTGGTGGACGCATAGGTATTGAAAAACGTAGTCTATTTCTAACCCCACGACATGCAGAACGCATTCAGGATGGTCTAGCAGGAGAATGGATTGATGCCTCTGGGTTGATCGATAAACTTCGTCAGGTTAAATCACCGCTTGAAATGGAATACACACGCAAAGCTGCTAAATCCGCTGATCGAGGCATGATTGCCTGTATTGAAAAAATCCGCGACGGTGCAACTGATTACGAAATTGCAGCTGAGTATATGCGAGTTTCAACCCTAGAGGGTAGTGAGCCAACGGGCTTTGGACCTTTCATACGCCCAACTACACGCTTGGGTGAAGAGCATACGACCTGGCGTGGCGAAATTTTCCGAAATGGCGATGCAGTTTTTCTGGAAAATGCAGGATCATATCGTAAATATAATGCTCCTATGGGTCGGCTTGTTTATGTTGGAAGTGCTCCTGATGGAGTGGAAAAATCTGTTGAGATAGCGATTCGGGGTATGAAAGCGATTTGTGGCGCCCTCAAACCTGGTGGTAAGGCTGGTGATGCTTACACGGCATGGCGTGAAGTTGCGGCTAGTTCAGGATTGCATGATTATCATCGCCACCATTGTGGATACATGGTTGGGATTGGTTTTCCGCCAAGTTGGACTGGAGGATCGATGGTCACCAGCCTCTTTCCTAATTCTCAACAAATACTAGAAGTTGGCATGGTCTTCCATGCGCACTCATGGTTTACCAATACTGATCTAGTTGACTATTTCATCTCTAACACCGTACTGATAACTGAAAACGGTGGTGAAGTTCTAACTGCATCAACTCCTGAAAACCTTATCATAAAGTAATTTACTGTTATGTTATTTAAAAAAAACTACCAATACCCAATGATTAGTTGCATTTGAAAAAGATGGAGAAGAAACACAGAATGAAGAATATCTACACTTTTGGAAGGAAAATGGCTAAACGCAACTATACCGTTAGAGATTTGCATGATCTGAAACAATCTAATGAACCCGCACTAACAAATTGCAACCCTGGTAATTTTTCAGAGATACAGGCATGTGTCGAGGCAGGTATAGATACACTTACAATCCGTGATGATCAGATTGAAATGGCGCGTGAAATTGCACCGCATCATTTTGTAATCAGTGGGATAAACCGTTGGGGAGAATTCATTACAAAGGATGACTTTCTGCGTCACGCTATCGACTGCATGGAGCGAGGTGCTGATGCATATTACTGTAGTAGATCATATGAGGTAATCGAAACTCTTGCCCGTGAGGGTATTCCTGTTCAGGCGCATCTTGGCCTAGTTCCGTCCCTAAGTCATTGGGTTGGTGGTCTGCGTGCATTGGGCCGAACAGCTGATGAAGCAATGAAAATTTTTGAGGACTTCCGTCGATGCGAAGATGCAGGCGCTTTTGCCTGTGAAATAGAGTGCGTAGCTGAAGAAACATTGCGCGCCCTCAACAAGCTAACTTCTATAGTAACGGTTTCCCTTGGTTCAGGAAAGGCTGGGGACATTGTCTCCCTTTTCATGGCAGATATCTGTGGCGAAGCTGATATTAAGCCAAAGCATGCACATGCTTTTGGCAACCTCATGCCAATCCATAAGAAACTCTTTGATGAACGCTTGAAAGCCCTCCACAATTTTCAGAATGCAGTTCGCACTGGCGCATTCCCTTTTAAAGAACAGACGATCAACATGAGAGAAGGTGAGGAAGAAAAACTTTCAGAAGCATTGGCCAAGATTGGACGCTAACGACATCTAAAATAAGAAGAATATGTTATCTAATGAACAAATCAAATCATATAAAGAGGATGGGGTTGTCGTTTTGCGCGATGTATTCTCAAAGGAATGGTTGGAACTTGTTCACAAATCAATCAACTTTGGCCGTTCCAATCCGGGACCTATGTATCTGGATTATTCCAAGGACACCAAACCTGGAAGCTACTGCGCCGATATGTGGATCTGGCGTGAGAATGAATATATGAAGGAGTTCATGTTTAATTCACCAGCAGCAAAAATAGCTGGAGAAGCAATGCAGGTGGACTCGATTTCGCTAATCACTGATAACTGGTTGGTCCGGGAGGCTGGCGCAGTCAATCGAGCACCTTGGCATCAAGACAATCCATATTTTGATGTTAGCGGCAAATGGTGTATTCTTTGGATGGGCTTGGAACCAGTTAGCAAGGGAGGTGGTGTTGTATTCTTAAAGGGCTCACACAAATGGGGTCGAAAATTTATGCCTCTTAGTTTTACAGGAAGTGGACAGAAAGCAGAAACAAAAAAAGGTTATGAGCCTACTCCAGATTTTAGTGCTGAATTGGAAAAATATGAAGTTCTTGAATTCGAATTAGCTCCAGGGGACTGCTTAATTTTTGACTCTCATACTGTGCATGGTGCACCCAATCCAGTCCCACCATCTGAAACGGTTAACCGTCTGACTATGCGCTTTGCAAAGGGTGATGCACTATTTGAAAAACGTGGTAGCTGGACAGATGAACAAACGGACTATTGGGAGGCACATGGGATGCGCGAAGGTAAGCCACTTGTCAAAGGCAGCCTTCTTCCTATAGTCTGGCAACGAAAAGAAACACCATGACTGATTCAACTAAAAAATCATTGTTATTCATTTCCATGTTAGGTGAGAATCAACATTTCAACCCGGATAAATTTGTAAGTCTTTGTTCATCTGGCCAAGAAAAGGACTGGATTCTAGACTGGTTTAGTTTAATGGCAAATAAAATGGGATTTTCACTATTAAGTGTTGATATTTGTCGCGGAGATTCACTTCCTAAAGTTGATGATATCGATTGTGTCATTCTAGGAGGGACAATGCATGTTGTTACAGAAGACCGTCCTTGGCTGCATGCGTTGTATGCCTGGTTACGTCAATATCGTAATGCCAAGAAACCATTACTCGGAATTTGTGGTGGGCATCAACTTGTATCGACACAGCTTGAGAATGGTGAACTCGAAGGTCGCACCTCTGGTACACTTGCCGGAACCTATGAGATTGAGCTCACAGAGATGGGGTGCCAACATCCATTATTCAATGGCCTTTCAAAGAATCCACGTTTTCACTTTGCTAATTATTTGCATGTAGTGCCCTCAGAGACACAAAAGACAAATGCGCTAGCGCGTATTGGCGAAAGTAGCGCCATATGCATCGATCATGGCTTTCACTGGTATACAACACAGTTCCATCCAGAATCTCGTAAGGAAGTCTGGTCCTTCATGTATGAAAAAACTGAGCCAGAACATGTTAAAAACTATTCAGAAGACCATGATGGTATGGTTTTGATTCAGAACTTCATGAAAATTTCATCTCAAGAAAGTTGAGTTAAAAAACTTTTGATCTTTACACCTCTAGAAATTACTATTATTGCTTTGATATTTACCTGGATCGGTTTTGTGAGGACAGGCCTAGGCTTTGGTGGCTCAGTAATAGGACTCCCAATTTTAATGCTAGTTGGTGGATCTCCAATAGACTGGCTGCCAATAATAGGCATACATCTTTTATTCTTCTCAAGCATAACACTTGCAAATGCATTAAAACAGGTTGACTGGAGTTATTTTAAGAAATCGATACCTTGGATTCTCCCAGCAAAAATTGTAGGAGTAATTGGACTTTTAAGCTTTCCATCCTCCGTAATGATAATAATCGTTTACTCTATAACAAGTTTTTATGCAATTAGTTGGATTTTAAACATGCAGATTTCACCCAGAAAGAATTGGGTTAATCGTTTGTTATTAATTTTAGGTGGATACATCTCTGGAACCTCTATGAATGGAGGCGCACTTCTTGTAGCCGTTTATACACAAAATATAGAGGCAAAAAAACTAAGAAACACTTTGTTTGTTCTTTGGTTTCTATTGGTATCTATGAAAATGTCAGCTTTTATTGTTGCTGATATTTATATAGATTGGCAGTTTTCTTTATTACTTCTTCCTTTGGCAGGGCTGGGCCACTATATGGGACTTAAGACACATGATAAGATTATTGTTAATGATGCAAAGTTTAAGCGCTGGATGGGCAGTGGACTACTTTTAGTTTGTGTTGTTGGAGTTTTAAAAATAGCGGATTGAAAAAACAAGTTGTCATTAAATGACTTTACCTGGGTTAATGATAGGTTCAATTTTAAACTAGACAAAAAAGAAACTATAGATTGGTGCAAAGATACTAATTTCCAAGCTGTAGATTTTTTATGCTGTTTTGAAAATGATGAGGTTATAGTAGGTACTCATAAAGTTATAGAACCAAACGCCCTAGATTCAACTGTGATGTTTATAGCTAAAATTGAAGACGGTAAAATTATTTCTCATCAATATCTTCGAGAGTTTCAAAGATAAGAGATTAAATTTCGTTTGACTTGATATTGGTTTTGTTGATCCGAGTGCTTTTTACTATTTGAAATATAACCGCACTTAAAACTGTGATAATAAAAAATATTGATGCGGCAACAACGATACTCGGTCCTGCTGGAGTATCCCACTGAAGCGAACCAAAAAGACCTCCAAATACTGCTATAACTCCAATGAGAGCAGCCAAGACTGCCATCTGTTCAGGGCCACTTGCGAAGCGACGCGCAATTGCTGCTGGAAATATAAGCATTGAAGTAATTAATAAAACACCAACTATTTTCATAGAAATAGCGATGACAGCAGCCATCAACAACATAAAAATAATATTGGCTTGTTCTGGCCTCATGCCTTCTGCTTGAGCAAGCTCAAGGTTCACTGTAGCAGCAAATAATGATCTCCAGAATATTGCCAGTACTACTAAAACCAATAAACCACCGCCCCAAATAATTGCAATATCATAAGGCGTAACTGCTAATATATCCCCAAAGAGGAAGCCCATCAAGTCAACCCTGACCCATGTCATAAAGCTTAATGCTACCATACCAAATGCTAGAGCAGAATGAGCAAGAAGCCCTAATAATGCATCAGTAGATAAAGTAACTCGACGTTGTAAGATTAAAAGTGCAAGGGAGACAAATACAGAGACTAAAAAAACACTTAAAGTAATGTTGACTTGAAAAAGTAGAGCTAATGCGATACCTAATAGAGCTGCATGAGAAAGTGTGTCACCGAAATAGGCAAGCCGTCTCCAAACAATGTAACAGCCAAGTGGTCCAGCAACTAAGGCAACGCCAACTCCAGCAATTATTGCTCTACTAAAAAAATCATCCATCATGTTTATCACCTTTTGGATTTTGGTTTGAATTGTTAATCTGATTTACAAAAGTAAGAGGGTTGTTTTCAGGATTGATACTTCCATTTGAAAGATGTTCATGATCATGATGATGCTCATAGAGAGCAAGTCCTGAAGATGCTCGCGCTCCAAAAAGATCCTTGTATTCCTTGCTGACAGCAACTTTCATTGGTGTGCCGCTGCAACAGACATGACCGTTCAGACAAATGACATGGTCTGTCGCTGCCATAACTATATGTAAATCATGTGAGATGAGAAGAACTCCGCACTGCAGTTCATCACGAATCTTTTTAATAAGCTCATACATCTCAATCTCACCACTAAAGTCAACACCTTGAACAGGCTCATCCAGAACCAATAGCTCTGGCTTAAAAGCTATAGCTCTAGCAAGTAATACTCTTTGAAATTCCCCTCCTGAGAGCGTTCTAACCTCTGAGTTAGCTAAATGCAAGGTTCCTGTGAGATTCATAGCTCGATCAGCTTCCTCTTTACTAACATGGCCAGTAAGGCTCATCAATCGCCTTACTTTTAAAGGCACAGTCCAATCTATAGAGACCTTCTGAGGGACATAACGAATCTTCAATTTTTTTCGTCTTTTGGCTGAACCTTCATCAGGTTTAAGAATGCCAAGAGCCATTTTTGCTGTTGTTGATTTTCCAGAGCCGTTAGGACCAATTAAAGTAAGAATTTCACCTGGCCCTAAAGTCAATGAAACATCTCTCACTAGCCATTTATCAGATCTATAAATACCTGCATTGGTAAGAGATATAAGAGGTTCGTCTAGTTGTTTCACCTTAAATTTTGATATTTAAAAATAATAATGCAATTATATATTGTTAATGCAATAATATTGCAATAGATTTAAATTTCTGATAACATTCTAAGATTGTTAACTATGAAATGAAACCAATGAATCATTTAAAGTCAATTTTCCTTGCATCTGCCTTAATTTCAGGCATTTCAATTACTGCACATGCTGAAATAAATGTGGTCTCTTCTGTTAAGCCACTTCATTCATTGGTCTCTGGTGTAATGGAAGGCGTAGCTAGGCCTGATCTTATTGTCAAAGGCTCTGCCTCACCTCATACCTACTCATTAAGACCTTCACAAGCTAGACAGCTTGAGGATGCTGATCTGGTTTTCTGGATGGGTCACGAATTGGAGTCTTTTTTAGAGCAGCCTCTTGAGGCAATTGCAACTAAAGGCCATATAGTTGAACTTATTGATTCAAGCAAACTTAAAAAAATAAAAATGCGTGAGGGTGGGATGTTTGATGCGCACGCACATGATGACCATGATGAACACGAAGGACATGATGACCATGATGAACACGAAGGACATGATGACCATGATGAACACGAAGGACATGATGACCATGGACATGGCGAGTTTGATGTCCACGTTTGGCTTGATCCAGAAAATGCCAAAGTTTTGGTTGATGAAATCAAGCTAGCGCTGATTGAGCTTGATCCAGTTAATTCCTCAAAATATGAATCAAATTCCAACAAAATGAATATGAAGTTAGATCAACTTATAGATGAAGTTTCTAAGAAACTTGAATCTGAGCAAGGTAAAGGCTATGTTGTATTTCATGATGCCTATCAATATTTTGAACAGCGATTTGGAATGAGTGCAGTTGGCTCTATCACGGTTTCTCCTGAGGTTGTTCCGGGAGCCAATCGAATAAGAGAACTAAAAAATAAGATTAATGAACTAAACGCTCACTGTGTCTTTTCTGAGCCTCAGTTCGAGCCGAAGCTTGTCTCTACAGTGATAGAGGGTACTCAAGCAAACACTGGAGTTCTTGACCCGCTTGGCGCTTCGATCAAGGACGGTCCAGAACTCTACTTCACTCTGATCCGGAACATGGCTGATAGCCTTCACGAATGTTTATCCAAAAAAGACTAATATGAAAGACGGACTACAAACTGAGATTTTAGAAAACGGAATGACGTTAGAGGCTTTCTATAAATATGGCTTAAAGCAAGGCAAAGAGGTCTATAAATTTGCCTCTGGCTCTATTGCGTCTGAGGCAAATTATTCCAAAGGCCTTCTTCAAGGAAAGCTCACTGAGTGGAATGAAGATGGACAAAAAATTCAAGTTATAAACTTTAAGGATAACTTGGAGCATGGTAAAGCCACCACTTGGAATGAAAATGGCCAACTAGTGTCTGAAATCATGATGAAAGAGGGAAGGCCTAAAGGGAAGTACATTATTTACGAGGATGGCGTTAAATCAAAGGAGGGTATAGCCAACTACCCTAAGATTGAGCCACCTTCCTGTTCCTGCTGCTAATTGCTCTTTGACCAAGCACCCTAAAATAGACTTTACTTTTTCTTATAATGGACAATGTAATTGACACTGACATCGTCACCAAGTTTGTATTTCTTTGTTATTGGGTTGTAAGTCATGCCAATCATTGAGCTAATCGACAAACCATAAGGTCTAGCCCACCCATCTATTTCGCTGGGGCGAATGAACTTTTCATAGTTGTGTGTGCCTTTGGGTAGGAGATTTAAGACATACTCAGCGCCAACTATTGCAAAGAAATAAGACTTTGGATTCCTATTAATGGTTGAGAAGAATATTTGTCCATTTGGTTTAATTAATTTTGAGCAGGCCTCAATCACAAGTGAGGGATCCGGGACATGCTCTAGCATCTCAAGACAAGCAATGACATCGAAAGACTCGGATTCTTTTTCAGCTAAATCTTCAGCAGATATTGATTGATACTCAATATCAAGACCTGACTCAAGAAGGTGAAGCTTAGCAACTTCAAGGCCCGCTTCAGCTAGGTCAATTCCTACCACAGTAGCGCCTTCAAGAGCTAAGGATTCACTCAGTATTCCACCACCACAGCCAACATCAAGTATGCGCTTACCTTCGAGACTTCCTCCGCACTGCTCCTTGATATAGTTTAGACGAAGCGGGTTAATGTCATGAAGCGGTTTAAATTCAGAATCTCTGTCCCACCAGCGCGCTGCTAGTGCTGCAAATTTATTTACCTCTTCGTGATCAACGTTTGAATTCATAGCGACTTTACAAAGTCTAGAACTTCCTCAGCGTGCCCATCAACTTTAACTTTGTCCCATTGTTTGAGAATGTCACCATCAGGACTTATTACAAAAGTAGATCTGACTATTCCGATATGCTCTTTGCCATACATTTTTTTGAGCTTGAGTACATCAAACTGCTTACAAAGAGACTCATCCTCATCTGAGATCAGGTCAATCGTATAATTAAATTTGTTGATGAATTTTTCATGGGATGCGATTGAGTCTCTAGAGACGCCGTATACAACAGAATTATTCTCAGCAAAAGCGTCATTGAGCCTAGTAAAGTCGTTGCCTTCAATGGTGCATCCTGGAGTGTCATCCTTAGGGTAGAAGTAGAGAACAATGTTTCTTCCTTGGTCATCAGGAATATTGACATTTTGATCACTTGTTGCGACACATGTAGTAGGGTTTACTTTATTCATATACGATATAATCTCATGGTTTAAATTAAAAGCATTCATTTTATCATTGATATGCCAAAAATCCGAAATTTTTCTATCATTGCTCACATCGATCACGGCAAGTCAACCATTGCTGATCGCTTCATTCAATTCTGTGGCGGTTTAACTGATCGAGAGATGTCCTCACAGGTTCTTGACTCTATGGATATTGAGAAGGAGAGAGGGATTACAATTAAGTCTCAAAGCGTCTCTTTGAATTACAAGGCAAGGGATGGAGAGACTTATCAGCTGAACTTTATTGACACTCCTGGACACGTAGATTTTTCATATGAGGTCTCTCGCTCGCTCTCAGCTTGCGAGGGTGCTTTACTCATTGTAGATGCTTCACAAGGCGTTGAAGCTCAGACTGTTGCGAATTGTTACACTGCAATAGATCAGGGATTAGAGGTTTTAGCTGTTCTAAACAAGATAGATCTCCCAGCCGCTGAGCCCGAGAGAGTGGTTGATGAGATTGAAGATGTTGTAGGGGTTGAGGCCC
>Ga0228643_1000371_pt1 | contig 15762 bp, 23 predicted proteins | sample 55DmetaG_FD_190533 | JGI IMG/M metagenome (GOLD analysis project Ga0228643, IMG submission 190533) | Seawater microbial communities from Monterey Bay, California, United States - 55D | ecosystem: Environmental > Aquatic > Marine > Coastal | place: USA: California | collected 2016-11-08
ACGATAGCCAGAAGCTTGAACAGCTCAGTGAGAGGTACGAAGGTAGGGTGTTGGGGAGTGATCCTAGGATAGCTATTCCGTTCTACAATGATGATGGTAACCTAGTCGCTGTTAATTGCAGAGCTATAAATGATTGTAGGTTACGGTACATTACAGTACGTATTGACGCCGATGCAGCGCTGATATACAACCTGAACAAGATCGATCGATCAAAGCCCGTATACGTTACTGAAGGCCCGTTTGACAGCATGTTCTTGGACAATAGCGTAGCTGTAGGTAGCAGTGACTTAAATGCCGTATCGAAGGTTCTAGAGCGTGATAACGTCGTGTTAGTATTCGATAACCAACCACGCAATCAACAGCTAGTCGATGTAATGATCGATGCTGCATCTAGGCAGTACAATGTAGTAGTATGGCCATCTTCAATACAACAAAAAGATATTAATGAGATGGTGTTAAATGGCGTAGACAATGTCCAGCAGATCATAGATAATAACACTTTGAATGGACTTGCTTTGTCTGTGCGACTTAACCAATGGAAGAAAGTATGAACGATGTAGTATTTACTAACGGTGTGTTTGATATTCTGCACAAGGGACACTTTGAGCTATTGAAGCATGCTGCTAGCTTAGGGGGATTGCTAATTGTAGGTATCAATACCGACGCTAGCGTCAAGCGACTAAAAGGTCCGACTCGTCCAATCAACGATGAGCAAACCCGCGTAGAACAGCTTAGTGCCTTACCATGGGTTGACGAGGTATATACCTTCGAAGAAGATACCCCATACGAGCTGATCAAAACTGTATCTCCATCCATAATAGTTAAGGGCGGGGACTATACAGTCGATCAGGTAGTCGGCAACGACCTTGCTGAGGTACACATTGTACCAACAGTTGAAGGATACTCGACTACTAACATTATAGCTAACATTAACAGCACTAGGTAAATTATGAAATATTATGTTGATATTGACGGTACTATATGCGATACTGCTCCCCATGATCGCGATAGTGACACTTTTCCGGACTATATGGACAGTGTTCCTATATTCGATAGAATCAAGCAGATAAATGCTTTATATGATCAAGGGCATGAGATCCATTACTGGACTGCCCGTGGTACCGTATCTGGCATCGACTGGATCGACCAGACCATTGATCAGCTTGAGGATTGGGGTGTTAGATACACTACTATCGCTACAGGCAAACCAGATTACGACATTTGGATAGACGACAAGGCAAGAGAAGCCAAAGTATATTTTGAAGAACTAACCTCGGAATAATTATAACATGACTGATATTTTTGTAACCAAGCGAAGTGGCGATCGCGAACCTTTAGACCTCGAAAAGTTTCACAAAGTAGTATGGTGGGCCTGCAATGGTATAAAGGGGGTGTCCGCATCAGAGATCGAGTTAAAGTCTCATGTGCAGTTCTACAACAATATCCGATCTGCTGATATTCAGGAAACTCTGATCAAAGCAGCTGCAGATCTTATCAGTGAGGATACGCCAAACTATCAGTATGTCGCAGGTCGGCTAATCAACTACCATCTGCGCAAGCAGGTGTTCGGCAAGTATTCGTCCATCCGGTTATATGATCACGTTCGCGACATTGTCGAACGAGGCTTTTATACCAAAGAGTTGCTGCAGTGGTATACCAAAGACGACTTCGATGTAATGGATACGTTTATTGATCACTCGCGCGATGACAATCTAACCTACGCTGCCATGGAGCAGTTTCGTGGTAAGTATCTCGTACAGAACAGAGCATCCAAGCAAATCTTTGAGACTCCACAAGTAGCGTATATGTTGATTGCTGCTACGCTATTCCACAGTTGTGAAAGCGGTCGTATGCAGTGGATAAAAGACGCATACAACGCGTTCTCCAACTTTGATGTCTCCTTACCTACCCCTGTTATGTCAGGTGTCAGAACGCCTATTAAACAGTTCTCAAGCTGTGTGCTGATCGAGACAGCAGACAATTTAGGATCTATCAATGCGACGTCGTCAGCGGTTGTTAATTATGTTTCGAAGAAAGCTGGTATCGGTATTGGCGCAGGTAGCATTCGTGCTCTTGGTCAGCCTATTCGTGGCGGTGATGCTACTCACACTGGTGTTATCCCTTTTTACAAGTTGCTGCAAGCTAGTGTTAAATCCTGCAGTCAAGGCGGCGTGCGAGGTGGGGCAGCTACTTTATACTACCCCATTTGGCATCTTGAAGTAGAGGACTTGTTGGTACTAAAGAACAACAAAGGTACAGAAGATAACAGAGTGCGACACCTAGACTATGGTGTACAGTTTAACAAGCTAATGTATGAACGATTAGTGCAAGGAGGCAATATCACTTTGTTCTCTCCCAACCAAGTGCCTGATCTATACGATGCGTTCTTCACTGACAACGATAAGTTTAAAGAACTATACGAGAAGGCTGAGCGTTCTACTAAGATTGCTAAGAAATCCGTACCCGCTATCGATTTGTTCTCGTCGTTCTTGCAAGAGAGAAAGGACACCGGCCGGATATATCTGATGAACGTAGACCATGCTAACTCGCACGGAGCATTCCTTCCAGAACTAGCTCCAATACGTCAGTCCAACCTATGCTGCGAGATCAATCTTCCAACTAAGCCTCTTCGTAGCGATGACGATGAGGAAGGAGAGATCAGCTTATGTACTCTTGCTGCTATCAACTGGGGTAACATTAAGACCCCAGCAGATTTTGAGAAACCTGCTAACATTGCTGTTCGGGCACTAGATGCCTTGCTAGACTACCAAGATTATCCAGTAAAGGCTGCTGAACGATCTACAATGAATCGTAGACCGCTCGGTGTTGGTATCATCAACTTTGCATACTGGTTAGCGAAGCATGACACTAACTATTCAGATCCAAACTTAGAACTTATCGATGAGTATGCTGAGGCATGGTCATACTACTTGATAAAGGCCTCGGCCGACCTCGCTAGCGAGAAAGGTGCATGTCCCTCACTAGAACAAACGAAGTATGGTATGGGTATCACTCCGAACGAGACGTACAAAAAAGAAGTGGATGAGCTGATTGGTCACCGTGAGCGAATGGACTGGAGTGGATTACGAGATCAATTGTCGACGTCTGGTATTCGTAATAGCACCCTGATGGCTTTGATGCCATCCGAGACCTCCAGTCAGATAAGTAACGCTACGAACGGTATCGAACCACCTCGTAGCTTTGTATCCATTAAGCAATCCAAGGATGGTATACTCAAGCAAGTAGTACCAGAGTACCGTAGATTGAAAAACAAGTACGAGCTTCTATGGGACCAGAAGAGTCCAGATGGGTACTTGAAGATTATGGCTGTACTTCAGAAGTACATCGATCAAGGCATTAGTGTGAACACGTCTTACAATCCTCAGCATTTCGATGAGGAGAAGATCCCTTTGAGTGTGATGATGCAACACTTAGTTATGTTTTACAAGTACGGTGGTAAGCAACTATACTACTTTAACACATACGATGGTGCCACCGATGAGATGGAGCCAGCAGCACACCCATACTACGAGCAGTCGCTTCCGTTAGACGATGATGATTGCGAGTCGTGTAAACTCTAGGAGATAAAATGAGATCTGTTTTCGACACCAACAAAGTTGACAATACTGTACAGCCTATGTTCTTTGGAGCACCTGTCAATATTGCAAGATACGAAAACATCCGATACTCAACTTTTGACAAGCTGACAGAAAAGCAATTGGGGTTCTTTTGGCTACCACAAGAAGTAGATATCGGCAAAGACAGCAAAGACTTTCGATCTTTAACTGTGCATGAGCAACACATCTTTACCTCCAATCTAAAGCGACAGATCCTTCTTGATAGCGTACAAGGCAGAGCTCCAGCAGAAGCGTTCATGCCTGTGTGCTCGTTACCTGAGCTCGAGAATTGGTTAGTCACATGGACATTTAGCGAGACTATTCATTCTCGTTCATATACACATATTATTAGGAACATATATAATGACCCAAGCGAAGTATTTGATAATTTGCTTGACATTGAAGAGATTGTAGACTGTGCGAAGGATATTAGTAAGTACTATGATGATCTGATCAAGCGACCCAACAAGCAAAACCTGTGGATGGCACTCAATGCTGTCAACGCGTTAGAAGGAATCAGATTTTATGTTTCGTTTGCATGTAGTTGGGCTTTTGCAGAACTCAAGAAGATGGAAGGCAATGCTAAGATTATTAAGTTCATTGCTAGGGACGAGAACGTACACTTAGCGTCTACCCAACAGATGCTGAAGCTGCTTGCTAGAGATGATAAAGAGTTCGCAGCTATAAAGGAAAAGAACGAGCAAAACGTAATCAATCTGTTTGATAGTGTAGTACAGCAAGAAAAGAAGTGGGCAGAGTATTTGTTTAAGGATGGTTCTATGATTGGTCTCAATGCGCAACTACTAGGTAATTATGTTGAATGGATAGCCAGCAAGAGAATGTATGCGCTGGGGTATAAGTCACCTTACAAGGTAGAGCAGGCAAATCCTCTTCCATGGACACAAAAGTGGATCAGCGGGGGCGATGTGCAAGTAGCTCCTCAGGAGACTGAAATAACATCATATATTGTCGGTGGTGTCAAAAAGGACGTCAACGAGAATACCTTTGCTGGAATGTCTTTATGAGTATAATGGAAAATTCTCTCGAATGCAATCATTGCGGGGCAGAGTACTCGTTGCACTATGATGAAGATCAATTTGGTTTGGAGGAGGGCGATCCTTTGTTCTGTCCGTTCTGCGGTGCTGAAAGCAGTATAGTGTATGATGATGAGAATCAATCAATTGATGAATTGGATTTTGAAGACTAATGACTAATCTATCTCATGAATACAATAATGATCTTACTCAGACCTATAGCTGGTCTTATCAAGGTAGGTCGTTCACTTCCGAAATGATACAGGATAATGTAGGTTTTGTTTATGAGATAACCAACTTAGTCAACAACAAAAAGTACATCGGTAAGAAGTGGTTCTGGTCTACACGAAAGCTACCGCCACTAAAAGGAAAGACTAGAAAGCGCACTGTACAGAAAGAGTCTGATTGGCAAGTCTATTATGGCTCAAGTGACGAGGTAAAGTCGTTGGTCGAGAGCCAAGGCTATAATAGCTTCCACCGAGAGATACTTCGTCTATGTAAGACCAAGGGCGAATGTACCTACTATGAGGCAAAAAAACAATTTGACCTTGATGTACTTTTGAGGGATGATTACTATAACGAATTCATAGGGTGCAAGATCCATAGTAAACATTTATGAAAAAGATTGTATTCTTTAGTGACTGGAAAAAGATGTACAAGCATCCGACTCCACAGTGTGAACCATTTGTTGAGATTCCGTTTAGTGAAAGGAAGCATCACCAAGATGCTGACGCGTATGTACAAATAAACATACAGCACTCTAAGCATGTCAAAGAGCCTTTCCGAGAGCCATTCTACAACTACATTACACAAAGTCGTAAGCCATCTATAGTATTTGAGTCTGCCGTGTTTCGTCAGAATGTATCCAACAACTTCCAAGACAAGTACTTTAGATTCGGTTGGAACAGCTTCCTTTGGAACGAGGCCAACTTTGGTCCTATGGGCAACGGTCCAGACAGATGGCAACGCATCCAACAAGAACAAAACATCGAGATACGACCATGGAGAGAAAAGCGTGGTGAATACATACTGGTAGTACTTCAGCATGTAATCGATACTAGCCTTATAAGAATGATCGAAGCGTATGGTTCGTACTACAACTGGATCTACAATTGTATATCTCTGATACGTACCCACACCGATCTACCAATCGTGATTCGTCCTCATCCTAAGCATGGAATGTATAGCGAGTTCTTTGACGCTTACAGACTACCTGAAGTGTTTGATATATTTCCTGATGTGTACTGGTCTCGCAATCAAGGCGCCGATGGCCTCAATGGAGGCAAGTACTTAGAAAAAGATCTCGAGCATGCCCATGCTGTAGTTGGATGGACTTCCAATGCATTGACAGAGGCAGCTTGTTATGGAATACCTACATACCCAATGTCTCCAGGTGCAATGGTAACACCAGTAGCACCAAGACCAATTACAGATATAGATACAACGTATATGATGCCTGATAGGCAACAGTGGTTGAACGATCTTGCATACTGTCAATGGACGTATCAAGAAATACAGGATGGAGTAGCATGGAATCATATCAAGAATGTTAATATCTCATAAGCACAAGTTCATATTCATAAAGACCAAGAAGACCGCTGGCTCGACAATTGAGAACATGATTGTCAACAACTTCTTCGATCCCACAGTAGACATATGCACTGGTTCTAAAATAGACGGCACTCCTCGAGTGAACGTGGGAGCAAAGAAGCCAGGGGAACCTGATGGCCACAAGCCATGGAACCTAGTACAGAACTACGTTACACCAGTTGAGTGGACGAACTATTACAAGTTCACCGTGGAACGTAATCCATGGGAGAAAGTAGTGTCTGAGTTCTACTGGCGTACAGCTAACGATAAGCAAAGCGACCTCACACCCTACGACAACGACGTGGACAACTTTAAGCACTACATGGACAATGGGTTTGGTAATAAGTTTGTAGCTCCCATAGACTGGCATCTATATGCAAGTAAAAGTACAGTAATGGTTGATGAGGTTATTGAATACAAATGCCTTGCAGATCAGCTAGTGAACATGTTTAACAACAAGCTCAATCTACCTCTAACAAAAGAGATGGTGACAGGTACTAGAATGAAGTCTGGTCACCGTAAAAAGTATTACACAGAATTGTATAGGGAGCAACGTCTTATAGATAAGGTGGCGGATGCATATTCCCAAGAGATAAGACATTTCAATTATATGTTTGGAGAATGAAGTGAGTGATAAAGATCCAGAAACAACCCCAGACTACGACACCCTCTATGATAGTATTTTTAATCTGGCAGTCAAGAGTTGTTCGGATTACACTGGGGTGGCTGTCGCTAGTACGATGATGGGAATAGCTATGAGGCTTTATAGGACGTCGCTTACAGATGACGACTTCACTACAATAATGAGTCGAGTGCTGTTGAGTGTAGATCAAGTACGACCGTTTACGTCTAAGGATTTTGGTACACCAACCTTACACTGAGGTGAAGCATGAGTGATGAAATAAGAATCTTTATTGGCTCTTCGTCAAACGGAGAAGACTCTCAGATTGAAGCTGCATACGAGTACTCTCTTCGACACAACTGCAGCAGTGACATTGATATCGTGTGGATGCGTCAATCAAACGATCGTATCTCTTGGTGGGGAGGATGGAAGACATCAGCCTGGTCGACGCCGTTCTCAGGATTCCGGTGGGCTATACCAGAGTTCTGTCAGTTCGAAGGACGGGCTATCTACACAGATTGTGACATGATCAATTACCGTGATATATCGGAGTTGATCAATATTGACATGGAAGGAAAACCAGTAGCAGCCCGACGGGGCAACAGGTTTGGGGGCCACGAGTTTTGCGTAATGGTATTCGATTGCTATCAATTCCACCAACACGCACTTCCTCTCAACCGAATGAAGAACATTGCAGAGTCCCATCATCGAATGATTCGTAAGTTCTCTGGCAACAGTGACTTGGTATGCGATCTCGATCCTAAATGGAACGTATTGGATGGTGAGAACTATCGCATCGAAGACATGTACCAACTACACTATACTAATATGGCAACGCAGCCATGGCAGCCAGGTTGGTACAGCGGTAAAACCCAACCGCACCCTAGAGAAGATGTCGTACAAGAATTTCAGAAGCATCTGGAGTTGGCTACACAGGGCGGTTTCGACCCCGTACACGCAAAACAGCAGATGCAACAGGATATAGTACATTACGATATCATAGGTCGATAAACGATGAAAGTAACAATATACGGTAAGTCTGCTAACCATCCTAGGTTCGAGCAGACTTTGATGAAGTTTGCTACAGGTGTAATAGACAGTGGTGATGACGCGTTCTTGTCTTATGACGAAGAATACTATGATTGTGATGTAGCCGTTATCTTTGGTTCGTGGAAGGACCGAGATATGACTCATCACAACATCAAACGTAAGGTCGTCAGCAAAGCCAAAAAGTTTATAGTGCTTGAGACCCCTCTAATTGGCAGAGGACCTGTTAAGGATGTGATGGATGACAACTGGTACCGAATTGGTATCGGAGGCTTCTTAGCGGACACAGGTACGTTTCATAATGGTAGGAATCACAGCTCTGCTAGGTGGGATATTCTGCGCAAGCACTTTGGCATCCAACTACCTACCTACGACCTCACAAACAAAGACAACATAGTAGTCGCATTGCAGCTGCCACAGGATGCTAGTTTGCGAGGAGCGAGTATTGAAAAATGGTGCCGTGATACGTGTCTTGCTATTCGGTCACAGACCGATCGACCAATTGTAGTTAGGTTACCTCAGCTTCAACGAAACTGGGATGTTGCCCCGTTGGAAATAGTTAAGAACTTACCCAAGGTTACTTTTGAGATGGGTACTGCTGATAACCTACTATCGACATTGCACAACGCAAGATGCACAGTAACGTATACCAGCGGTTTAGCTATCGACAGTTTACTAAACGGATGTCCAACGATTGCAACTAATCCAGGAAGCTTTGCGTACGATGTTACTCGCAATGTGGTGGACGGCATAGATAATCCTTTTTGTCCTCCTAGAGATCAATGGCTGTATAACCTGGCATACTGTCAGTGGCATGTGGATGAAATAGAGAATGGATTGCCGTGGAGGCATCTCAAAGAATTGTTGTGAACGATGATGGCTAACAATGCGCTACTTCCTTATGGTACACACGCATCTGCACCGAAGATAGATTTACCAGCGGTTGACCAGTTTAAAGATGGTCGTACTCTCGAAGCACACAGCTACTTTGAAACTGCAGCAGCAGACCTAGCGGACAAATACCAACAACTGATAACGCTTGCCAATGACAGCAAGATGGTGTATGATGCGCGTTATAACTTCTTACCCAAGGTTGGTAAGGAATATCATTTGTACTGGACAGGAAAAGACCATATTCTATCAATGATAGATAACTGGGACAAGTATGAGTGCGTCGGTACTTTCGTACTCACAATTGATAATGTTTGGAAGAGAAAAGATGGGTCTAGGTGACGACATGATGTGGCTTGGTGAGGCTGAACAAGTCCACAAGCAGAACAAGGATGCCGTAGTACATGATGGACGCGAATATAGTCCGATGTGGAAAGGCAACGACTGGGTGGTGGCACCTGACTACAATGGTCCCAAGAAGAAGATCCTCGTACCAAGAAAGCCTAATGGTAATCGTTGGTATATCGAAGGGTGGGGTCCAGGCAAGATCCTATACAAAAAATATCTACCCAAGCCAGCTCCGTACGTGTTCAGTGCAGAAGAATTGAATAAAGCAGTGGAGATACTCAAGCGGGCAGGAATTGATCCAAGCGAACCTTTTGTGGTGTTGAATCCTGATACTAAGAATACTACGTTAGCCACTAATAAGGATTGGGGGTTTGCTAAATGGCAGCAGCTGTCGGATATGCTGAGTGAGCATGTCAAGGTAGTTCGAGTTAAGCCAGGAAGTGCTGTTAATGATGTTTCTGGTCACGTGAAGTATAACCAGAAGATGCTTCCTAATGCTATCAATATAGTAGAGGATGATGTTAGAGTTGCATTCGCAATTATGTCTGGTAGCAAAGCTATCGTAACTAGTGAAGGAGGTGTACATCACTTTGCTGCAGCAATAAACAAACCTGCGTTTGTATTGTACGGTGGAGTTATACATCCGGATCAAACCGGATATGTAGATCGTAATCAAACCTATTATGTGTACGATCATCCACAAACACCGTGTGGGAGTCAGATACCGTGTCCACATTGCGAGCAAGCAATGGATGCAATTAAACCACAAATGATATTCGAGGATATAATGGAACAGTTGGAAAGCACACAATGAAGATTATAGCAGGCCCGTGCCAACACGAATCGTACCAGCAGTCTATGGACATAGCACTTCACTGTAAAGAAATATGTGAATTGTATGGTATCGAGTACTTCTTTAAAGCGTCATTCGACAAAGCAAATAGAACCTCGATGGATTCTACTCGAGGAGTAGGTCTACAGGATACTTTGCTTGACTTTGCAATGATGAAGAGGGAAAATAGGGGATTGAAAACACTTACGGACGTTCATTGTGTACAGCAGGTATATCAAATCGTAAATGACTTTCACGATGCTGTCGACGTACTGCAGATCCCAGCCTTCTTGTCACGTCAGACTGATCTTATTGAAGCAGCGTGCAGTACTGATAAGATAGTTAATATTAAGAAAGGTCAGTTTATGGCACCATGGGATATCGCCGGTGTATTGTCCAAGACAGTAAATGCAAAAGAGGTATGGATTACAGAGAGAGGAACTAGCTTTGGATACAATACACTGGTTGTTGATTTTACTGGTATTAGATACATGCTTGACAATTATCCTGCTGAGATCGTCATGGACTGTACTCACGCAGTACAGGCCCCAGGTGGCAATGGTACTTGTAGCGGCGGCAATCGTGATTATGCACCTTATATGGCTTCCGCCGCCAGTGCAGTGGGCGTTGAGAACTTTTTCCTAGAAGTTCATCCATATCCGGACGATGCACCTAGCGATGGTCCTAACATGATACACCTACACAACTTTGCTGAAGTCGTGGAACGAATCATTAACATTTCTTATGAGGCTAAAAAATGAAGCAAGGCAAGATATGGGGCGAGACTGAGCTAGTCGCATTGGTACCAGGAGTATTAGAATTTCATCGTATTGATGCTAAACAGGGTGGGGTGTGTAGTAAGCACGCCCATCAGAGTAAGACTAATGGGTTCTATGTTGTGGATGGTAGGTTGTTGATTCGCGAGTGGCAGAATGCTTATGACCTGGTGGATGAGACCATTTTAGGTCCTGGAGACTACTGCAAGGTCCCACCAGGTGTGTACCATCAGTTTGAGGTTCTGGAAGATTGCCTAGCATTTGAGCTTTACTATTCCGAACTTATCGGGGATGATATTGTAAGAGAAAGTATAGGATTCAAGCAATGATTACTATTTATTCAAGACCAGGTTGTAAGTGGTGCGACACTTCGAAGTTCGCACTAGAAGCTAGAGGTATCGAGTACAACGAGCTGATGCTGGATGTTGATATCACAGTTGATCAGCTGAAAATGCTGGTACCTGGCGCCAAGTCAGTGCCACAGATTATGGACGATGGTATTCACGTTGGTGGATACAGAGAGCTCATGGCATACTTGGGTCCAAATACGGGAGTAGAAGAGAATGAGCACTAAGCTGACAATTATTGATGATAGTCCTGCCCAACCACAAGACGAGTTTTCTTTTGGTGGTGTAACTACGGATGAGTTGTCACAGAATGCAATGGGTGGTACTGAGCTGATGAAGTATGGCTTGTACGATCGACTTGATCCTGAGCTACGTGATCAAGCGCAAATAATCTGTAGCCGTGTACGAGAGGTGGACGACAGTAAGCCTACTATCTTGTGGTTACATGATACGTTTAACGATCCGGAATCTCAACACCTCACAGATGCTGATAAACGAGGGCAGTTTGATAAGTTGGTGTTTGTGTCCAACTATCAGAAGACACAGTACGAGCTCGCGTTTGGATTAAAGCCAAGCGAGTATGTTATTCTCAAGAATTGTATCGACCCTATTGAGGAGCATGTGAAGCCTCCTGCTGCTGATCAGATCAATCTGATCTACCACACAACACCTCACCGAGGACTAGATCTCCTCGTACCGGTATTTACTGAGCTGTGCAATCATCACGATAACATCACACTTGACGTATACTCCAGCTTTGACATATATGGGTGGGGGCAACGCGATGCTGACTACGAGCACTTGTTCGAGCAGTGCCGTAACCATCCGAAGATCAACTACCACGGATACCAGCCTAACGAAGTAGTACGAGAGGCACTCAAGAAAGCTCACATCTTTGCATTCCCATCCATATGGCCAGAGACCTCGTGTATTGCAGCAATGGAAGCTATGTCTGCTCGATGCGCAATTGTCGCTCCTGACTACGCAGCTCTACCTGAGACATTGGCTGGTTTTGGTATAACGTATAGTATGCACGAGGACGTAAATGTGCATGCGAACATGTTTATACAAGCCCTCAACCAAACTATTCAACAGATCAATACTGATGAGATGGACAATCGATTGGACTTTCAGAAGGCCTATGCAGATGGATTCTACTCGTGGAACTCCCGTATCCCTCAGTGGGAATCTCTAATTAGAAATATTACCGCAGCTGCGACGTCATAAATATGGTCATGAGTAATATAATTAAATTTCCAGGTACCTTAACCGACCCAGTCCAACAAGAGATTGGAGACTTCTACGAAGAGCGGATTGCTAAGGCATTCATTGAGGACTTTGTCGATAGAGTTGGGCATGGGTTAGCTAGTGAATTCTACAACAACGGATATGATGTAGATGATGAGGATTTTATACTGAGGTTTATGTACTCACTTGAGGTAATGAAATCTGTGTTGTATACTAGCAAGGATTATCATCATAAGCTTGCCGCTCAAGTAGACCAACAAGCCAAACAATATTTTAATGAAGAAGCGAATGATACCAATGAATGAATCAATCTATGAAACACTGTTAAGAATAGCTAAGGAAGATGGCAACAAAGCGCGCTCCGAAGCATTGTCTAAGTATGCAGATGACTTTCCTATCAAGGTTATCCTAGACCTAGTATACAATCCCAACATTAAGTTTCTGTTGCCAGAAGGGGATCCCCCCTTCACTCCAGTGGATGATGCTGTCGACGCTCAAAACGTATTAAAGTCTGACGTACGTAGATTACGATACTGCTTGAATGTCCCTGATGGAGAACAGCTGCGCCCGCTTAAGCGAGAGCAAATGTTTATTCAGATGCTGGAAGCCGTCGACTCTAAAGATGCACTTCTTTTACTAAACGTCAAGAACAAGAAGTTGCCCGACGAACTCAAGCCCATCACGGTAGCTGTTGTCAAGAAGGCATTTCCTGGGATTGATGCGAAATGGAAAAAGTAGCGTTCATTATAGGTAACGGTCCCAGTAGAAGCAACTTCGATCTCACCACGTTGAGAGGTAGAGGCACTATCTACGGATGTAATGCTCTGTACCGTACCTTTACTCCCGACTACTTGGTAGCTATCGATGCTCCTATTATCGAAGAGATAGAGGGCAGTAGCTTTCCTACTGATCGGTTTATTGTTCCCCCCCACGATGAGCAGTTTGAGGATCCCGATTACAACAAGTATACACGATATAGATCCAATGCTGGTGTCAATGCTATGCTTGAAGCTATAAAGGCGGGACACAACGTTCTATACTGTTTAGGATTTGACTTTATGATGCGATCACCCAAGTTAGCTCTAGGAAATATTTTTGACGGATCTAACGCATACGGCCCTGAGACGCGTTCCAGGTACATAGATAATGTAAATAGAGTAAAGTACATGCAGTTTATAGCTAGCAAGTACTCGAAGGTAAAGTTTAAGTTTGTCGTTCCTAGATTCGGCAACAAGGATGAGTACCATAACTTGAATGCAAAAAATGTATTTGGCGTATTTTACGAAGCATTTGAACAGTCTCTTAGTCTTCACGAAGATACAAGGGAGGCTGCAGTAGGATAATGCCGACATATACTTTTAAAAACACCAAGACCAACGAACACTTTGAAGAAATCATGTCCTATGATGATAAGGTTCGTTTCCTCGAAGATTGCCCCTGGATCTCTAGTGTGCTCGATGGTATCAACATCGTGGCAGGTGTAGGTGTGGACTCAAGAATTAAGAATGATGATGGGTGGAAAGAGAACTTGCAGCGAATAGGCGAGGCTCATCCCACAAGTGATTTAGCAAGTCGTTATGTTAAGAAGACAGCGAAGGAAGCAAAGACTGAAAGCGCTGTCGCTAAGTGGAGGAAGCAACGAAACGAATAATAATAACAGCTAGGAGCTCAAATGTCCGATATCGGTTTAGCATACAAAGAGTACGGATTTTACGAAGAACTTTTCGAAAAGCCAAGGAAATTAAAACGCAAAACAAAGCCGACACAAAAGTTTCAATTAAATTTAAGGACGATAGAACCAAAGACACAAAATCAACAATTAGTTTACGATCACTTTAACCAGAACCGTCATATGATTCTACATGGTATGGCTGGGACAGGCAAGACCTTTGTCACTCTGTATCTTGCGTTAAACAAATTGTTTGGGTCTAAGCAAGAGCACCAAAAAGTAGTTATTGTCAGATCCGTGGTACCTACTAGAGAGATGGGTTTTCTTCCTGGTAGTGAGGTCGAGAAGATGAAAACGTATGAAACTCCTTACATGTCTATGTGTATAGATTTGTTTGATAGGGGAGACGCGTACGAGATCCTAAAGACTAAGCAACAAGTAGAGTTTATTAGCACATCACATATAAGAGGCATGACACTAGATGACTGCATTATTATAGTAGATGAAGCTCAGAACTTGACTTTCCACGAATTAGATAGTATAATCACTAGAGTAGGCGTTAACACACAAATCGTGTTCTGTGGTGACTGTACTCAGTCTGATTTAGATAAGCCTTGGGATCAATCTGGGCTAGCTGAGTTCATGAATATTGCTAAACACATTGATGATTTTGAACAAGTACAATTTGGTTATGATGACATCGTCCGATCGGGACTAGTGCGTGATTACTTGATTGCTAAAGATGGTTATTTGAATGACAAACTTCACACACGTGACACCTCCCGACATTAAGGAGCTCGACACTGAGACAGTTGAGGGCAAGCGGTACTACAAAACACCTAATGGTAAATTGTATCCGTCTGTCACAACTGTTCTCAGTGAACTTTCCAAAGAAGGTATAGCAGCATGGAGAGCAAAGGTTGGTAATGATGTAGCCAACCGAATATCAACTAAAGCATCTAATCGAGGTACCGCAGTACACAAACTGTGCGAGGACTACGTCGACAACAAATCAGACTACCTTGATGGTCACATGCCATCCAACATCGAAACATTCAATACACTCAAAGGTCTACTCGATAAGCATTTAGATAATGTCGTGATGCAAGAGGTACCACTATACTCCAACTACCTAGAAGTTGGTGGGCGAGTAGACTGTATTGGCGAATGGAATGGTCAGCTGTCTGTCATCGACTTCAAGACATCAAAGCGCAGGAAGAGTAAGAGCCAGATCTCAAGCTACTTCCAACAAGCAGCAGCATACTGTGTAATGTTTGAAGAGCTAACCAAGATTCCAATCACAAGCACTGTTATTCTGATGTCAGTGGACAATGACCATCCGTTGGTGTTCAAGTCGACCCGAGACGAATATATCGGGGACTTCATGCAAACACGCGCACAATACCGCGACAAATACGGCCGTTGACCCAAATCCCATAATTTAGGATAATGTCCGTCCAATTGAGCGGGATCTATCTATGGCGATTGTATCATCTAACTGTTCCTACGACCTTTCTGGCCGCAAGCGTAAGAAGGTGAAGCCCAAGGGCGAAGTGTACAAGAAGCTCAAAGTCAACCCCCGCACTCTTCCAGATTATGTTGCGCCGGTGACTTACCGACGAGATGCTGGCGTGACATATAAGTCAGCAGACAATGGTTCGTGCAACACAGCAAAGAAAGAAACTAATGTGTACAGTGGAGAGCAGAAACTGTTGGGCATAAGTACCCTGCACAAGTCTTG
>Ga0228643_1000377_pt1 | contig 15542 bp, 16 predicted proteins | sample 55DmetaG_FD_190533 | JGI IMG/M metagenome (GOLD analysis project Ga0228643, IMG submission 190533) | Seawater microbial communities from Monterey Bay, California, United States - 55D | ecosystem: Environmental > Aquatic > Marine > Coastal | place: USA: California | collected 2016-11-08
AATTTATGGAATCTCATGCCACCTACTTTTGGATTTATACTTTGTTCAAGTTCTTTTTATTTAATAAGCATCAGTGTTAAGAAACAGTTTGGCATCACCTTATAAGCGATGGGTAGAATAAATTAATGAGCACATCATATAAATTAGAAATTTATGAAAAACCCCTAAAAGCTATAAAAGCAGCTGTTAAAACAGTAGAGATTCGAACAAATAATTCTTACGAAGAAATAGATTATGATCGCTTAAAAAAAGGGGACACTATTTCTTTCCAGATTATCTCTGGCCCTCCATTCACTGGACTAGATGTTGTTGTCGAAAATGCATTAATGGTTGAGGTTCTTAGTGTGGTGAAATATAAAGACCCGCAAGAATTATTGGAGAAAGAAGGCCTTCAGGTCTTATCTACTCTTGTCACAAACATTGAGGAAGGTGTTGAACTTCTTTATAGCTTTCATGAATACAAAGAAATGATTCCTAAACATGGGATTTTTGCAATACACATAAAACCATTAAATTAAAATCTTATTTAGGTTGATTCCATTTCTAATAGTTGGCGTTTACGCTCAATTCCACCTTCAGCACTGTATCCCCCAAGAGACCCATCAGAGCGAACTACCCTATGGCATGGAACGTCTGGTGCGTATGGATTTTGAGCACATGCATTAGCAACTGCTCTAGAACTATTTGGCCTCCCAATTGCCACAGCAATTTCTTTATAAGTCTTAGTTCTGCCTCTTGGAATTTTGAGAAGTTCTTTCCAAACTGAAACTTGAAAATCTGTTCCGTCTAGTTTCATATGTTATTTGGATACTTTTCTATTTTGCATCTCTTCATTAGATGGAAGAATACTCATCTGTACTGATTTGTCTTTTAACATAAATGCATCAAAATCTCTGTAAAAATCATCTACTGTCATATCGAATAGATCTTCGAAAGTTATTCTCCATCCTTCACCTGGATTTTTGCTTTCATTTTCAGCCCAGTTTCTATAATATTCAATCATAAGTTTTTCATAATTAGCATCATCTAATGACCAAAGGTAAAGATGTGCCCACTGTCCGCCAGTATATTGATATGCAAATTCACGAGTTATTCCATTATTAGGATTGTTTTCAGACTCATAAAGGTATCCTGCAAATTCATAATCCCTTAAGGAAACTGTATCACCATTACTTGCTGCGGTAGAGATCACTCCTTTTGCTTCATCTAAGCTAGCTTCAAATAATTTCCTTGCATCGATTGAATTATCATACTGTGTTGCCAAGATTGGTCCAGCAAACTCAGCCCCTCCTTCTTCTATCCATCCGGGCATTTTATAAGTTTTTGACGGCTGGTCATTAAAAATTGTTCCCTCCGGATCGTTCAACCATGCTTTTGGAATGCCGAAAAGCTTTTCATCCTCAAAATAATATAACAATCCATGTTGGTGAACATGAAAATATTCATGAGCAAATACTTTAATTGCATCTTGGTAACCATAGTTTTCCCAATTATCTACAAAGAGGGCAACGTTTCCACCATTTGCTGTTGAACTCCATTCAACCCCGGCAGCTGCAAACCTATTACCCCAAGGATCACTATTATTAGCACAGTCTTCTATTTGTGATTCCTTTAGAAAATTATATATAGAGCAATCATCAAGATTTATTTGTCTTAATGTTTCATCTGAAGCCTTATTTTGATCAACCAAAGTCAAATTGATTGGTACATACAATCCCAGTTCTTTACTAATCCCATTAAAAAGAAGTTCCACTTGGTTTTCAAGGTCATCATCAATTATTTCCGCTTCATAATAGTTATAACAAATTTTCTCTTGTCCTTGCCAGTAATACTTGTAATAAAAAAATGCTCCATCCTCTTTTACAGGTTCTGGACGGTCTGAGTAAAATGCTTTTTTGCATTCTAGATTTTGATTGACCTCAATATTTTTTGATGTTTGTTTTTCATTTGTTTCTGTGTTACCTGATTCATCAGTAGCTACGTTTGAACTACCTTGCTCCTCTGCACACTCATTAAAAGCTACTTCAAATGAATCTATATATTCTTGGTCATAACCTTCATCAAATTCAATGCGTATTTTGTCATTAATTTGTTGAGGAGCAGGTATGGCATTTAAACCTTTCTGGTCTATACACGGAAAGAAATAGTCAATGTCTATATCGCCTGGAAACTCAAGGAACCTCACTCCATTAGATGAATCCTCCTCAGATTTTAATTCAGCAACCTCTTCAGACTCAATTTCTGCACTAGAGGTATCTATGTTTTCGGAGTCTGAAGAACATGCAGCTAAAAGTAGAAATACTAATAGTGTGACTTTTTTCATATATATAGTCTAACGTCTATGTTTGTAAAATTCTGTCAGGTAGTTTCCGGCACTAAGAGTGATTTCTTCTTTAATTACATAATATATATAATTTAATAATGAAAAAAGTTTTCATTATTTCCCTTTTATTTTTTAGTGCTTGTGCCACTCCAGAGACTACATCTACTACTGTTCAAGATACAACAACAACTACTGTTGCTGAAACAACAACAACTACCACTGTTGCTGGTGTAGTGTCACCATTTATTGATGATGAAAAAATTAGACTCTTCCCTGCAAGCGATTTACCTCAATCAACTATAGATTTAACTCTCCAATATACCAATGAAGCTTATGACCTATGGATGGCTGATGACTATTACGGCAAAAGCCAAGCAAAAGCTATTTATATAATGATTACCGGTTCCGATATGGAAGCAGGTAAAAATGCAAATCGTGAATATTGTAATCACTTAACATCAATGGGCTTCCCTTCTGCAGATTGGTGTAGATTGGACACCTATAAAGACTATGTAAATAATGGTGGGGGCGGAATTAATTCCAGTGCAGTTGATGGATTCTACTTTATGGTTATGGCACCACAAGATAATGAAATTGATAACGGGTATAAAACTATGACTTATCATGAGGTCTTTCATATCTATCAAATGTCTAATATCTTTACTACTGAATACGATGCTGTTGATGAGTACATGGGTAAAAGAAGTGGAGATAATGGTGAAGATGTAGCTTGGTGGAGTGAGGGCAATGCTGATTTTTTCTCAGCACTCTACACATATGACCTTGAGGGTTTTAAAAATGAAATGCGTTGGGCACTAGAGGGTGGTCCTTGGCCGGTAGATAGAAAAACACAATTTTTTCAAGATGGTATAAAACTCTACAACATTTCATGGAATTCAGGACAAGGAGTTGATCTTGGATATAGAATCGGTAGCTGGTTTACAGCTTATCTTGTACATAATCATGGAGAGGAATCTGTATATACGCTGTGGAACACAGTTAATGAGAAAGGGTTTGATCAAACCTTTATTGATGTTTACGGTAAAGATCATAGAACATATATAAATGAGTTTGAGACTTGGCTGCAACAACCCAATGATGAGTTACTAAAAATATTAGATGGTATTTATAGCTCTAAGGTAAAGAATCAGAACTAACTAAATCTTTCTTTTAAATCAGGATCTATATTTGCAAGAACTAAAGACTTAAAATCTTCATGGATAGATTTATTTGAAGCAATCAGTAAATTTGAAGTTGTTGTCGGGAATGATTCATGTTCATCAACAACAACGCCGCCTGCCTCTTTAAGGATAAGACTTGCTCCTAAAATATCCCAGGGCTTCATAAAATATTCGAAATATCCATCAAATTTATTATCGGCAACCCAGCAGACATCTAGTGCCGCTGACCCAAACCTTCTTACTCCACCCGTCGTTTTCAGAATTGAGAGGAAGGTCTGTATATATTGCTCTCCAAACTCCAACCTGTCATATGGAAAACCTGTGGCAATAATAGCTTTCTGAAATGATGTATCTTTTGTGACTTGTAGTTTTTCAGAGTTTTTATATGCACCCATATCTGAATAACCTTCATATAAGTTTTCTTGAAAAATATCGTATACATAAGTTTGTACGGGTACTTTATTGATTAGTAGAGTCAGAGTGATTGCAACTTGTGGTATGTTATTGGCATAGTTCACAGTCCCATCCAAGGGATCAATTAACCATGATCTTCCATTAGAAGAAATTACTTCATCGGATTCTTCTGAAATAATTCCATCCTCCGGAAAGTATTTTGAGATAGCCTCTACGAGAATTTCCTCAGATTTAAGATCTGCATTAGTCACTAAATCTACAACTGCATCTTTTGAATCAACAGTAAAATCATCTCTCATATCTTTTATAGTTTTAGCAGCATCTAGGACAGCATTATTTAATTCATGTATATCGAAAGTAGTACTCATACCTATGAAAAAATACTGTGTTGAGACCCGGAATTCATATAATCTTGGGAGTAAATTGCTGCTTTAGCAACGGATCTAAGTTCAAGCCAAGTATATGGATTATTTGACTCACCTTTTACATAGGAGAGAAAGGTCTGAATAGCCTCTTTGTGACCTTTACCTTTTGAAAATACTTTACTTTTATCATCAGATCCTTCTAGGTATCTCAGCATCTGGAAATCTTCCATTATATAGGAGTTGCCACCACCATGAACCTCTATTCGTTCTTTAGCTAATGCTTGGTTTGTCTCACTAAAATATTGAATCGCTGCATGAGAACCGTTAGCAAAATTTATATTTATAAATACTTGATTATCTAAAGCCGTATCATTTTCCTTATCAATAGGTGATGAGGCTGAAATACTTTGTGGAAGTGAATCAAACAAATATGAAGCTAAATCTATTGCATGCACGGCTTCACCAACTACTCTCCCGCCACCAATTTCTTTCATGTTTGTCCAGTGATCTTTATCTAGAGCGGGGACGCTAAAACGAAAATTGATACTGTTTGCTGGAGAAGTGTTTAATTTTGATTTAATAAATTGAGTAGCTTCAGCAAACCTTCTATTAAAACCAAGGAAGATCTTAGGGTTTTCTGCATTGTACATAGCTTCCTCAATTGCGGTCAGAGATTCAACTTCCAAAGCTAAAGGTTTTTCAACATACACCGCTTTCCCAGCATCAACAGCTTTAATTACCAATTCTGCATGATTATGGTGTTGTGTAAGTATAAAGACTGCGTCTATCTCTTCAGATTCAAAAATTTCACTTTCTGTCGAGTATTTATTCTTTATTTTGAAATTTCTTGAGAGTACTTCAGCACTTAAACCCCCTGAAGATGCAACTCCTACTACTTCGCACTCTTTTTTTAACTCTCTCAAAATTGGAAGAATAGTTGATGATGCAAAATTTCCAGCACCAATTATTCCTAGTTTTATTTTTTTACTATCTGTTGAACTTTCAGTGTCCTGCTTTTCAAAATCAATCTTTGGTTCATTAGTTAAGTCATACCTTAGAACAATAGAGAGAGGCTTCTCATCAGAATCAAATCGTTCGTAAATTGAAGGAGAGTCTACAAAATCTATCTCCTCAGAAATCATATCACTCAGAGAGAGCTGATTTGTTTGTAAGAGTTGTAAAAAAGCAGAGAAATTTCTATTTTCTGTCCATCGCACATGTTCTATTGGATAGTCGTTACCGAGAACCTCATACTGCTTATCATATCGACCTGGACCATACGACTTTGAAACTACTAACTCTAACTCTTTGTAATAAAATTCATTTCTTGAAATATTAAGAGGAATATCACCTACAACAACAATTTTTGCTTTATTCCTGGCTATTCGTGTTGCAACTTCTATAGGTTCATTACTTGATGATGCGGCTGTAATAATAACTGCATCTACATTTTCCGAATTTATACTTTTATCACTGATAGCTTCCTCAATGGAAGTATAAAAATTATCTCTATCTTGAGTTCTTTTCTCATCTGGATCAATACCAATTACTTCTGATCCCTGAGCTTCTGCTAATCGACAGACAAGTTGTCCCACTATACCCAATCCAATTACAACTATTTTTGAACCAAGGGTGGTTTCGGAAAGTCGTAAACCATGTAGCGCAATGCTTCCAAGAACTGTGAAGGCTGCTTCTTTTTCAGAAGTTTCATCAGGCATTCTTGAACACAAATTCTGATTAACGGTTACATACTCAGCATGAGCTCCATTAGAAACGACTTTATCTCCAACATGAAAATCTTTTACATCTTTACCAGTTTGAATAACCTCTCCACATGAGCTGTATCCAAGTTGTAGAGGTAAAACATTTTTTGGAAAGACAGCATCAATTACAGCTCCTAGCCCCTCTTTTTTAAGAAGATCTAGTCCCTTGCTAATATTTGAAGAATCTTGTAATTTATCTGTGACAGATTTATTTGCTGACTCAATTGAAGCAAGCTCTGTGCCTGAAGATACAACTGAGTAGTGATTCCTAATTAATACTTCATTTGGACCAGGTTGAGGAATGGGGGTATCCCAAATAACTGGTACTGGGTTATTTCTCTCAACGACTAATTGTTTCATTTAATAATCACCTTTAATAATGATACCTACTTCACTTCTGATATTAAGGGAGAGGTTAAATTAATCATCTCGCCTGAGGTTGTTTCAACTACTAAAGAACCATCTTCTGCAATATCTCTCGCCCAGCCTCTACCCTCTGGGTATTCGATCAGTTTTCCGAGTGTTGATAGTTTTGATTTATATTCATTTAAATCAAATTGTTCATTTTGAATAGTCTTTAAAGTTTGCTCTGCCCATCTTGTAGCATCTTGATTTATTTTCTGATTATCAATTTTTTGGTTATACAAAGATGCAGCATTTGGAAGCCCTGGATTGTCCCAAAAATAATTTATACCCATGCCTATACAAATTTTGTTATCTTTTTCCTCAACTAAAATTCCCCCTACTTTTGATTCATTTAATAAAATGTCATTTGGCCACTTGAGCTTTAGTTCAACATCGGTAATTGTCTCTAAAAATGTATAACCTGCAATCAATGGAATTAAGGTTTTTGTAAACCCAGCTGGAACTTTGGTAAACACTAAAGAGCTAGCCAGAGCTTGGTCAGCGTTTTGCCAATCGTTATTATCTGTACCTCGACCTTTTTCTTGAAAATAGCTAATTACAAGTAGGGGTTCTGACTCAAAATTGTCTAGTGCATAATCTTGAGTATTGTAAATAGAATCAAAAAAAACTACTTTCATGGTGTTACTTCTTTACATATATATAGGTCAAATACTTACACTAACAATAAACAAGAAAGACGAGCATGTCAGACGAAAATTTAGCTCAAATAAGGGATGAAAAGGCAAAAAAAGTCCAGCATCCAAAGGGTAAGTTAACAGCTTATGAAAGAATTAACCTCCTATTGGACGAGGGATCTTTTAATGAAATTGATGAAAATGTCTCTTCTGAAGCAAATCCTGATGGTGAAGCAGTTATAACTGGATCTGGAACAATCCACGGAAGACCTGTCTACGTATACTCAGAAGATTTCTCCATTATGGGAGGAAGTCTGGGAGAAGTTGTTGCCAAAAAAATTCTAAGAGTAATGGACCTCGCATTAGAAGCAAGGGCTCCAATAATTGGAATTAAAGATTCTGGTGGTGCCCGTATACAAGAAGGTATCTCATCTTTATATGGATATGCTCAAATATTTAAGAAAAATGTACAAGCATCAGGAAAGATTCCACAAATCTCTGTGATTGTTGGTCCTTCAGCAGGTGGAGCTGTTTATAGTCCTGCGTTAACCGATTTTATATTTCAAGTAAAAGATATAGGACAACTGTATGTCACTGGACATGCAGTTGTTAAAACAGTAACTGGTGAAGACGTAAGTTTTGAAGAGCTTGGAGGCATAGAGGCTCATGGGACACTTTCCGGAGTAAGTCATCAGATTTGTGAAGATGAACAACAGGCATTTGACGAAGTGCGTTACCTCCTAAGCTTCTTACCACAGTCAGCAGAACAAAAGCCACCTGTATTCATTACTGAGGATGACACAGAAAAATCAGTTGATATATTAGATTCTTTTATTCCTGAAAATAGGAATCAGCCTTATGACATGAATGATGTCATAAATAATATTGTGGATGATGGTGAACAATATCCTATTCATGCAAACTATGCATTAAATATTATCACTACATTGGCAAGGATTAATGGAAACACTATAGGAATTATTGGCAACCAGCCATTAGAAGTTGCTGGCGTATTAGATATTGATGCATCTGAAAAAGCTGCACGCTTTGTACGTTTTTGTGATGCTTTTAATATACCTCTTCTCACACTTGTTGATGTACCTGGATTTCTACCTGGTGTTGAACAAGAGCATGGTGGAATCATAAAGAGTGGTGCTAAGTTGCTTTATGCTTACTCAGAAGCAACGGTTGCACGAGTATGTGTTGTTGTCAGAAAAGCATATGGTGGTGCTTATATTGTTATGGATTCAATGGGTCTTGGAGCAGATAAACTCTTTGCTTGGCCAAGTGCTGAAATTGCAGTAATGGGTGCCGAAGGAGCTGTAGATATTATTAATAAAAAAGAAATTAAAGAAGCAGCAGACAAAGATGCTGTGAAAGCCCGACTTGTAGATGAATACAATGAAAAATTTAGCAACCCTGATATTGCAGCAAAACTTGGATTGGTCGATAAAATTATTAAACCAAGCGAAACAAGAAAAGTTGTTACGGAGGCTTTTAAAGAGCTGGTAAATAAAACTAACTTAGGAGATAAGCATGGAAACATTCCCCTCTAAAAATATTCCTATTACATGGGTAGAAAAAGGCACACTTGCAAGAAATTTATTTCTTTCATTTGGTTTTGCAATAATCACCGCATTAAGTGCTCAAATTAGAATAGAACTTCCAATCACACCAGTACCTATTACAGCGCAAACATTTGTAGTCATCTTAGCTGGTCTATTGCTAGGAAGTACATTTGGTTCACTCAGTATGTTGATGTACTTGTTTACCGGTTTAGCTGGACTTCCTTTTTTCTCAGGAAGTGTTGCAGGTCTTGCTATTTTAAAGAGTCCAACAATTGGTTATATCATCGGCTTCTTTTTAGCTGCACAGATTGTTGGTAGGCTTTCTCATACACCTTTACTTGCAATCGTGATGGGAACTGGCATGATTTATTTGAGTGGAGTATTTGGACTCACGCTCATATTAAATATTTCAGTAATTGAAGCATTCACTATTGGGGTTGTTCCCTTTCTAATAGGTGACTTAATAAAAGGATTTGGCGCAGTATTAATTGCATACAAAATCAAGTAACTTATGACTGAAAAAAGACTTCTTATAGCAAATCGTGGTGAAATAGCACTTCGAATAATCCGTTCAGCAAAAGAAATGGGTCTTTATACTATTGCTGTTTATTCAGATGTTGATACTGACTCACTACATGTAAAAAGAGCAGATGAGTCTTACTATCTTGGTGGATCTCTTCCAGCAGAGAGCTACAGAAATATTAAAAATTTGATGAAAGCTATTGAAGAAACAAAAGCTTACTTGGTTCATCCCGGATATGGATTTCTTGCTGAAAATGCCGACTTTGCAAAAGCCGTGCAGAAAAAAGGAGTCACCTGGATAGGGCCAAATCCAGAAACAATAAAATCTATGGGTGACAAAATTGAATCCAGGAAACTTATATCAAAAGCAGGGTTACAACCTGTCCCCGGTCAGTTAAAACCATCAAGAACAAAGAGAGAAGCACTAAAAGACGCTAATCGATTTGGGTATCCGGTGGCACTAAAAGCAGCTCATGGTGGTGGTGGAAAAGGTTTAAGAATCGTAAAAAATGATAATGAACTAGATGAAAATTTTGAAATTGTTAAACGAGAAAGTGAAGCATATTTTGGTTCAGACCAAGTCTATGTTGAAAAGTTTATAAAACCTGCAAGACATGTTGAGACACAAATTCTTAGTGATAAATTTGGCAACCATGTTTATCTCGGAGAACGTGATTGCTCTCTACAGAGAAGAAATCAAAAACTCATTGAAGAGAGTCCACCAATATGGCTTTCCGAATATGGACAAGAAAAACTTAAAGATGCAACCATGCGAATTGCAAATATCTCTAATTATGTAAATGCTGGAACGGTTGAGTTCTTAGCTGATGCAGATGAGAATTTTTATTTTCTAGAAATGAATACTCGCCTACAGGTTGAACATACCGTCACTGAGATGCGTTATGGAATTGATATTGTTAAAGAGCAAATAAAGATAGCAATGGGGAATTCACTAGAAGATTTTATAGTTGAGCCTAGAGGGCACAGTATTGAATTTAGAATCAATGCCGAAGACCCAACTAATAGCTTTTTACCTACTCCTGGAACAATCACAGAATATAGAGAGCCAATGGGAAATGGGGTTCGTGTTGATGGATGGGTAAAAACTGGAACAGCAATCTCCCACTTTTATGACAATTTAATTGCCAAGTTAATTGTTTGGGGTGTATCTAGAGAGGAAGCATTATCTAAGGGTCAACGTTGCCTAGAAGAATATATCGTTGGAGGAATTCCAACAACTATCAATGTTTTATCTGATGTCCTTAAAACAAAAGAATTTAAAGAAGGACGAGTTCATGTAAAGTTTTTAGAAGAAAATTTCAAAATCAAAGAAGTTGAAGAGGAAATAAGCTCTGATCGACCAAGTAAAGTGAACATATCACTTGATGAAACTGGTTCTCCGACACTTGCACCACAACCACCAAAAAAAATTGGTATGGATTTAACTGGAAGTATTAAGAATCCAGGCATAATAACTGCAAACATGCAAGGGACGATCATGGATACCATGACGAAAAAAGGTAAAAAAGTTAAAAAAGGAGATTCACTCTTTGTATTAGAAGCAATGAAGATGGAAAATGTTATAACGGCTCCCATAAATGGTGTAGTGAAAGAATTCAATATTAAAAAAGGTCAGCCTGTAAATAAAGGCGATGTCCTTGTCGAGATAGAATTGTAATGACAAGCATATTTGGTGTAGGAGTTGACCAAGTTAATCTAAATCGAGTTAGAAAACTTTTAGAAAAAAACCAATCTAAGTTTGAAAAAAGATGTTTCACAAAAAATGAAATAATCTATGCAAATAGATTTAACGATCCATCCAAAAGATTAGGTGCTAGATTTGCAGGAAAAGAAGCTGTTATGAAATCTCTTGGCAAAGGATGGCGTCAGTTGAACTGGAAAGAAATAGAGATTACTGGTGGTGGAAAACCAACTGTAATTCTTCATGGGAAAGCAGCAGAATTGGCTTCGGAACAAAATATAAAAGATGTCCACATCTCTTTATCTCATGAACAAGAAATGGCCATTGCTTTTGCTGTCTCTGAGGTAGTGTAATGAGTTGGGTTGGTATGTTTCCAGGTCAAGGTTCACAAGAACCTGGAATGGGAAAAGAACTTCTTGAAAAATACCCTGAGCTTTTAATTGATGTTTTTGATGATGCATTGGGTTGGTCTCTTGAAAGTGTTATTAGTGAAGGTGACTCAGAATCAATTAAGAGAACTAATATTGCTCAACCATATATATTTGCAATATCATACTGCTACGGCTTAGAAGTATTAAAAGAATATGGAGACCCCTCTGCTCTTATCGGACACTCTCTAGGAGAGTACACTGCTCTTACTATCAGTGGATTTTTTGATTATGCAGATGCCCTGAAAATTATCTCTGTTCGTGGAGAGGCTATGCAGTCATCTGTTGAAAACTCTGATACAGGTATGGCAGCAGTGCTAACTACCGACTTGGATTCTACACTCAAAGAAATTGAGTCTTTAAATTCCCAAGATATTGAAGTTTGGATATCAAACTATAACGATGCCTCCCAAATTGTTATTAGCTCAAGCAATGAAAACCTTGAATATCTAAAATCAAACTCAAAAGCACTAGGTGCTAGAAGAGTTATACCTCTTGAGGTTGCTGGTGCCTTTCATAGTAAAATTGTATCTCCTGCTAAGCCAGAGCTGGCAACTGCTCTTGAGGGAATCGAAATTAAAGAGGGATCAATACCTGTATATATGAATGTTGATGCAAACTTAGCAAATATAGAATCGCTTAAAGAGAGATTAGTTAATCAGATTGATAATTCTGTCTTATTTTATGACCAAATACTTAAGATCGAGTCTGAAATTAATCCAAAGGAATGGGTACATATTGGTCCCGGTAATGTAACTGCTGGAATGGTTAAGAAGTCTATATCTAGTAAAGAAATTAGGGTAATTAATTCACTAGAGTCTATTACTCAATAGTTGGGAGTAATTTTGAAGTCAACAATAACTGGTTGGGGTAAGTGCGTCCCTGATAACGTAGTAACTAATGATGATATGGCTACATTTATAGATACCTCTGATGAATGGATACAGCAAAGAACAGGTATCAAAGAACGAAGATTTTCACATGTAAACAACTCTGATATGGCAACTGTTGCGGGACTTAGAGCAATCGCAACTGCTGGTCTACAACCAGAAGATATAGATGTTGTGATATTAGCTACTTGTACACCAGACAGTATTGTTCCATCTGCAGCTGCACATGTTCAGAAAAAGATGGGTTGTGTGAATGCTATTGTTTATGACGTAAATGCTGCTTGTGCCGGTTTTCTTTATGCAATGCAACAGGCTAAAGCTTTTATAGAAAGTGGTATTTACAAGAATGCCGTAGTCATTGGATCAGAGCATATCACATGGTTGCTTGACTGGTCTGATAGAAATACAGCCGTACTTTTTGGAGATGGTGCTGGTGCCATGGTTGTGCAACCAAGTAATGACGAATCAGAAGGTGAGATTTATTCATTTAAAAATGGTCTAAGTTCTGATAAGTTAGCAATCTTAGAAGTTCCTAACTTTGGCTCAGCAATGAATAGATTTACTCCATATGCTGCAGCAGAAACGACTTGGACTTTTGATGGTCAAGAAATTTTTAAGAATGGTATTAGAGCTATGGGTAATGCATCTGAAGAAGCAATTGAGGCATCTGGTTTAACAAAAGAAGATATTGATTTGCTTATTCCTCACCAAGCAAATTTACGAATAGTTGAGGGGTTAGAGAGAAATCTAAAATTACCAAATGCCAAAACTTTAAAATATGTTCATAAATATGGGAATACTTCTGCAGCTTCAATTCCTACAGCATTTGTTGATGGAATAGAAGATGGTTCCATCAAAGGTTGCGAAACTATGATAATTACTGCTGTTGGGGCTGGGCTTGCATGGGGAGCAGCTGCAATAAAATTAGGGCAGCGTGTAACGCCCCTAGGAGAAACTGATGCTGCTTTACCAGAATTCGATGGAACAGGTATAGATGCTATTCAAGAATCTATCGACTATTTTGTTCACGGGAAAAAAGAAACTCAATAATGAGAACAGTTTTAGTTACAGGTGGTTCAAGAGGAATTGGCAAAGCTATTGCTGAAAAACTTGGGCAAACATGTAATGTTGCAGTTGGATACTCTTCCTCTAAAGAAAAAGCTGATGAAGTTGTGACATTAATTAAAGAAAATGGTGGAAAAGCTATCGCCGTGAGCATTGATGTTACAAGCCAAGAGTCAGTCGAACAATGTTTTGAGTCGGTTGAAAATGAATTCTCATCTATAGATATTTTGATTAATAATGCCGGAATAACAAAAGATAATATTTTCCCAAGATTAAAACAAGAAGACTGGGATGATGTTATCGATACAAATTTAACCGGGTCTTTTCGCACCTCTAAAAGAGCAGTAAAAAATATGATGAAAAATAAATGGGGAAGAATTATTTTCATCTCCTCTGTAGCGGGAATAAGTGGAAATACCGGGCAGGCAAATTATGCAGCATCTAAAGCTGGATTGATAGGATTAGCAAAAACAATAAGCAAAGAGCTCGGCTCGAGAAACATAACTTCTAATGTCATCGCCCCTGGATATATTGATACAGATATGACTTCATTTTTAAATGATGAGCAAAAAGAGGATATTATAGGACAACTTTCAATAAAGAGAGTTGGTAAACCAGAAGATATATCAAACATAGTATCTTTTTTGTGTTCAGATGAGTCAGAATATATAACAGGACAAGTTTTTCCAGTTGATGGAGGACTTACTACTTAAGTTAAGGGGGATTGTTGTGGAAGTAAATGAAGTTTTTGAAAAAGTAAAAAAACTATTTGTCGATGAACTTGGTATTGAGGCAGATAAAGTCACTATGGAGGCAAAACTTGAAGAGGATCTAGATATTGACTCTTTAGGAATTGTAGAAGTTGTTATGGCATTTGAAGATGAATTTGAAATAGAAATCGATGATGAAGAACTTACAGATGTTGGAACAGTTGGTCAGGCCGTAAACTTACTGCATTCTAAGTTATAAAAAATCATGTCTAAAAGACGTGTTGTTATCACTGGCCTTGGAACTATTAATCCTTTAGGCAATAATGTCACCGATACATGGGATAAGTTAATCAAGGGTGAATCTGGTATTGATACAATAACTTCTTTTGAGACAAATGAACTTCCTGTTTCTTTTGCTGGCGAAGTTAAAAATTTTGACGCAAATGAGTACATGGGTAAACAACATGCACGTAAATTAGACAGGTCTTCTCATCTTTCAATATTTGCTACTGAAGAAGCATTAAAAGATGCGAACTTAAACACTGAAGAACGATTAGGACCCAATGTTGGAATTGTATTTGGTACAGGTATAGGAGGAATTGGAGCTACAGAACAAGCTGTTAGGACCTACGATGAAAGAGGTGCTTCAAGAATTAATCCATTAGCAATTACACAATTAATGCCTAACTCAAGTACCGGTCAAGTAGCAATTAAGTATGGGATTGAAGGGCCTTCTCTAACTATTACTACCGCGTGCGCAGCCTCTGCTAATGCAGTTGGTGAAGCAAAGAATATGATTCAAAATGGAGTTGTGGACATGGTTGTGACTGGAGGAACAGAATCTGGAACAACCCCTATGACTATTGGAGCGTTTGCCCAAATTAGAGCTCTTTCTACTAATAATGAAAATCCCAAAGAAGCTTGCAAACCATTTGATAAAAATAGAGATGGTTTTGTTATGGGAGAAGGCTCAACAGTTCTAGTAATGGAAAGCGAAGAATCGGCACTTAAAAGAGGTGCAGAGATATATGGATATGTTGCTGGCTATGGAGCGACTACCGATGCTTATCACATCACTGCCCCCGCAGAAGGTGGAAAAGGCGCAGTAGTTGCAATGCAAAAAGCCATTGAAGATGCTGAATTATCAATAAATGATATTGACTACATAAATGCCCATGGAACCTCAACGCCTGCAAATGATAAGAATGAAACAGCTGCAATTAAAACTGTATTTGGAGATAAGGCATATGATTTGGATATCTCCTCTACTAAATCAATGACAGGTCATTTATTGGGTGGTGGTGGAGCCTTTGAATCTATGGTTTCAGTGCTCGCTCTTCAAAAGAGTATTATTCCTCCAACAATAAACCTAAATAGTCCTGATGAAGAATGTGATCTGAACTATACACCCAATGATGCTGTTCAAAAAGAAATGAATGTAGCTATGTCGAATTCCTTCGGTTTTGGAGGTCATAATGGAGTATTGGTTTTTAAAAAATCTTAAAAATTAATTAGGGTAACATCGTTCCACCAACAGAGTGTGCTCCCCCGTCAGCATGAATAATTTCTCC
>Ga0228643_1000382_pt1 | contig 15427 bp, 18 predicted proteins | sample 55DmetaG_FD_190533 | JGI IMG/M metagenome (GOLD analysis project Ga0228643, IMG submission 190533) | Seawater microbial communities from Monterey Bay, California, United States - 55D | ecosystem: Environmental > Aquatic > Marine > Coastal | place: USA: California | collected 2016-11-08
AAAATTGGCAGAACAAATTGAATTGAATAAAAATACTGAAGACCCATATGCTGACCAGATTGCAGATATGCGTGATAGTGCATTAGAAGATGTAGACTATGGTCATATGAATTCTTTAGTTTCTTTACTAGAACACCAAGACTTCTTGTTGAAATTGCTAACTAACAAAGATAGTTTTATTCGTAAAAAGATTATAGACCAGAACTTAAGTTACTTAAATTCTAGGTTAGCATACTACTTAGATAAGTTAGGATTACCACATGATGTTGTATTCCAGAGTGATTTAACAGTAGAAATTACTGAATTAGGTCGTGATTTAGACTTTGATAACTTAAGTAGAGGTGAAAGAAATAGACTTATTTTAGGTCTAAGTTGGAGTTTCCGTGACATATTCGAGTCACTATACAGTACAATAAACGTCTTGTTTGTAGACGAATTGATAGATAGTGGTATGGATACAAACGGAGTAGAATCATCACTTGGCATTCTTAAAAAGATGGCAAGAGATGGAAATAGAAGTGTGTATTTGATTTCACACAAAGATGAATTACAAGGACGAGTAGAAAGTGTCCTTAATGTAATAAAAGAAAATGGCTTTACAAGTTTTTCACATGAAGAAGAAAGCGCCATGTACAACAAATAGGAGTATTATATGAGTACTAATGCAGAAATTTTAAGATTAATGGAAGAATACGTGGCAGAAAATGCCAAGTTTGAAGAAAAGGGTGTGAAAGCATCTGCGGCTCGTGCCAGAAAAGCACTAGGCGATATTGGTAAACTTACGAAAGTTCGTAGAGCAGAAATCCAAGACAAAAAGAACAATATGTAATTGATTGTATGGAAGTATATATTCCAAAATTCTTAGATATGATGTACGACAGCGAGATTGCTAAACATCTCACTATCGAAGAAGTGCGGGATGCATTCCATACAAATCAAATTCAAAGCAAAAAACAAGCAAGCCTAGCCTTTGATTCAATAAGTAGTAATGCTGAAAAAGTATTATACATTGGGTCATGGCTAGGCTTTCTTACTAGAGCATTAGTTGAAAAATATCCATCTATAAACTTCTATGAAGTTGATATGGACACAAGATGTAAAGAAGTTAGTGGTCGCTTCAATTACACATTCAAAAACTATCTAGGTCACGAATCTATAAACATCGATGAATTCGAAGCAATCAACGAGTTTGATACTATTATCAATCTAAGTTGTGAACACATGACTACCGATTGGTACAAGCGAATTAAACCAGGAACTCAACTTGTTATACAAAGCAATAATCTGGTAATCGAAGACCATATAAACAATTGCAAGTCACTAGATGACTTTAAAAGTAAATATCCTCTTAGAAAAATATCATACGAAAACACATTAGAACTTAACGTCTTTAACAGATTTGCATTATCTGGTGTAAAATAGTCAGTCATAAATACAGATATGAGTATATTTGTTATTATATTGCTAGGATTTATTTGGTACCAATTCATCAGCGTAATTGGTCTATCTATTGGATTGCATAGATATTTTGCACACAACCAGTTTAAATTTAAATATCTTTCTTCGTTTTGGGAGACATTGGTTTTATTTTTATCGTTGTTAGCAGGTTCACGTAGTCCACTAGGATGGATTGGCGCACATAGAATTCACCATAGATATTCTGACACTAAAAAAGACCCACATAGTCCATTACATATAGGATTTTTTAATGTACTATTCAGTACTTGGAAAGTGAAAGAAATTCCTATAACATACGTTAGAGATTTGTACACAAACAAAAGAGTTATGTTTTTTCATAAGCATTGGAAAAAGATATGGGGAATTACAGGAATAATTTCTCTACTGATATCATCAGAATTCTTTCTTATATTTGTAGTTTCTCCTTTCATATTTGGATGGTTGAGTTATGGAATATTCAACTCACTAGGTCACAAAGATGGAAAGCCAGTCACTAATAGATTTATAAATCTTTTATCTGGCGGAGAAGGACCACACGATGTTCATCATAGTAATAGTAAACAGATAAAATTAAGTAAGTATGATATATCAGGAATTATAATTGAAAAGTGTTTAAGATAATAGAAGAAGCACCACCTCAATGGTTACTTGATGACATAGCAGGTGGTAACGATAAACTAAAAGACAATTATACATTAGAAAATATAAAGTTACAAGAAATGATATGTTTCTGTATGTTGATGTATAATGATGATATAGTTGGGTTCAGTGGATTACAACGTAAACCATTGTGGCCCGAGCCTTTTGGCGATTGGGAAGACAATACACCAAGGGTCAATTCACGTTGTTATATAGCACCAAAGTTTAGACAATATAAAATAAGAGGTGATAGAATTCGCTATCCGTGGAAGTATCTAGCACCTTATCAGATTGAAATGGCAGATAAAATGGGGTATAATAAGTTATTTTGGTCAACAGAATTATACAAACGTCCAGGAAAAACCATGGACTTAACTATTGAATATGCAAAGAAATATTTGCCAGAGAATTGGCACTATAACAGATTAGAGGGTTATAGAGATATAAATGGAGTTGAACAAGAAGTATGCGAGATATTGAAATCATAGATAACATTCATACAAAAGAAGATTTTATAAAAGAATTAGAAAAGTATGGAACAGTTAACAGAGATATAGACTTGCCAGTCATTACAAGTAAAGAGACTAAAGAAGTCACTGAACAAATTTGGCACCAAGATGGTTTACAAATAGAACACCAACCACAGTATCAAGCATTATGGTGTTCACATGCTGAAGAAGAATGTCCATCTACACAGTATGTTTCTACAAGAATATCAGAAGAAGAGGCTCTAAAGCACATTGATGTCGTAGAGGGTTATGAATTCAAAGAAGCAATAGATGATGGATTGTTTTATAGATTTGAAAAAGAATCACATAAAAGGTATTATTTAAAAAAGATTTACAAAGGTAAAAGACCAATCATTCTACAAGATGATATAGGTTATTACACTAGATGGTGTCCAATGTCATCATATAGAAACGAATCATTAGAAGAAGCAGTCTTTAAAAACGAAATACAAGAAATAGAGTGGATATCTGGTAGAGTTGTGATATCAAACAACATTGCAACGTTACATAGACGAACTCCAAACAAGAATGTGTCAGGAACAAGAAGTCTTTATAGAGCATATGTACACATATAAAAAAAATATTAAAAAAACATCAAAAAACGCTTGACATTGATTCGTGCTTGTGTTACTATATATTAATCAACAGGTGCCTATGTCTCCTCTAAACCTCTCTCATCGACATAGACTACTTGTTGCTTCAGCCCAAAGGGGTTGGGTGGGTTAGACCTTAACGTACCACTCTAAAAAGCACAAAAAGGAAATGTAAGGCGGGAAACCCAATGTCAGAAATGATGTTGGGTTTTTCTTTTACCTAAATACTTGTATCTTAGAGGAGCCCATCATGTCACCGAAATCAATAGAACGCACAAAGTGGCTCGCTACACTTATGTTTGTATGTGCTGGAACACTCATATCTTTGAATCTACCACAATCTAAATATGCATTTCCATTATTTGCTTCGGGACATCTGATTGCAATATACGTTTTTGCGATATTAAAAGATAAACCTTTAATAGTACAAAATATATTTTTCTTATGTATTGATGTAATAGGAATATATCAGTGGATATTAGCGCCTATATTTTTTCTTTAACGCTGTTTAGATACTCAGTAAGAATCTTTGAACTTCCTACTCGTACATTGATAATACCATTATAGTACTCATCCGTTTCAAGCACTCTACGGTCAAACTGTTCTTTGGCTTCTACATAACTTAATGCACCACGACTCGGGCAATAGTGTAGAATTTCACGTGAAAATTTATCGGGACCTAATTTTTTTACGTCCGCATTCAAATGGTCAGACGAACCCCAATAGGTTCTCCAATCACTTTCTTTATAACCACGTCTTTTGTTCTTACGTCCATTAAGAGGTGGTTTAGTGGTTTTAAATCTTGCTAACTTCTTACCTATGTATTTTCGGTCATTTGTAAGATTCGTAATCAAATATACAAATCCCTCAACATTATCAGGTAAATCATTTACAACTTTATTATTGTATGTCCAATCACTCATTGCTATCTCATTGTTTATATCTTAATAGGTCTAAAGACCTAATATCTTCAGAAATTTCTTTTCGTTTCACTCAAAGAAGATTTCATCGATATTTATTTCTTCCATATAATTATATATCAATATTATATCCATGATTATAACTGCTTGATAGTTTGGAAGACACAATTGCCCATCCACAGGGCAACTGCTGAGATACTTGATAAGTTCATCAGATTCTATGTCTAAGTTAGCCACTAGCAATGGCGAGGTCGGTTGGCGATTCCCTCGTAACTTAGTATTGCGTCTTTCGACCCAACGGCACTTTGAATAATCCACATAGAATAAAATATCATCAAAGTTGGTAGTGTTTTAGAAACCTACCTGCGGTTTGTACATTTCTGTACGGTAAATACTAGTCATTCAATTACCTTTAGAGTAACGAATGTTTCGATACAAACAGTTCTTGTGGTTAACGAGAAGCAGTGTCGGAGTTCACCCAACTTGTCCGAACGTATGTATAATATACGCCCTCAATCCCGAGTCGGCAGCCCGACTAACAGTTCCACTATGTATTGCCTTATTAGAATCATTATTAGCCTTAATATCTTTAGATTTTGTATCAGGTTTTGGGATTTGTATTAGATTTGTATCGATTTATATTAGTTATGGTGACCATACTAACATAGTGGAAAAGGGATGTCAACCTTTTTTGTAACTTTTTTTATATTTTTTATAAAATAGGTGTTCCAGCCTGTTTACTTAACTCAAAGTTCTCAGAAACTATCTCATTTAAGTGCTGAATGTGACCCGCCGGCATGTCATGTAACTCGGATATACTAACGCCACCACGCATATACCACGTAAGTTTATACAAAGATTTGTGCAGAGCGTCAAGTGATTTTTCGTAGGACTCTTGTTTCGCTCTTACGTCAGTATCGCTGGCAGTCTTCAACCAGCGGAGGAAAAATTTACAGGGTTCATGTCAAATGTGACTTCCTCTGTGTGTTTACATGCCTCACAAGTAAACTCAAATGTTGCTATATCACTTATATTTGGTGAAACATTGTTTACAGTTTCATTTATTTTCTTAACAACATCTGCTGGTATATTATCCATGAATTCTGTAATCATCTCTTTTTCAAAAATAACATTTTCTGGAGTTTCAATCCTGTCTATAGAACTTACTAATAAGTCTACGTTTTGTTTAGACACTTTTCTGAAACTAGTAGCAAATGCTTTTGCCATTGCCAACTCGTCTTCTTCGCCTTCAATCTTATTAGAACTCATATTACTTAGAATTCTAGCCTGTTCTACTTCCATAAGTGCAAGTCTTGTTAGACTTTCTATTTTTGGCGGAGTTACAAAGATTTTAAGGTCTTCGTATTTTATTGGCTCAATGTCAGAAATTTCTGGGAATTTACCTAATATGCTATTGATGTCAATATTGTAATCTGCTTGTTCACTACATTCAGAACAAGTGTGTGTATGTTCTACTTCGTTACCATACGTTGCGTATTTGATTGCCAAGAATATCATCTCTGCATCGATATTACATAGATTTCTTGGATTAGGTATTGATGGTACACAACTACGGATAAGATTTATTAATGCCTCTCCGTTTAATAGTTCGTCAGGATTTTGCATTGATATTTCATCAATAGCAGTCATCGGAAGTATAGGTAACTCGTCCAATACAGTTTTTTCTATTTCTGGATTAAATCTGCCACCAGTCGGAATTTGTACATATATTCCCGGTTTACGAAAATATTTGGATAATGGGTTCTCATTGGTGTTCATTTGTTTGTCCTTTGATAAATACAGTATAATAAGGTTAGTAATTAAGTATATACATAATTATTTATCTTCAACAATAACTACGAAGTTTTTATAACTAAATTAAAGGTTTTTCATGGCAGATGATTCACAAGACGTTTTTATTACAGGTGTAGGCGGTAACGTTGCCCAGTGGAGTACTGAAGCAACTGCTTCTCAAATGGCAGGTGCATTAAAAAAAATTGGTAGCCAAAATACAAAGATAATTGAACTCTTAACTAAAATGATGAGTGGTCAATCTGTTACTGTTAAACAGGCAGGTAAAGCAATTGGTGAAGGTGCAAAACTTCAAAGAAGTATTGATAAACAAACAGCAAAAGATACTACAAACGCAAACACGAGCCAAAGAGTATTAAGAGACATTGATAAAAAGTTTGGTGGCTTTGGTTCACTATTCGATGGTCTTAATACCACAATGGGTAAACAGTTAGTCCAAGAAAAGAAAACTACAAAAGCAGTTGAGCGTCTTATGAAAGCGTCAGGAATGTCTGAGGGTGATGCGAGAGCAACAGTTGAGGCAGACAACAAAGCAAAAGAGCAGATGAACTTTTTGAAAAAGGCAGTAGTAAGTATCGCCTCAGTCTCATTGATGGCAGAAGAGGCTACTAGAGCAGGATTTGAAGAAAGATTTGATATGGCATCTGAACTTCGTCAATCTGGTTTGATGAATGGCTTAAGTGGTATGAACGAAGGAATGATTGATATTGCTAGAACGATATCTGAAACTGGCTTTACTTTCGGTCAAGCCGCAGAATTTACTAAAGCATTTTCTGAAGCAGTTGGCGTAAAAGGCGTAAAGGCTACATTAGATTTTGTAAACAATATGGCACAAGGTCCTACTGGATTAATGGAACAGTTTAGTTTAGAGTTTGGACAAGTTGCTCACTTATCTGGTGAATACTTAGAATCTTTAAGACTTTCAGGTCAACTTAATAGAATGAGTGACCAACAACAGAGACTTGGCATGGACAGTTTTATGTCTAATGTTCAAGCAACATCGAATGTACTAAAAGTTTCAATGGAAGAAGCGGCATCTATAATGAAGAATGCTTTGACTGATGAACAACGAGGCATGCTTTTAACTCTTCCAGACCAAATGCAAACGTCATTAAAGGCTGGAATGGAGTTTATGGGTGGAATGAATAATCCACTTGCTGAATTAATAACTACAAGATTAGGCGCAGGAGCAAATCAGTTTATGCAAACTGAACAATTCCAAGAAATGTCTGGCTCTCAAGCAGGTTTAGAATTGATTAAGTTCACTAATCAAGCGGCTAATGTTTTAGAAACACAAGGTGATGCGGCATTCCAAGAATTCATGGCTGGCCAAGGTTCTGGATTTATTGACGATTTGATAGAGACATTCTCGTCTTCTCAAAACAGAGGTGTTGCATTTACTGATGGAACTATGGCTCTCATTGGTCAGTTAGCGGCTTTTCAACAAACATTAAGTGAGGCTGGACAAGGCATATCTGGTGGTGATAGAGCAGACTCAGTAGAAATGAGAAACAGAGAAGCAAAACGTCAAGCCTCAGTTGGATATGAAGATGCATTTAATGCCCTTATGCCAGGTTTTATTGATAACGTTGAAAATCTAACAGAAACAAATAGAAGATTTGCAGAAACTGCCAGAGATACAATTACAGAAAACGCAAATTTAATTGATGGATTTAGTAATGCTACTACTGGTGTAAAACAAGTAGTAGTAGAAACAGCCTCACTTGTTACTAAAATGCTTCAGTTTCCAGCATTTGTATTCGACGGAGTTGGTAGTGTGTTTGGAACAAATGTACTAAGTAATGATGGTAGGTCTGCCCAAGACTTCACAAAAGCAGGTAAACAAGGTCGTACAATCAGTAATTCTCAAATGCAAGATTTTGAAAAATATACTAATGATATGATTGAAAAGATTGGTAAAGATAAAAATGCAACTGCCGAAGATAGAAGAGCAGATTATGAAAGACTATTACAGTCACTATCAACCATTATGATTACTCAAACGGCAGAGGGCTCAATTCTAATAGTATAAATCAAACACAACAGAAGATATTAGCCAGTCTAACTACTTTAATCAATCAGTTGAAGAATTAAGGGATGAGGTTGACAATGTATACAAAATATGTTAATATAGATAAAATTAGGAATAAATTATGACTTGGAAAAAGTACTTTAAAACATATGACGGTGTTCCACGCCCGGCAGAAACAGGACCAGCACAAAATAATGCTTCGAGTTCTAAATATAGCAGTTGGTTACCAGAGGTCTATATGGGTCAACCGAATCGTGCCCAACGTTATGGTCAATATGACCAAATGGACATGGATTCAGAAGTCAATGCGGCATTAGATACAATTGCAGAGTTCTCTACATTGTTTAGTGAAACTACTAAATTGCCATTTAACATTCAATACAATGATGACCCATCGTTTACTGAAAACGAAATTCTTCAAAAGTCATTACGTCAATGGTGTTCAATGAATAAGATGAACAAACGTATCTTTAGAATTTTTAGAAATACAGTTAAGTACGGTGACCAATTATTCGTTAGAGACCCACAGACATACAAACTATATTGGGTAAACCCATCAAAGGTTGAAAAAGTTGTCGTAAACGAAGGCAAAGGCAAAAAGATTGAAGCATATTACATTAAAGATTTAGATATTAATATGCAAAGTCTTAATATTACCGCAGACACAGTTAAACTATCACAAACTGGCAGTCAGAAGATGGGTATTCCTACATCTACATCTGGTATGCAACAAAGTTATGGTTCAGGTGCGGATGGTCAAGGTTCAAGGTTTGCAAACGATGTAACAACTACAGCAATTGATGCCAAGCATGTTATTCATGTATCTTTAAGTGAAGGTATAGACCAATACTGGCCGTTTGGTACAAGTATGCTTGAGCCTGTATTTAAAGTATACAAACAAAAAGAATTACTAGAAGACTCTATTATTATCTATCGTGTACAACGTGCGCCAGAACGTAGAGTATTCTATATCGATGTTGGTGATATGCCAACTCACAAAGCACGTCAACACTTAGAGCGTATTAAGAACGAAATTCATCAACGTAGAATCCCATCTAAAACTGGTGGTGGTGCTAACGTTGTTGATAGTGCGTATAATCCACTATCAATCATGGAAGATTACTTCTTTGCTCAAACGGCTGAAGGTCGTGGTTCTAAAGTTGAGACACTTCCAGGTGGTGAGAACTTAGGTGAAATTGATGATTTGAAATTCTTCAATGATAAACTACTAAGAGGTCTACGTGTTCCACCAAGTTACTTGGGTGGTATGGATGCAAATGGTTCTGCGTTTAACGATGGTAGAACTGGTACTGCGATGATACAAGAGTTCAGATTTACAAAGTATTGTGAAAGACTACAACAACTTATTGTTGAAGAACTAGATAAAGAATTTAAGATGTTCTTAAAGCACCGCGGTGTTGTGATTGAAAGCAGTTCTTTTGATTTGTCATTCAACACTGTCCAGAACTTCGGTAAGTATCGTCAAGCAGAAGTAGACCAAGTAGCAATGAACGTATTTACAAGCATTGAAAGTGCAGATTACATTAGTAAGCGATTTGCAATGAAACGTTTCTTAGGATTATCTGAAGAGGAAATCTTAGAAAACTCAATGATGTGGAAAGAAGAACGTGATGTTACTGACCCACTTCAAGGCAGTGATGATGGACTTAAAGGTGTAGGAGCATCTCCGGGTCCAGCAGGCGGCGACTTTGATGGTGGTGGCGACATGGAAGACTTTGATGATTTAGAAGGTGATGCAACTGATGATGCGTCTGTGATTTCTGGAGAAGAAAACGCAGAAACTGACGAAGATGCATAAATACTAGTATGAAATATATTGAAATAAATGAGAACTATTCGCCAGAAGAAGACGAGTTTAACGCTATTGATTTAGAAGATACACGTAAAACTCGACTGACTCTTGTACACCTTTCTAAACTTAGAAAGATAAGAGAGTACAGAAAGTTTCAAAAAGCGGCTGAAAATGAACAAGTTCAGAAGCAATACGGCGGTTCTTCTGATGAAGCACCTGCTGGTGGCGGCGCATTAGACTTATAAAAAACTTATATTTCATTATTAAGTACGGTTTTATAAATTAGTAAAACTTACTAAATATCTTAAGTTCGGTGAGAAAACCGAAAAAAATGCTCATTTCCGAGCATTTTCCCAATATACTTACATAATCCCCATAAATACTTGTGTATGAAACTCACTTTGCAACAAATTGGCGCATTGCTTGTTTCTATAACCCTGCCGCAATTGTAGTGGCTATTAAAAGATTATTAAGGAGACTTAACATGTCCAGAAGTACACTAGAACAAGTGCTAGAATTGTTAATCAATGAAGAGAATGCAAAAGCAGAATCGCTTTTACATGACTTCGTTGTTGAACAAGCACGACAAATCCATGAGGATTCTTTAAACGAAAGCGACACAGTTGTAGAAGAAGAACTTGAGGAAATTGAAGAATCAGAAGAAATCGAATCTTTAAACGATGATATCGAAGAAGATTCTGATGAAATTGAAACAGAAGAAATGTTTGACGATGAAGATATGTCTGACGATGATGCTGAAGAAGACCTAGAAATGGGTGATGAAGAGCCAGCGGAAGAGATTGAAGACAGAGTTGAAGATTTAGAATCAGCGTTATCTGACCTAGAAGCAGAATTTGAAAAAATTATGGCTGGCGAAGACGATGCAGAAGATGAAGGCGAAGAAATGGATATGGACGATATCGATTTAGATATTGAAGAGCCAGAGATGGAAGAATCAGTTGAAGAAGTTGTTGAAACAGAAGAAACTGACGAAGCAATCGAAGAAGCCGCATCAGAAGATTTAGATGAAGATGCATCTGAAGAAGAAGAAAAGTTGGAAGAATATACAATTCCAGCATCTGCTAAAGAAGGCGACAATGGCGAAGGTTCTTCACCAGTTGCTAAAGATGGCGGCGCAGACGAAAGTGACGCGGCGGCAGTTGGACAAAACGATGGTAACACATCAGGCGGTTCAGCATCAGCAGAAGATATGAAAACAGGTAATGTAAACACAGTTGGCAACAAGAAAGCGCCAGCACCGAAAAAAGCCTAAGTAATAAACTCTTTTAGGAGAAACCAATGACAGTTCTTATTGAAAAATATACACATAATCAAGCAAACGTTAAGTCACGTATTGTTGAGAACGAGTCAGGTGAAAAGAATATGTTTATGGAAGGTATTTTCGTTCAAGGTAACGTTAAGAATGCTAACCAAAGAATGTATCCTGTGAGCGAAATATCTAAAGCAGTGGAATCAGTCCAAAAAAGAATTAAAGAGGGCTTTCCAGTGTTAGGTGAATGCGACCATCCACCTGAATTAACAGTCAACGTTGACCGTGTTTCACATATTATTGAAAATATGTGGATGGATGGCGCTGATGGATTTGGTAAACTAAAGATTGTTCCTACACCAATGGGCAACATTATCAGAACACTAATCGAATCAGGTGCCACTTTAGGCGTCTCGTCTCGTGGTTCTGGTGAAGTTGACCACGCTGGTAAAGTTAGCAATTATGAAATTATCACTGTCGATATTGTGGCACAGCCAAGTGCCCCGGATGCATATCCAAAAGCAATATACGAAGGATTAATGAACATGCGTGGCGGTTACCAAACTTGGCAACTAGCACAAGGTGTTCAACAGGACAAGACTGCACAGAAGTACTTGTCAAAAGAAATAGTTAAGTTCATTAGAGAACTTAAACTTTAATTGAAAGAAGGAGAACCAACAATGGCAACAAATGAAATCCTTGCTGGTCTTCTTGAGTCTGATGTTTTAAGTGAAGAAGTTTCACATCAAATATCAGAGGCTTGGGAAGCACAAATAAATGAAGCAAGAGAGGAGATAACAGCCGAGTTGCGTGAAGAGTTTGCACAGAAGTTCGAACATGACAAATCAGTGATTGTAGAAGCCATGGATAACATGCTTTCATCAGCAATCAAAACTGAAATGGATGAGTTCAAAACTGACCGTGAAGCCCTAATCGCAGAACGTGTTGCATATAAGAAAGCAATTTCTGAACATGCATCTCTCCTTGAAAAATTCATTACTTCTCAATTAGCAAATGAAGTTAAAGAATTACGTGACGACCGTGCTAAAGTTAACGAACATTTAGATAGAACTAAAGATTTCGTTGTTAAACAACTTTCACGTGAACTTGCGGAATTCCACGATGATAAGCGTGATTTAGTGGAAACTAAAGTACGTATGGTAGCAGAAGGTAAAGAGATTCTTAATAAGACTAAGAATTCATTTATCAAGCGTTCAGCAGAATTGGTCGAAAAGACAATTGATACTGCTTTACGTTCTGAATTGGCTGTTCTTAAAGAGGACATCCAAGCGGCTAAAGAAAACGAGTTTGGCCGTAAGATTTTTGAAACATTCGCTGGCGAATTTATGACCTCACAACTAAGTGAAGGTACTGAAGTTGCTAAGATTACTAAAAAATTAGAAGAATCTGCTTCCGAGATTGCTAAGTTAGAAGCAACAATTACTGAAAAAGAAGAAGCCATCTCAAGCGCCGAAACTGCAAAGAAAGTGCTAGAAGACAGAATGGACCGAAACAAGGTCATGGAAAGTCTTTTATCGCCTCTAGGCAAAGAAAAGCGTACAGTTATGGTTGATTTACTTGAAACAGTAAAAACAACTAATTTAAAATCTGCATTTAAGAAATACTTGCCTGCAGTTTTGAATGAGAACGTCTCAACAGAGGCAAAACAATCGTTAAATGAAGGCAAAGTAACAGAACACACTGGCGATAGAGTTGAAGAAGTAGTAACTTCAGAAGCAACATCACAGGGTAGCGATGCCAATATAATCCAGTTAAAGAAATTGGCTGGACTTAAATAATAACCAGAAACAGGAGAGAAAGATGGAAAATCTTTTCGAAGGAAATAACTGGGATACTACACGTGAAACACTTTTAGATGGTCTAGAAGGTAACAAACGTGACGTAATGTCCTCAGTTTTAGAAAACACAAAACAAGCACTTACAGAAAGTGCGGCAGCGGGTGCAACACAGGCTGGTAATATTGCTACTTTGAACAAAGTTATTTTACCAATCATTAGACGTGTTATGCCAACTGTTATTGCAAACGAAATCATCGGCGTACAGCCAATGACTGGTCCAGTTGGACAAATTCACTCACTAAGAGTACGTTATGCAGAATCAGCCGGTGGCGCAACAGCAGGTGCTGAAGCACTTTCACCATTTGATATTGCTAACAACTACTCTGGCGACGGTTCAAGTGCTCCGGCACCAACTGCGTCTATGGAAGGTGAAGCAGGTAACAAAATGTCAATTCAAGTGTTGAAACAAACAGTTGAAGCGAAGACACGTAAGTTATCAGCACGTTGGACATTCGAAGCGGCACAAGATGCTAATTCAATGCACGGCTTAGACGTTGAAGCAGAAATCATGGCAGCACTTGCTATGGAAATCACTGCTGAAATCGACCAAGAAATTTTAGGTTCACTAAAATCATTGGCTACATCAGCGGCTACAGACTTCGACCAAACTGCTATTGGCGCCCGTCACACTACAACTTTTGTTGGTGACGAACATGCGGCACTTGCAACATTAATGAACAGAGAAGCAAACCTAATTGCACAACGTACTCGTAGAGGCGCGGCAAACTGGGCAGTAGTTTCTCCAACAGCATTAACATTGCTACAGTCTGCAACTACATCAGCATTTGCTAGAACTACTGAAGGTACTTTTGAAGCGCCAACAAACACTAAGTTTGTAGGTACTTTGAACGGCTCAATGCGTATCTATGTAAACACATACGCTACAGACGACACAGTTCTTTTAGGTTATAAAGGTCAAGGCGAAATTGACGCGGCTGCGTTCTATTGCCCATACGTTCCATTAATGTCATCAGGCGTTGTGGTTGACCCAAGTTCATTCGAACCAGTAGTATCATTCATGACTCGTTACGGGTATGTTGAATTGAACAACACTGCATCATCACTTGGTAATGCGGCTGACTACGTTTCAAAAATTGCAATGAGCAACGTTTCATTCACATAATATTTTATTATATTAATAATGAATAGAAAAAGCCACCTTCGGGTGGCTTTTTTAATGCCTGATTCCAAACCTATAAGATAAATACATATAATAATGATGTACTAGTATTTTTTTGGAATAAAGCATGGCAGAACAAATCAAATTTGGTGATAGACTATATCTAAAAGGACAAGAATTGATTTTGGATAATGGTTCTAATAATGCCGTTATAAAATCAATTGATGGAACTTTAAAGGTTGACGATAATCTTGTTGTAACTGGTGACTTAACAGTCAGTGGAACAACAACTACTGTTAATTCAGAAACTGTAACAATAGCAGACAATATAATAGTTCTCAATTCAAATGTAACAGGTACCCCATCTGAAAATGGTGGTATAGAAATTGAAAGAGGGACATCATCAAACAAGTCTTTGATATGGAATGAAACATCAGACAAGTGGTCAGTTGGTTCTGAGACATTTGTTGCATCAATGTTTGAAGGCAATCTAACAGGTAACGTAACTGGTAATGTAACAGGTAACGTAACTGGCGATATGACTTCGACCGGTATTTCTACATTTGCACAAATTGATGTTAATGGTGGTTTTTTAGATACTGTTGTAATTGGTGATACGGATCCTGGACCAGGAACATTTTCTGTAATTGCTGGCGATGGCGCTAACATTACTAACGTTCTTACAAATTATACAACAGATGCATTAACTGAAGGTTCTTCTAATCTATATTTTACAGATGCAAGAATTGACACACACTTAAACCAAAGCAATCCAAATAGTGGTTACGTTCTATCATGGAACGGCACAGATTATGTTTGGGCTCCACCTAGTATAAATTTTGATAAACAATTTAGTTCACTACTTAATACACCTACTACATTGGCGGGATATGGAATTACAGATGCGGCTACATCGACACAGGGTGCATTAGCAGATAGCGCCTTACAAAGTGAAACTATTAGTTTAGCAACACTAAAGGCTGAAGTTGCGGCTAGCACAGACTTTGCAGACTTTAAATCACGTATAGCGGCATTATAAGGAATAAAAATGGCAGAACAAATTAAATTCGGCGATAGACTTTATCTAAAAGGTGAAGAATTAGTTTTAGATAACGGTTCTGGTTCTGGAGTTATTAAAGCCACTAGCGGCACTGTTGAAATTAAGGGTAACCTTGTAGTAACTGGAGACACTACTACAGTTAACTCAATTCAAACTAGTTTTGCTGACCCGAAACTTTTAATTAATGGCGACTTGACTGGTGCTCCATCTGAAGATGTTGGTATAGAAATTGAACGTGGTACTTCAGACAACAAATTCTTATTATGGAACGAAACGACAGACAAATGGTCAGTTGGTGCTGAGACATTTGTTGCAGGAATATTCGAAGGCAATTTAACAGGT